>MAAB01001519.1_pt1 | contig 19114 bp, 14 predicted proteins | sample 1115991 | NCBI WGS metagenome assembly MAAB01 (sample SAMN04961124, study PRJNA320927) | seawater metagenome | isolation source: sample BD02T18 sea water enriched with oil for 18 days | place: USA:Gulf of Mexico | collected 2013-07-27
GTAGTGAAAGCGCCTTATTTAAACGATCACCCAAAAGTTATCGATACCTTTGTGGAAAAACTGCAGGAAATCGAAGAGGGCAATGCCAATATGAATTGCCAGCTTTGCCAGTACCGCGTACAGATTGTGGGTAGTGAACACAAGGTAGGTTTGGCTCAACAAGGTCATCACCATCACGTGCAGGGTATCGGCACGGATGCAGATCATGATCATCATCACGGGCACTCCCATGACCACAGCCATCATGATGAACAGGCTTAATCTGTGACCTTTCAATTTGAAGCCGACCCTAAGCTCATCGAGCAAGATAGCTTTAAGCAAATACGCCAGCTTACGCCCCTTGACGGTTTAAACGAGTCACAGCAGCAAGTAGTGATGCGCATCGTTCATAGTGTGGGGTTGCCCGAGGTGGCTGAGCAGGTGCGTTTTAGTGCCCATGCTTGCGATAAAGGTCGTGCTGCATTAAAGGCTAATAATCCTATCTTGTGTGATGCCGAGATGGTGAAACAAGGTGTCACCAAACGCATGATTAAAAACCTGCCCCTGTGTTTTTTAAACGATGCACGGGTGCCCGAACTGGCTAAAAGTGTAGGGCAGACTCGCTCCATGGCTGCCTTACAGTTGTGGAACGATCACCTGAAAGACAGTGTGGCGATTATAGGCAACGCGCCCACCGCCTTATTTCGATTATTGGAAATGATAGAAAAAGGGGCTGGAAAACCAGCGCTGATCATCGGCATGCCAGTGGGTTTTGTGGGGGCGGCCGAATCCAAACAAGCCTTGTGGGAAAACCATGAAAGATTAGGTATCGAATGTATTACTTTGTTAGGGCGACAAGGGGGCAGTGCAGTTTCGGCTGCTACCTGTAATGCCTTGTTACGCTGCAATCATGGGGAGTGGTATTAACTCATGAGTCTTTTAATTCACATCATTGGCTTGGGTGTTAACCAAAACGCAGAATTAACGGGTCAGGCTCAACGTGCGTTACGTAGTGCTCAATGGGTAATAGCGTCACCAAGGCAATTAAATGTGGTGGAAGACCTATTAACTGAACAGAAAACCAAACACCTGCCGCCCTTATCTGAATTACTCGCTTGGATGAATGATTTGGCTGAAGTAAGTGGCACTTCCAAGCCCATTAATATCGCAGTACTGGCATCAGGTGACCCATTGTTTTATGGCATAGGGGCCTGGTTTGGTCGCCACTTTTTAAAAGAATATATTTCTTTTTATCCTGCGGTTTCCAGTATTCAAGTGGCCTGCCATGAACTGGGTTTATCACTGCAAGACGTGGATGTATTAAGCCTTCACGGACGGCCGTTACAAAAAATACGCAGTCAAATAAAACAAAATCAAACCCTAGTGATTTTAACCGACAAAAATAGTTTGCCACCGGCTTTGGCGAAAGAGTGCATTGATGCCGGCTTTGCTCAATCTACTGTCACGGTATGTGAAGCATTGGGCTATGAAAAACAAAAGGTACGATCATTCTTAGCAAGTGAACTTGTAGATTCAGACATTGAATTTGATGTTTTACATGTAAGTGTCATTCAAACAAAAGGCCCAGGACAGAAACTGCCGGAGTTTCCCGGCATTAATGATGAATGCTTTATTACCGATGGCCCAATTGGCAAGGGCATGATTACTAAGCGTGAGGTGCGGCTGAATATCTTGTGCCTGTTACAACCGGCCAATGACGATGTGATTTGGGATATTGGCGCCGGTTGTGGATCGGTGGCAGTAGAGTTGGCCTACTGGAATAACAAGTGCCAAGTTCACGCCATCGAACATCACTCAGAGCGGTTAGCCTGCCTGGAAAGTAATCGACAAAAATTTGGTGTGGTAGCGAACCTTTCGGTTGTAGCTGGACGAGCCCCCGCAATTTTAGATGATATTTCTGCGCCCAATAAAGTGTTTATCGGTGGCAGTGACGGTGAGTTACCAGAGTTACTAAAGCAAATTTGGAGCCTGTTACCCGAGGGTGGGGTGTTGGTGGCAAGCAGTGTCATGGAAACCAGTAAGCAGGCACTCATTCACTTTTTACAAACCCGTGATCAACTTAAAGATTCATTAAACGAAACCTCACAAATTGCCGTTAGTCGCGGAGGTACTTTGGCGGGCCAATTGCTATATCGCCCAGCCTTGCCAGTGACCTTGTTTAAATTTGTAAAACAGGGCAAAGCCATAAATGTGTGAAGATAATATAAGATCAGGCTGTTTTTACGGCGTGGGTGTGGGACCAGGCGACCCTGAGTTAATCACTCTTAAGTCGGCCCGTTTAATAGAGCGTGCCAAAGTAGTCTGCTACTTGGTTAATATTGAGGGCGACTCTCAATCCAGAACCATCGCGCGACAGCACCTTGTCGCAGGCCACCTAGAGATGCCTATCTATATGCCCATGAGTGAAGACCCCGCCATAGGCAGTGCCGTCTATGATGAAGCGGCTGTGGCCATCAAACAGCAGTTAGGAGAGGGTAAAGACGTGGTTTTTTTGTGTGAAGGTGATCCGTTATTTTTTGGCTCCTTCGCCTATTTGTTAACACGCATTCAGGATGACTACCCTTGTGAGGTAATACCGGGCATCGCCTCCCCCCATGGTGCGTCGGCAAAACTGAAAAAACCGCTCACTATGCTCAAGGAATCATATGGCGTTATCAGTGGCAGGCACAGTGATGAGGAAATTCGTCAAGCCTTGTTAACCCTAGATAGCCTAGTCATTATGAAAGCGGGCCGTGCCAGGCCAAAAATTCTTAAACTGCTAAATGAAACCAATAGACTGCACCAGGCAAATTACCTGGAGTACATTGGCCGAGAAAATGAATGCATTGTTGAAGATGTAAGTACTTTAGCCCATGAGGCCGGACCTTATTTTTCCCTGTTTATAGTTTTGCGTGACGAGCGTGAGCGATCATGATCAAAATTATTGCACTCACCGAAGCGGGCAATAAATTGGCCCATTACTTACAAAAAATGCTGAGCCATAGCGAAGTGTGGTTTAAACCCAAGCCTTTTAGTGAGCAAGTACAAAATGCATTTATCGCGGGTGATTCACTCATTATGATTTGTGCCTCCGGCATTGCGGTGAGAACGCTGGCCCCTGTGATTAAAAATAAACATAACGATCCACCGGTGTTAGTGCTGGATGAATTGGGGCAATTTGTAATTCCATTATTGTCCGGTCATGAAGGGGGGGCTAATGATTGGGGGCAGGATATTGCTCAACTTTTATCTGCTCAATTGGTCATGACTACAGCCAAGCCTTATTTAAAGCCGATTTATACAGTGGGTATGGGCTGCGAACGCAATTGTCCAAAAGAGTACTTGTCTAGCTTGCTTAACGATTGTTTGTCACAAGTGAACCTTAACCTGGAAGACATTAAAAGTATCAACAGCATAGATATTAAAGCGGATGAAGTGGCCTTAATTGAACTGGCCAAAGATCTTAAAAAACCCTTTAAGACCTGGAATACCGGCCAGTTGGGTGCCATGGAATCGTTGCTAAGCAGTAAATCTGAATACGTTTTTAATGTGGTGGGTGTTTACGGGGTGGCAGAATCTGCTGCCCTTTATAGTGCTCAGGAATTGACGGGAGATACCAGTGAACTGGTATTAATCAAGCATAAAAACGCCAAGGCCACTTGTGCCATCGCTCGCAGTTTTCCACTGTCACTGCTTGAAGAAATATAAACTTAGTAGAATGAATATGACAAAATTATTTGTAGTGGGCACCGGCCCAGGAGACTCAAGTTTAGTGGCTCCCAAAGCCATTTCCGCCATCACCGCCAGCACTGATTTGGTGGCCTATGGCTTGTATTTAAAAATATTGGGAGGCGTGTGTGATGGCAAACAGCACCACGATCTTCCCTTGGGTGAGGAAATAGGTCGCGCTCGATTGGCACTGGATTTAGCGGCGGCGGGCAAAACTACCTCGCTAATTTCCAGTGGTGATATCGGCATCTATGCCATGGCTACCTTAGTATTTGAATTGTTAGATCAGCAACTGCAAGGCAAGGAAAACCATCCAGAGTGGTTGGATGTGGAAATAGAAGTCATCCCCGGTATCTCTGCCATGCAAGCCGGTGCCGCACGAGTGGGGGCCATGTTGGGTCATGATTTTTGTACGGTTTCGCTATCGAATTTACTTACCCCCTGGGAAACCATTGAAAAACGCATTCATAGTGCGGGTACGGGTGATTTTGTAGTATCTTTTTATAACCCAGTTTCCAAAAAACGAGATTGGCAATTAAATACCGCTCGCGACATTCTTTTACAATATCGCCCTGCATCTACCCCAGTCTTAATTGGTCGCCAGTTAACTCGTCCCGATGAGAGTATTAAAATTATTACCCTAGCCGAACTGGATGCAAAAGACGTGGACATGTTCACTCTGGTCAGTGTGGGTAACAGTGAGTCGCGCCATATTGTGAACGGCAGTAAAGAATGGGTTTACACCCCTCGCGGTTATAAGAAAAAACTAATTTAATTGGGCGAACATTATGAAAGTATATTTTATTGGCGCGGGCCCAGGTGATCCTGAATTGATTACCGTTAAAGGGCAAAGGCTCATCGAGACTTGTCCTGTGATTCTTTACGCCGGTTCCCTAGTGCCTAGGGAAATATTTGCCCAATGCGAAAAAGATGGCGCAAACCCAGCAATAAAAATTATCGATACAGCCTCTATTGATTTAGATGAAATTATCGAACATATCCAGCTTGCCCATAAAAACAATCAAGATGTGGCGCGTATTCACTCTGGTGATCCGTCGGTTTATGGTGCCATAGGAGAACAGATACGCCGACTTCAACAATTAGACATAGACTTTGAAATTATTCCCGGTGTCACGGCTACTTCGGCCTCAGCGGCCTGGCTCGGAAAAGAACTTACTTTATCCGGGGTTTCCCAAAGTATCATCATGACTCGCTATGAGGGAAAAACGCCTTTCCCTGAACGTGAACGTTTACCGGCCTTAGCGCAAAGTGGTGCCACCCTAGCCATTCATCTTGGGGTGACTCGCATTCATAAAATAGTGGAAGAACTCATTCCCCATTATGGTGAAGACTGTCCGGTGGCGGTGTGTTATCGCACCTCATGGCCAGACCAAGATAAGGTAATGGGTACCTTGAAAGACATAGTGGAAAAAGTTCGTCACAAAAAATTTACCCGTACTTCTCTTATTTTAGTGGGCCATGTTTTACAAACACAAACCTTTGATGACTCTTATCTTTACGATAAAGACAAAGCCCATGTTTATCGGCCTAAGGTTAAACCGAAAGTTGGTAGAACCGTTAAACGTTAAATCAATATTGTACGAGGGCAGCCCCTGCCCGATCTTTACAGTAAATAGACTTTGACTAAAAATTAGATTTTAAATGGACATACAAAAATGAAACTCAACAAAATTCCTGCCACCATCGTAACGGGTTTTCTAGGCAGCGGTAAAACCACGTTATTGTCTAATGTATTAAAACAGGCGGCCGGTAAACGCATCGCCGTGATCGTTAACGAATTTGGTGAGCTGGACATAGACGCTGACTTATTGCGTTCTTGCCCATTGGATTGTGAAGATGAAGGTGCCGAATTATTAAAAGGCGAAGGGGGCATTTATGAGTTGGCCAATGGTTGCATCTGCTGCACGGTGGAAGAAGAGTTTTTACCCGTCATGCAACAATTGGTGGCCCGCCGCGATGATATCGATCACATTCTTATCGAAACCAGCGGACTGGCGTTACCCAAACCATTGGTACAGGCATTCAATTGGCCGGATATAAAGCAGTTTTGCACGGTGGATTCAGTCATCACTTTAATCGATGGCCCAGCGGTAGCAGCGGGACGTTTTGCCGATGATGAAGACCAGGTAGAGTTGCTGCGAGCCGCTGACGAAAACCTGGATCACGACCCCAGTTTGCAAGAATTACTGGATGATCAATTGGGTGCAGCCGACTTAGTCATTGTGAGCAAGGATGACTTACTGGATGAAACCCAGCGTAAACGGGTAAACAGCATTGTCGCTAAAAAAGTCCCAGTGAGTGTTAAGACTGTTTATGCGAGTCAGGGCGTAACCCAAGGCATGTCATTGGATACTTTATTGGGCATGGGGGCGGCCAGCGAAGATCAAATTGAATCGGTACATACCCACCACGATCATCACCATACACACGGCAAACATCACGAACATGCCCACGATCATTTTGATTCGTTTGTCATTACCCTAGGTGAGGTGGACTCTGAAAAGCTGCAAGCCTCTTTGCAGTCTCTGTTAGCTGGCAATAATATTTATCGGGTAAAAGGTTTCATCGCTATCGCCGATAAACCCATGCGTCAGGTTTTACAGGCCGTGGGTGAGCGCATGCAGGTTCACTTCGATCGACTTTGGGAAAGCGAAGAAGCACGCGCCACCAGTCTGGTATTCATAGGTAAAGATTTAGATAAGCTTGCCATCACTCAAGTGCTAGAAGAGTCTTTGCTGGAAGTCGCTTAACCATGCATTTATTTGCCTCTCAACCCGGCGGGTATGTGGACGACGAAGGCATTGTAGATCTGCAACAGTCTGCCGCCGACATCATAATATTGTCGGCGGCGGATAGCGGCCTCAGTGCTTTGGCATCTGCTGTTGATACGCTGCCACAAGACTTTCCGTCTGTACGTTTAGCCAACTGGATGCACCTGTTAAAGCCAGCGGCGTTTGATCTTTACCAAGAAAAGGTATTACAAAATGCCAAGCTGGTGGTGGTGTCTTTATTGGGGGGAGAGGGTTATTGGCAATATGGATTTGAGCAATTACAGTTTTGGGCACAAAAGAAGGGACGTACCTTAATCATCGTACCCGGTGACGACAGTGAAGATGAGGCACTTTTTAACGCATGTACTGTGGATTATCAGGAAGCTTTTAAAGTATGGCGTTACCTGCGTGAAAGCGGTGTGGATAACAATAGACACTTGTTTCACTTTTTGGGCGCACAGTATTTTAATATTGAAACAACATGGCAGGATCCCAAGGTACTACCGCCTTGCATGATTTATATGCCAGCCCATAAAGGGAGTTACCAACAGGCCAATTTAAATGACTGGCGCACACGTTGGAAAAAAAATAGTGTTAATGAAAAAGCCAAACCCGTATGTCTGTTGCTGTTTTATCGCAGTCACCTACAAAGCGCCAATACTGAAATGTTCGATGAGTTAATTTTGGTAATGGAAAATCAAGGGATAAACCCTTTACCCATTGCACTGGCCTCACTGAAAGATGAAACCTGTCTGGCCCTAGTAAACACTCTTATTGAAAAAAGTGATGCCAAATTAATATTGAATACCACAGGTTTTGCCAGTAATACTAAAGCCAATGCCGACCTGGCCAGTGAGCCTACTTTTATAGCGTCGCCGTTTGCAAAGGATCTGCCGGTATTGCAATTAATACTGGCAAGCGGTACCCAAGAAGATTGGCAGGACTATTCACAGGGGCTGCGCAGTCGTGATATTGCCATGCATGTGGTGTTACCCGAAATGGACGGTCGCATCATTAGCCGTGCAGTAAGTTTTAAGAGTGAAAGCCATTTCAATCAACGCTGTGAAACCCCCGTGGTACGTTATACCTTGCATCAAGAGCGAGCACTGTTCGTGGTTAAACTGGCGAAAGCTTACTGCACTCTGGCCAGCACTCATAATTCACAAAAACGTGTCGCCCTGATATTGGCCAATTATCCTACTAAGGATGGCCGCATTGGTAACGGGGTGGGCCTTGATACACCTCAATCCACCATCAATATTTTAACGGCGCTTAAAGAGGCTAATTATTCTGTGGAAAATATTCCGGCTGATGGTACGGCATTAATTAAGCAGCTACTGGGCAGCGTGACCAACAACCCTAATACTTTGCACCAGTTACCCTGCTGGCAGAGTATCGGCTTGGATGAATACTTACGTTTTTTTAAAAAACTACCAATAGAAAACCAGCAAGCAGTATGGGAAAAATGGGGCAGCCCAGAGCAAGACCCTAAGTGCCGTAATGCACGACTCATGTTGGCAGGCATTCGCCTGGGAGAAACCTTTGTGGGCATTCAACCAGCACGAGGTTTTAACTTAGATTTGTTGGCTAACTATCATGACCCTGATTTAGTGCCGCCCCACAGTTATCTGGCATTTTATTTTTGGTTACGACATGAATACCAGGTAAACGCGGTGATTCATGTGGGAAAACACGGCAACCTAGAATGGTTACCGGGTAAAGGATCAGCCTTATCGGAAAACTGCTGGCCGGATATTGCGCTGGGGCCCATGCCCAATTTTTATCCGTTTATTGTTAATGATCCTGGTGAGGGGGCGCAAGCCAAGCGCCGTACGCAGGCGGTGATTATAGATCACCTTATGCCGCCCATGACCCGCGCCGAAACCTATGGTGAGTTGGCTGAACTTGAAAACCTAGTGGATGAGTATTACCAGGCTTTGGGCTTGGATGAGCGCCGTGAAAATTGGCTACGTGAACAAATATTGCAACAGTTACGTGACTCTAACCTGTTGCAGGAATTAACTGGCTTAAGTAAGAGCAGTAACAACAGTGACAAGCAAGATGACGAAGTACTTAGCCAATTGGATGCCTACCTGTGTGAAATAAAAGAAGCACAGATTCGCCATGGTTTGCATATTTTGGGGGCCTTGCCCAATGCAGATAAATTGGCCGACACCTTAGTGGCCTTGTTGCGTTTACCCAGAGGGAAGGATGCGGCAAGTTCAGGCATATTGCATAACCTGGCCAAGGATCTTAATTTAAAAGTGGACGGTATTGATTTTGATCCACTGGCGGCAGATCAAACTAACTGGGCAGGGGATAAACCTGAGGAACTCAAACGTATCTGTGACAGTGTTTGGCGTACTCAGGCAGACAGTCGCGAACGCTTGGAGTTGTTGGCGTTGAAGTTTATGCATACATATATTTTAAATGATGAAGATGTTACATCACTTGATAATGATTTCCCGCGAACAAAAGTACAAATACGTTATATCAGACAAACATTATTTAAAGCTTTGCAGTTAAGTGCCCATCTTGAAATTCAATCTTTAATTACCGGTCTAGATGGCAAGTTTGTGCCCCCGGGCCCAAGTGGTGCTCCCACTCGTGGGCGCCTGGATACCTTACCCACAGGGCGTAATTTTTTCTCGGTGGATAATCGCGCCATTCCTTCAAAGGCTGCTTGGGCGCTTGGTAAAAAATCTGCCCAAGCGTTAATAGAGCGACATCTACAAGACCATGGTGACTATCCCAAACAGTTAGGTTTATCAGTATGGGGCACAGCCACCATGCGCACCGGTGGCGATGATATTGCCCAAGCGTTTGCCTTGATGGGGGTAAAACCTATTTGGGCACAAGGCTCGCAACGGGTAGTAGATTTTGAAATCACCCCCACCATGTTATTAAAACGTCCACGGGTGGATGTAACCTTGCGAGTGTCGGGTTTTTTTCGTGATGCCTTTCCTAACGTGATGCGCGTCTATGATGCGGCAGTACAGGCTTTGGCCAAATTGCAAGAGCCGGGTTTTGGCAACAGCATACGTAAACATGTGCAGACCCGTAGCCAGCAATTAATAAAAGAAGGGTTCACAGAAGAAATGGCCTGGCAGCAGGCCAGTTACCGAGTATTTGGCAGCAAGCCCGGTGCCTATGGTGCCGGCTTGCAGGGTTTAATTGATGAGCGTTGCTGGGAGAAAGATTCCGATCTGGCCGATGCTTATTTAAATTGGGGTGGGTATGCCTATGGCTCATCCGACGGAGTGGAAGCCAGATCGGCCTTTCAACATCAGTTATCAAAACTAGAAGCGGTGGTGCAAAATCAAGATAACCGTGAACACGATTTATTAGACAGTGATGATTATTATCAGTTTCAAGGGGGCATGAGTAATGCGGTGAGTGTCTTGTCGGGTAAAATGCCAGCTATTTATCATGGTGATCACTCTAACCCAGCAGTGCCTAAGATGCGTACCCTTAAAGAGGAATTAAATAGGGTGATACGTTCACGGGTATTAAATCCAAAATGGATTAGTGCCATGCGCGAACACGGTTATAAAGGCGCGTTTGAAATGGCCGCCACCATCGACTACATGTTTGCTTATGACGCCACCACCGACCTCATTGATGACTACCAATATGAGAAAGTGAGCGACGCCCTAATTTTTGATGAAAGCAATCAACAATTTTTACGTGAACATAACCTTCCGGCTTTGGAAGAAATGGCGGAGCGCATGTTGGAAGCGAAACAAAGAGGGTTGTGGGAAAAGCCTGAGGGACAAGAAGAGGATGATTATGCTCAAGCCCTGCAAAGTCTACTGCTGGACATAGACGAACATAAGGAGGGTATGTCATGAGCATTTTAATCTGTGTGCTACTGGCTTTTATTTTAGATTTTATATTGGGTGAGGCCAAGCGTTTTCATCCATTGGTGGGATTTGGTAACCTGGCACTGGCCATAGAAAAGTATTTGAATAGTGACTCCTTTACCAAATGGCGCGGGCGCATGAGCGGTGTACTGGCCTGGACTATAGTGGTCATACCACTAACCATACTATTCTTTACTATTGAAAATTATTTAAAAGCTCACACAGAAATTTATGTGTTGGTGGCCGCTGTAATTTTATATGTGAGTATAGGTTGGCAAAGCCTATTGCAACATGCCATGAACATTGCCAAGCCCTTGTTGAAAAGTGACATGAGTGGTGCACGCCTTGCTGTGTCTATGATTGTTAGTCGAGATGCTCAGGCCTTGGATGAAGCGGGTATTGCCAAGGCAGCCACCGAATCTGTTTTAGAAAATGGTGCAGATGCTATTTTTTCTGCCGTGTTTTGGTTTGTAGTGGCCGGCATTCCCGGCGTTGTTTTGTACCGATTAAGCAACACTCTGGATGCCATGTGGGGTTATAAAAATTTACGATTTTTACATTTTGGTTGGTGTGCGGCGCGCATGGATGATGTTTTAAATTTTATTCCAGCAAGACTCACAGCCCTCAGTTATGCATTAGTGGGGCATAGCAAAATTGCGTTGCAGTGTTGGCGTGCACGGGGCATGAATTGGAAAAGCCCCAATGCGGGCCCAGTAATGGCGGCCGGTGCTGGCGCGTTAAATGTTTCTTTGGGCGGCGCAGCCCAGTATCACTCTGAGTTGCAACGCAGGCCTAATTTGGGGCCAAAAGAATCACAAGCCCAGCCAGTAGGTGCGAGCAGTATAGTGCAAGCCTGTGCGTTGGTGAATCGAGCCCTAGTGTTATGGTTGTTTGTGCTGGCCATGACTTTATTATGTTGGGAATTTTTTATTTGAATATTGCAGTTCAGGCTGAAGCGAGTGTGCTACATGGTGGCGACATCTATACAGCCAGCCGGCGTTACCAGATTGAAGTGGGTCAGTGGATCGACTTGTCCACAGGGTTAAATCCACGGGCTTACCCTGTGGGGGATATTCCGCAGGAGGTGTTCACGCGACTGCCCTATGAATTGCCAAACTTGTGCCACGCGGCAGCAGGCTATTATGGAAATGACCAGGTCATGGCGGTGAGTGGCACTCAGTTGGCTATTCAGTGTTTGCCTCATTGTTTACCACGTTTTGACATTTTGGCGCCAAAGATCGGCTATCAGGAACATGTACTGCACTGGTCAAACAGTGGCGCGCAGATAATTAATTATCCCGCGCAGGATATGGCAGAGGCAGTTGATTACATCAACCAAGAATTAAAACGAAATCCAAAACGTCACCTTTTGATCATTAACCCTAATAACCCCACAGGGCTTAAATTTACCTCGCAACAAATACAATTGTGGGCGAAAAAACTGGCCAATGATTGTTATGTAATAGTGGATGAAGCTTTCATGGATGTGAGCCCCCAGAACAGTGTGCTGGCTAATTTATCACCTAATATGATTGTACTGAGATCCTTTGGGAAATTTTTTGGTTTAGCGGGTTTACGTTTGGGTTTTGTGTTTGCCAATCAAAAAATTCGCCAAGCCCTGCAAAAAAAGATCGGTTTATGGTCAGTAAACGGCCCGGCGCAACATGTGGCCATAAAAGCCCTGACTGATAAACCTTGGCAACAAAAAGCCCGTATAGATATCCACAAGAGTGCAGTGTCCACTCAGGAAATCTTTAGCCCTTTGATGGCATTCACACAGCCATACAGAGTCCACCATGAAGCCTTATTCTCTAGCTACTATTTATCAAATGCATTGGGAGAACAGCTTGTAGATTTATTTTCACACGTAGGCATATTAATTCGAAAAATTACAGTGGATAAGCAGATCTGTTTATTAAGAACGGGTATAATTCACCATCAAGATTTTGACTCTCAAGAACGGGTCAAGGAGTGCATTCAACATTATTTAGAAAAGGATATATCGTAAAAGGATTTTTGGGCCAATATTGCTGGCCCACATACTTTCAGGTGCCGTTTGTTTTTTAAATTAAACGGATAATCGGGAAGGCGGTGCTATTGTTATATTCCGCCACGTGCCCAACGCTGTGATGCCGATCGCTTAATCATGTGCCACTGGCTGGTTTTAATCAGTTGGGAAGGCGATTAAGGGAGATGACGCTTAGTCAGAAGACCGGCCTGAAAGTGAATCAATATACGTTTGGACAGGCGTGTGTTTTCAATTGAACTATTCCAATAAGAGGACCTTATGGAAATTGAAAATATAGCGCCTGTGCAAGACGTAACTTTCCATCAGCGTGATATAGATGGTCTGTATAAAACCATCTTTAACCGTCGTGACGTGCGCAGCCAGTTTAAACCCGATCCCATTCCAGATGATGTGTTAGCCCGAATTCTACAAGCCGCTCACCATGCACCTTCTGTGGGTTTCATGCAGCCGTGGAATTTTTTGCTGATTAAATCTCCTGACATAAAACAGCAGATTCATAACGCCTTCACCGAAGCCAATGAAGAAGCGGCTAAAATGTTCGAGCAAGAAAAACAAAAATCTTACCGCTCATTAAAGCTGGAAGGCATACTGGAAGCGCCCATTAATCTGTGCATTACGTGCGATCGCTCTAAAGCGGGCCCAGTAGTATTGGGGCGTACCCATATCAAGACCATGGATTTGTATAGCAGTGTCTGTGCGGTGCAAAATCTGTGGTTGGCAGCCCGGGCTGAAGGCGTAGGAGTGGGTTGGATGAGCATTATCAAAGAAGAAGCGTTTCATTCCATTCTGGGTATTCCCCAAGAGGTCGTGCCCATTGCCTATTTGTGTATGGGCTATGTGAGTCACTTCAATAAAAAACCCGAGCTGGAGACGGCTAAATGGCGTGAACGCTTGCCTTTGTCCAAGCAAGTGTTTTTTGATCAATGGCAACACACCAAAACCGGCGAAGAGGAAAGTTTAATTGCGGAGTTGGATTTAAATGCCGATTTTCCAGAAAGATTTACTCATCCTTACCCCGGTTAATAGAGGGCTGATTTTTCAGGTTTTTATATTTTCAGGGCGAAGGGCTTGCGCTTTTATTTAAATGTAAATTTTTGTTAATTTTCATTGTAAGAGACGTTATTATTTCTGGTGAATAATAAAAGGCGGGTTGAACCCCGTCATTAAAAAAAACCAAAAACTAAAAAGCGAAACTAATATGAAACTTGAGTCTCTAGCTCTACATCACGGTTATGAATCAGAAGCCACCACGAAATCGGCGGCTGTGCCCATCTACCAAACTACTTCTTACACCTTTGATAATACTCAGCACGGCGCCGACCTGTTTGATTTAAAGGTACCGGGTAATATTTATACGCGCATCATGAACCCCACCACAGACGTATTAGAACAAAGAGTGGCAGCCATGGAAGGGGGCATTGGCGCCTTGGCAGTGGCGTCGGGTATGGCGGCTATCACCTATGCGATTCAGGCCATCTGTGAAGTGGGGACTAATATTGTCAGCACCAGCCAACTTTATGGTGGCACTTATAATCTATTCGCCCATACATTTCCACGCCAAGGCATCGACGTGCGCATGGTAAGTGCGGATGATTTTGAAGGGTTTGAAAAGGCTATCGACGAAAATACCCGTGCCATCTTTTGTGAATCCATAGGCAATCCGGCCGGCAACATAGTGGATCTTGAAAAACTGGCAGCCATTGCTAAAAAGCACGGCATTCCTTTGATGGTGGATAACACGGTGGCGTCTCCTTTCTTGTGTCGTCCTATCGAGTTGGGTGCCGACATCGTGATTCACTCATTAACCAAATACATTGGCGGTCACGGTACGACCATAGGTGGCATCATAGTGGACTCGGGTAAATTTGAATGGGCTGGTAACCCGCGCTTTGCCATGATGAACGAGCCCGATCCGTCTTATCACGGTGTGGTATACACTCGTGATTTTGCCGAAGCTGCCTACATTGGTCGTTGTCGAGTAGTGCCGTTGCGCAACACAGGTGCGGCACTTTCTCCTCATAGTTCTTTTCAAATTATGATGGGTTTAGAGACCCTGGGTTTACGCATGGAGCGTCATTGTGAAAATGCTGAAAAACTGGCGGCCTATTTAGTGAAGCATGACAAGGTAGAGTGGGTTAACTATTCAGCGTTACCTGACAGTCCTTATTATGAAACGTGCCAGCGCATTACCTCGGGCAAGGCATCCGGTATCATAAGCTTTGGTATTAAGGGTGGCGCTAAGTCCGGTGGTGAATTCATCGATGCCCTGCAGATGATTTTACGCTTGGTAAATATTGGCGATGCCAAGTCCTTGGCCTGTCATCCAGCGTCTACTACTCATAGGCAGTTAAATGAAGACGAACTTAAGGCAGCCGGCGTGAGTTCTGACCTAGTGCGTATCTCTGTGGGTATTGAAAATATAGCGGATATTATTGCAGATGTAGAGCAAGCGTTAGCCAGTGTAAAATAGGTTAATGTTTTAACCCGCGTATTGCGCGGGTTAAATTGCCAATATGATTTTAAACTTACCAATAATAATTCAAAGGTTCTTTACTAAAAGACCTTATATATTTTGCAAGTTCCCCCAACCGCTCAACATACTTTGTTTATGAGTATTTGCTCTAGGCAAGATGCGTTCAAAATAAAAGGTAGCATTGGCTATTTTATCTTTTAAGAAACCCTCATCAAGTAGGTTGTCTCCTGCTTGCTGTTTGCCATCAAGAAGTTGCTGAGAAACAATTGCCATCTTGGCCCAAAAATAAGCAAGGCTTACATAACCCGAATACATTAAGTAATCTACGCTCGCCGCGCCCACTTCATCTGGGTTTTTCATGGCTTTGCCCCCCAGTTGCATCGTAAGTTGTGGCCATTCTTTGGAATAATGTTTTACATCTTTCAGTAACGATTCATGTTTACTGTTTTCATTTTCAATACATAACGTATGCATTTTTTTAGTGAATACCATTAGGCTCTTGCCTTGGGTACCCAACACTTTACGTCCCAGTAAATCAAGTGCCTGAATGCCCGTAGTGCCTTCATAAAGGGTTGCGATTCGCCCGTCGCGATATAATTGCTCTACCCCCGACTCTTTAATAAAGCCGTGGCCGCCGTGCACTTGAATGGCTAGGCTGGCACTTTCTAACCCCACCTCAGTACAAAAGCCCTTAGCAATAGGGGTAAGCATATCAAGCAACATCTGTTTTTCTTTGTTGTCTATTTTATCCGTGTCATGGGTTTCATCTAATAACTGGGCGCAAAATTGTGTTAAGGCGCGACCGCCTTGGGCAAACACTTTTTGTGTTAACAGCATACGGCGCACATCAGGATGTTCAATAATGGGGTCGGCTTCTTTATCTTTGGCTTTCACACCACTAAGGCTGCGCATTTGGGTGCGGTCACGTGCATAACGTAAACTTTTTTGAAAACTGCGCTCACTCAAGCCCACTCCCTGTAAAGCGGTACCTAGGCGCATTTCATTCATCATGGCGAACATGGCATTGATGCCTTTATTTTCTTCACCGATTAAAAACCCACGGGATTCCTCAAAGGCCATAGAGCAAGTGGGGTTAGCGTGAATGCCCATTTTTTCCTCTATGCCAATGCAACTCACGTTATTCTCTTTTAGCCATTCACCCGATTCATTTTGCAACTGGGTAGGCACCAAAAAAAGGGACAATCCTTTAATGCCCTTGGGAGCATCTTTAATGCGCGCCAGCACTAAGTGAATAATGTTGTCACTGGCGTCGTGACTGCCGGCCGAAATAAATATCTTGCTGCCCTTAATGGTGTAATCATTCTTTATGTTAGCGGTGTTATTAGCGCTGGTAACAGGCGTGGCGCTGGTGCGAATAAGGCCTAAATCTGATCCGCAGTGACTTTCGGTCATGCACATCGTGCCGGTCCATGTTCCTGCAATCATCTTGCTTAGATAGGTTTGTTTAAGTGCATCACTGCCATACGCTAAAATAGCGCCACAGGCTGACATTGTCAGTGCGGGGGTCATGCTAAAGGCATGATTAGCTGACGTTAAAATCTCCCCTACAAAGGCCGACAAGGTTTCAGGCAACGCTTGGCCGCCAAACTCTTCGGGCATGCCTAAGCCCATCCAGCCCCCTTGTGTATAACTTTTAAGTGCCGCTTTCATTGTCTCAGGTAACGTAACTTGGCCGTTTTCGAGAACGCAGCCCTCGCTATCCCCTAGGGCATTGATAGGGGCCAGTTCTTTTTGAGCAAAGTTTGCAGCCTGTTCTAGTACAAACAGATGATCGCTGTTGTTGCAGGAATAAGAAGAATTACCATCTGTGGATTGTGGCATTTCATTCATTAAGAACCCCATATCCATTAAGGGAGCTAGATAGTGAGTATTTACATCTGTCATAGTGTTGCCACGATTCATTCATTTTTATTGGTTGCTGTTAGTATTAGCCAATCAATCGGTTAAACCCGTTAACAAATGATAACGACTGAAAACTATTCTAGCGGGATAATCACAGTCAGCCATACAACTTGCCCATAGAGGCAAGCGCCATTAATAACGAGAGAGCCACTATGACAACAGCCAACACGCATTTTCCAAAGTTACTTGAGCCACTAGACCTAGGTTTTACCCAGCTAAAAAACCGCGTATTAATGGGGTCTATGCATACCGGCCTTGAAGAGCACAAAGAAGGCATGGGCCGTATGGCGGCTTTTTTTGCTGAACGTGCTCGTGGTGGTGTTGGCCTTATCGTAACCGGTGGTTTTGGCCCAAGTTTAGAGGCGGCGACTCACCCGCATACTAAAATTATATCTAGTAATGAAGATGCCTTAGAACACAAGGTAATCACCGACGCGGTTCACGCAGAAGACGGCAAAATTTGTATGCAAATATTGCATACGGGTCGTTACGCGTTTAATCCAAACTCGGTAGCCCCTTCTGCGATTCAATCGCCTATTAATCCATTCAAGCCAAAAGCGCTGGATGATGAAGGCATTGAAAAACAAATTAACGATATTGTGCAATTGGCAGTATACGCACAAGTAGGCGGCTATGACGGTGTTGAAATCATGGGTTCTGAAGGCTACTTCATTAACCAGTTTTTATCTAAACGCACCAACGCACGTGAAGATGAGTGGGGTGGTGATTACGAAAACCGCATGCGTTTAGCGGTTGAAGTGGTGCGTCGTACTCGTGAAGCCGTGGGCGAGCATTTTATTATTATTTATCGTTTATCCATGATGGATTTAGTCGAAGGCGGCAGCAGCTTTGAAGAAGTGGTTAAGCTGGGTAAAGCCATCGAAAAAGCCGGTGCCACTATTATTAATACCGGTATTGGTTGGCACGAAGCCCGTATACCCACCATTGCCACTAAAGTGCCACGCGCGGCTTTTACGTGGGTAACGGCTAAATTTAAGAAAGAACTTTCTATTCCCTTGATTACTTCTAATCGTATCAACACCCCTGAAGTGGCCGAAGAAGTATTAGGTCGCGGCGATGCCGACATGGTATCCATGGCACGCCCATTTTTGGCCGACCCTGATTTTGTGCAAAAGGCTGCAGAGGGTAAAAGCGACGAAATTAATACCTGTATTGGTTGTAACCAAGCCTGTTTGGATCATGTCTTCAGCGGCAAGTTAACAAGTTGTTTAGTAAACCCGCGTGCGTGTCACGAAACTGAACTTATCATCACTGATACGGCTGCTAAGAAAAAGCTTGCGGTAATTGGTGCGGGTCCTGCAGGTTTAGCATTTGCGACAACGGCTGCGGGTCGTGGTCACGATGTTACTTTGTATGATGGATCGGGCGAAATTGGTGGTCAGTTTAACGTGGCCAAACAAGTGCCAGGGAAAGAAGAGTTCTTTGAGACGATTCGTTATTTTGGAAAACAAATCGAATTAACCGGTGTGAACTTGAAGTTGAATACTAGGGTATCGGCTAACGATTTAAACAGCGGCGATTATGACGAAGTAGTATTGGCCACAGGTATTGCACCTCGTTTGCCTGAGATTGAAGGCATCGGTCACGCAAAAGTATTGAACTACTTAGATGTGTTAAAAGACAAAAAACAAGTGGGCAAAAAAGTGGCGGTTATCGGTGCCGGCGGCATTGGTTTTGACGTATCCGAATACCTGTCTCACGAAGGTGAGGCCACTAGCCAGAACATAGAAGCCTTCATGAAAGAGTGGGGCGTAGACATGACCTTGCAAGCTCGTGGCGGCATCGAAGGCGTGGAAGCGGTGGTGCCCAATTCACCTCGTGAAGTGTTCTTGTTACAGCGTAAAAAATCTAAGGTGGGTGCTAAGCTAGGCAAAACCACAGGTTGGATTCACCGCACCGGTTTGAAGAACAAGGGTGTGAACATGATTCCGGGTTGTAGTTACAACAAGATTGATGACCAGGGTATTCACGTAACAGTTGGCGATAAAACCGAGGTTCTTGAGGTGGATAACGTGATTATCTGTGCCGGTCAGGACCCGCTACGTGAATTGATAGAAGGCTTGAACAAACCACATCATCTAATTGGTGGTGCCGATGTGGCCGCCGAACTGGATGCCAAGCGCGCCATTGATCAAGGGACTCGTTTAGCCGCTGAGATTTAGCGGTTCATCCAGATTCCTTTAAAGCTTAGCAATTATGTTTTTAGCCCAAGCAGTAGCGATACTGACTTGGGCTTATGTTCAGGATGAACGGTATGCCGCGGTGCCATGGATGGCAAGGAGCGGCGTTTTCCAGCCATAACAAT
>MAAB01001520.1_pt1 | contig 19106 bp, 14 predicted proteins | sample 1115991 | NCBI WGS metagenome assembly MAAB01 (sample SAMN04961124, study PRJNA320927) | seawater metagenome | isolation source: sample BD02T18 sea water enriched with oil for 18 days | place: USA:Gulf of Mexico | collected 2013-07-27
CTTTGATTTGAAGTTTTACTTTTTATCATAAAGAACAAGATGAAAATCTTGTTGATGCTTTTCTAAAGTGTTTAAATATTGTTAATTCAATAGTTAAATATGTAATAGTTTTAGTGTCCCTATCGTCTAGAGGCCTAGGACACCGCCCTTTCACGGCGGTAACAGGGGTTCGAATCCCCTTAGGGATGCCACTTATTTTATTTAGTTGAACATTGAATAATAAGTGAATGTAACAAATAAAAAAACCGACTTTTTGTCGGTTTTTTTATGCCTAAAATATACTGGGATACTGGGATACTGGGATACTGGGATACTGGGATACTGGATGCATTATTGAACACTGGTTTAATTTAACAAGTCTATTAGCCTAAAATTCTGTTTGTGCAAAGCGCTAACCGTAAAGCCTAGTGCTTTACGGTTAGCGCTAATAGAGTTAGTTATCGCGTTAAGTTTTTATCATCGCTAAGCTTTCGTCAGCAAAGCCGACACCAGCTTCGTTATAGAAGTTAAACACCTTATCAACACCGTAAGTTTCAAGTTTTTGTCTTTCATCGTCAAATCGAGCGATAGCTGCTATTTTTCCTTGATAATTTGCATGTCTTAATTGCAAAGTAATATTTTTAATATCTTGTATTTTAGGCAGAGCGAGCAATATTAATTCTAATTTATCTATTTTTATATTCTCCCAAAAATCAATATTCTCTGCATCACCACAAAAAGCTTGAACTTTATTTTTATTTAACCAAGCAATTTTTTCTTGATCCGCATCTAACCCCCACACCTGACCTGAAACTTGGTTATTTAACGCTGTGTAAGCGCCCATACCGACACGGCCCATACCAATGACGACAATAGGTGCATCACAAGGCTGAATGAAGGTATCTTCACTGAGTTTACTGTTACTCTCGAATTTGTTAATGAATGACTTATGTTGAGTAAAAAATTGATGAGCAAAGTTATAGGTAATATTGGTGATAATAAACGATAAGGAAACTGCTAGAGATAAAATAACTAACCAGTCATTACTTAACCATTCATTTCTCGTTGATAACGCAGCAATGATTAACCCAAATTCACTAAAGTTACTTAATGCTAACGCTGATAAATAAGAGGTTCTTCCTCGTAAATTTAATTTCGCGAATAAGAAAAAGAACAGACAAAACTTTACCGGGATCAATAAAGTTAACAAGCCCGCCATTGCTAACATTTCCCATGTAGGAAGAGCTGTGAAACCTATAGATAAGAAAAACCCAATAAGAAATAAATCTTTAAACCCCATTAACGATTTATTAATCTCGCTCGCCTTACAATGGGAAGCTAAATACATTCCAGCCAATAGCGCGCCTAAGTCACCTTTGATATTAACTAATTCAAAAAGTTCATATGCACCAAAGGCTAAGAAAAATCCGGTTAATGGGATAAGCTCACCATGACCAACTTGGTCAATAAGCTTATTTATTAAGGGCTTGATAAAGACAGCACTTAGAAGCAATAATGCCCACCAACTCGGGAGTTTACCTGTAGCCGCTACGAGAAATATAACCGCTATAATATCTTGTATAACTAAAACACCAACCGCCAACTTTCCGTGACGGGTACGCATTTCACCATGGTCTTCCATAAGTTTCACAACACATACGGTACTGCTAAAACTTAGTGCGAAAATAATTAAACTGATGGTATAAAATGATAGATCAGAAAAGTAGCTAATAGCAGCAATGGCGAATAGCTTCAATAATAAAACGCCGAGTATTAACCAAGCAATACTATGAGATAAAGTGCCTAACCATACTTCTTTTTTTATCAGGTCTTTAACATTTAGCTTTAAACCTATGGTAAATAGCATCAAAGTTATGCCTAGATTTGCAAGTGTATAGATACTGTCGTCGGCTTGAAAACCTAGAAAGTGGAGTAAAAAACCGGCAAACAAGTAACCAATAGAAGGAGGTAAAGAAAGCGACTTTGCAGCCATTCCACAGCCAAAAGCAAATAAAATCCAAATAAAGTCCACGTTACTTTTCCATAATTTGTGCAAATTGCTTAGCAACAAACTCAGCAATAATCGGTTGTGCTTTCACATTCGGGTGAATACCATCTTGCTGCATCAAGCTCTCATCGGTAACAAGAGGTTCAACAAAAAAGTCTAATAAATTACTGTTCGTTTCTAAAGCTACTTCTGTGAATACTTGTTCAAATAATTTGTTATAACGAGGACCATAATTGGGCGTTATCTTAATTTTATATAATGATACAGGAATGTTTTTTGCGTGAGCGAGCTTGATCATTTGTAACAAATTATTTTTGATTTTCTTCGGTGAATACCCCCTAAGGCCATCATTTCCACCGAGCTCTATGACCAAATGATGAATTTTTTTATTGGCTAATATCGACGGTAGGCGAGATAAACCGCCCGTTGTCGTTTCTCCGCTGATGCTTGCGTTGATGATTTTATAAGTGCTATTTTGTAACGTCAGCTGCTTGTTTAATAATCGCACCCACCCTTGATTTTGTTTCATTCTATAGCTTGCACTTACACTATCACCTAGTAGTAAAATGGTATGCTTAGATGTGCTGTTAGCAAATGACGAAGAAGATGTTGTTGTTAATGTAAGAAAGCTTAAAAATATTAAAATAAAAATGGGATGTTTATTCATGAAGTCAGACTCCGAAATCATATTAAAAATTAGTGCGTTAACTAAATCCGTTCAGTTAGAAGATAAAACGCTTGAGTTACTTCAGCCTATCAATTTGACTGTAAATTCAGGTGAAACATTGGCGATTGTTGGGTCTTCTGGCTCAGGAAAAACAACCTTACTTTCCATTTTAGCCGGTTTAGATTTACCAACGTCAGGGGAAGTCTATCTTAAAAACCACCCATTGCACCAATTTAATGAAGAACAACGTAGTCAAGTGCGTGCAAATCACGTGGGCTTTATTTTTCAGCAATTCCTACTGATTAACAGTCTAACCGCACTTGAAAATGTTATGTTGCCTGCTGAACTGGCTAACTTACCTGATGCTAAAGAGCAGGGGTTAGCTTTACTGGCACAAGTTGGCTTGGCTGAACGAGCTGAACATTACCCTTCACAACTCTCAGGTGGTGAGCAGCAACGTGTTGCCATCGCACGTGCCTTTATTACCAAACCAGATGTACTCTTTGCTGATGAGCCAACCGGAAATTTAGATACTAAAACCGGGATTCATATTGCAGATTTACTTTTTGAACTTAATGAAAAGCTGGACACAACATTAATTTTGGTTACTCACGATCCAAAGCTTGCTCTGCGCTGTCAGCGACAAGTCGAAATGGACAGCGGGGTATTGCAGGAAAAACTCGCGCAACCCAATAGTAGCAATGAATTCACTACTGATATAAAAGTAGGGTAGTTATGAGTGAACTTACGGTAAAGTCATCCCCTGCGTGGCTCAAACAATCCTTACGATTATTACATCATGAATTTCGTCGTGGTGAATTAACCATCATTTTTCTTGCCATAGTCCTTGCTGTTGGTACTGTCTTCTCTTTGACTGGGTTCACAGAGCAAATCAAACAAGCGATTATGAGCAATAGTGCTAACACTATTGCTGCAGATCGAGTCTTTGGCGCTAATCGTAAAATTCCTGTTGAATTTCTAGAAAAAAGTGAGGATTTATCGATAAAGTTAGCGAGTAAAATTCTCATCGATTCGATGGTATTCTCGGGTGACAACATGTTGTTATCTGAGCTAGATGCTGTCTCTGATACTTACCCTTTACGCGGAAAATTCATGGGTAAAACATCACTAACTCAAGCTCCTGTTTCCATAGACACAATAAAACGGGGCACTGCATGGGTTGAAGAAAGTGTGCTCGCTCGTTTAGATGTAAAAATTGGCGGTACGGTGGAAGTTGGAGTACTACCATTAACCATTGCCGGTGTTATTACCGAGATCCCTGATCGTTCATATCGAATGTTTGTTGCTGGCCCAGCTATTTTTCTAAATATCGAAGACATATCCAACACTGATCTTATCCAGCCGGGCAGTCGTGTTTACTACCAGTACTTATTTGCAGGAGAGCAGGATGACATCGAAACCTTTGAAAAGTGGATTAAACCTCAATTAGATGACACTCAAAATTGGTATGACGCAAAATCTGCACAAAGCCGATTATCAAATGTATTAGACCGCTCTGAAAAGTTCTTATCGTTGGCAAGTATGTTAGGCATAGTGTTAGCAGCTGTCGCCGTTGCAGTAGCAAGCCGTCGATATGGGCAACGCCACCAACCTATGGTTGCCGTATTTAAAGCGTTAGGAGCATCTAAATCCCATGTTCAAAAATTATATATGCTGCACTGGGGGTTATTAAGTTTAATTAGCATCTGTGTTGGGCTTGTTGTGGGTTATTTGTTAATGCTGATAGGTGTTAGTGCTATTGAGAATTATCTATCGTTAGATGAAAGCCAGTTATCATTAAAACCTTTTTTTACCGCTATTGTTACAGGTCTTTTATGTGCTGTAGCCTTTGCTATTCATCCCATTACTGAATTGATTGCTACCAAACCTCTCGATGTCATTCGCGGGTTTAGCCAAAATGTACTGCCAAAATTTGGTTGGCATCAGCTTATTCCATTACTCGCTTTGTTTGCCTTATTAATGCTATTTAGTCGCGATTTAATAATGAGCATGTCTTTATTGCTCGGTGGTATCTTAGTGTCAGTTATTTTACTGTTTCTAGGTCGGTTAATCATGGGAGCCGGTCGAAGTGCTGGTTCAAAAGCCGGAAAATCTTGGCATTTAGCCCTAGCTAATTTAAAGCGCAGAGCAAACGAAAATAGTGTGCAGTTGGTGAGTTTTACTATTGCTATTCAATTGCTCTTACTGATCACTGTTATGAAAAGTTCGATTATTGAAGAGTGGCAATCACAGTTCCCTGAAAACACGCCTAACCATTATTTATTGAATATAACGGCAGATGAAGTTCAACCATTGAAAGCCTTTGCAGAAAAGCTAAGTATTGATAATCAGGGATTCTATTCTATATTTTTAGGGCGTTTATCGGCTATAAATGACGAAAAAACGGTCAATGTAGAAGATGAAAATACTTTGCCAGACACTGACAGTGAAAACGCTGACAAAGGTGAAAAGAAAGAAGAAAAGCCTAAAGGTCGAAAAGGCGCTGGCAGAGAGCTTAGTCTAACTTGGCAATCACAACTTCCTATTGAAAACGAAATAGTTGAAGGGACATGGTGGCAAGAAAATGACAGTACGCCACAAGTTTCCATGGAAAGCGGTATGGCAGAACGTTTGGCTGTAAAGCTTGGTGATAAGTTGACATTCACTATTGGTAGCGATGAATTTACCGTGCCTGTTACCAGTATTCGTGATGTTAACTGGAAAAGCCGACAATTAAACTTCATCATGATTTTTAATCAGGCGGCAATTAAAAATATTGAATCGACATCTATATCAGCCTGGATGGTACCTGAGGAAAATAAAAAGCAGGTTTACCGATTTTTAAGCGACTATCCCACTATTTCAATTATGGATTTTGGCTCGATCATGAAACAGCTGATGAATATGATCGATCAAGTGTCAATTGCGATAGAGCTCATTTTAGTTTTAGTTATTTTAGCGGGCAGTTTAGTACTTGTTGCGCAAGTACAAGCCAGTATGGAAGAACGTGAACGAGAATTAGCGATATTACGTACTTTAGGCGCCAAAGGTTCTTTGTTACGAAATAGCGTATTATTTGAGTTTATCGCACTTGGCGGTGTCGCAGGTTTAATGGCGAGCATTGCTATGGAAATCGCCGTTTACTTTTTGCAAACACAAGTATTTGAAATGGCTGCAAGTTTTCATTTTAGTTATTGGCTTGTTGGTATTGGTGCAGGTGCTACTTTTGTAGGAGTTATGGGCATGCTTAGCTGTTGGAGATTATTGAACTTATCAAGCGTGACCTTAATCCGACGGACCATGTAATAAAGTCGATAAGTGATTATAAAGTCAGTAAAATCTAATAATTGTTGGGTTTTACTGCGCTTAGGGTATAGTGAGCAATAGATTAAAAAAACAAGAAAAATAAAGTTATGGGATTAATAGAAAAATCAGGCGGTGCCGTAAAAATGTTGGTGGTAACTGCGGCACTTTTTATCGTTTTCGCCGGCATAAAAACAGCAGCAAATATTTTAGTGCCTTTTTTACTGTCGGTATTTATTGCCATTATTTGTAATCCACTTATTACTCGAGCTAGCCGTTATAAAATACCTAAAGTATTAGCGGTGATTTTAGTGATTGCGATGTTTGTTATTATTGCTTTATCGCTCGCTGGCCTAGTGGGGAATTCCTTAACCGAACTTTCACAATCGTTACCTTTGTATCGAGAGCAGCTAAAAGAACAGTTTGTTTGGATTACAGAAAGACTTGCCGAAAAAAATATTATTATTTCGTCAGCACTATTAATTGAGTATTTTGATCCCGCTGCGGCGATGAGTTTAGCGGCAGATATGCTCAGTGGCTTAGGTAGCGTAATGGCCAATTTGTTTTTGATCATTATTACCGTTATTTTTATGCTTTTTGAATCATCATCAATCCCGAAAAAGTTACACTTTGCTTTAGACGACCCGCAGATGCGCATAAATCAAATTGAACGATTTTTAACATCAGTGAATAACTATTTAGCCATAAAAACACTTGTCAGTATCGCAACAGGTATTGTTGTTTCATTAATGCTCTGGGCGTTTGGTTTAGACTCTTTTTTACTTTGGGGAGTATTAGCCTTTCTGCTTAATTATATCCCTAACATCGGCTCTATAATTGCTGCCGTGCCTGCTATGTTGTTAGCAGCATTACAAATAGGAATACCTGAAGCGGGTTTTATTGGTCTAGGGTATATCACTATTAATATGGTGATGGGAAACATTGTCGAGCCACGTTACTTAGGCAAAGGACTCGGGCTTTCAACCTTGGTGATCTTTTTGTCATTAATTTTTTGGGGCTGGTTGCTTGGCTCTGTTGGTATGTTACTTTCAGTGCCATTAACGATGATCATAAAAATAGGGCTTGAAACCTCTAAAGAAGGTCGCTGGTTTGCTATTTTATTATCAGGTGAAGATGATATTGAAGCACTTGAACAATCATCAAAAAGCGTTTAACAGTAAACGCTTTTGTGATAATTGCGCTAGTTACTCACTAAATTTATGCCTTTACGCCTAATTTACATTGACCATTCGATAAAAATTGCACCACTTCTTTACGCTTTTTGCCAATAAGGAGTGGTCCATCGTCCATAAACAAGAAATTTTTCCAACAGCGCTGAAAAACAGCCCACGTTGTTTCAATAACATTATTTCTGGCACTACAAAAGTAAACAACAGTATTGTTGTCCCAACTTATGTGATTAAGTATTTCTTCAGGCAATGAGCTTTCTTCACTATCCCATCGGTTTTCCCATTTAGCACTGTCTTGCCAAGTATTTTGATCGAACGGCCAATCACCTTTTTTGAAAAAGTCAGGATGGTCTACTTGACGGCTGATAAACGTATCCCACACGACTTGCGCACGAGTGGTTACCATGGGCTTTATTTTAGTTTTATCTTTGTCAGTGATAGGTAAGCTTTTATGCCTAAAAACCCAAGCATTTTTTAAGTCATCTAAGGGAGAGTAATTCATGAAGTCACTTGTTGTTAATGTGGTTTAAATTATACGAAGTTATGGCAGGATGATACACCATTACGGCCCATCTTTTTGGCTTGATATAAATTTTTATCTGCAAGAGAGAATAAACTCTTTATATCGTTAGTTTTATTTGGTGTTATGGTTGCGCAGCCAATACTAAGTGTTGCAACTTTATATAAAGCATTAGGCGCCTGTGCAATATTTCTTTGTGCTAAGCGACTACAAATATCTTCGGCTAATGACAATGCTGTTTCAGTTCGGGTATTCGGTAAAATAACCACAAATTCGTCGCCACCAAAACGTGCGGGTAAGCCTGCAATAACAGGAATTTGTTCTGTTAAAATTCGCGCAACCTCTAGAATACATTCATCGCCGTATTGGTGACCAAAATGGTCATTAATGTTTTTAAATTGATCAATGTCAGCGACTAAAATGGAAAGCGGAGTTTGATTTTTATATGCTAACCCCCATTCATATTCAAGCTGTTGATCTAAATAACGTCGATTAGCTAGGCCTGTTAATGCGTCAGAACGAGATAATTCAATTAATTGTTGATTAGATTGTTCAAGCTCCTTAGTACGCAATGTTACTTTTTCTTCTAGTTCATGGGCATGTTGCTCTAATTCATAAGTTAATACGCGGTATTTGTCACTCAAGGCGAGCGATAACATTATAATTTCAACGAGTAACCCTAAAGCTGCAGAATTATGCGTAACAAAGTTATCGGGTAATAAGCCAAATCGGCTAATAATCAACATCGCAGTGCCCATACCATACACCACCCATGCAGCAACAAAATAGCGAGCAAATCGATTACCATTTTGCCAGCATACGATACTGGTCGCTAAAATTAAAATACCGTTGGTTAATGCCAATAATGTGGCAACTTTTATCGCAAGTTGATAGGGGCCAAATAAACTAAAAACAATTGAAAATGTTGCTAAACCCATTTGTAAATTCATTGCATTATACAAACGTGGTGCAAAGCGTTTAGTTTCTAGAAACATTTGGGTGAAGATAGCCGTAAATACCATCCAAATAGCGGGGGTGAGCGGTACAGCGGTATTAGCTATACTGGGCGAGTTAGGCCACAAATACTGATAAGCATGACCGTTTAAGGCCATAATAAAAATACAGCCAGATAGAACTGAAAACACATACGCTAAATAAGCACTGTCTTTTACGGCAAAATACAGGAAAATGTTATACATTGCCATTAACAGCATTACGCCATAAATTAAGCCGTAGAACATTTCATTATGTAATTCATTAACAAAAAACTGTTCGCTAGAGGTTATTGATGGTCGAACCTGCATGGAACTGGTGGTTTTTATTCTTACGAAAAATTGTGTTGAAGTATTCGGGTCAAGGTTGAGCGTATTGACAAATATTCGGTGCGCTAGCTCTCTTTGTGCAAAGGGAAAGTTGTCTCCTAGGTGGTTTTTTTGCCAACCCTTATCTTTCTTTTGTTGGTAAATGACCAGTTCATCTAGCAAAGGGTAGTCAAATAACAGCCGCCAGTCCTGATCGTTTTTAGCCTGGTTTTCTACGCTAAACTTCAACCAAAGGGTCGACTTAATATAGCCTAGAGAAATATTATCTTGTGCCATCAATTTGAAATTATTATTACTCCTAATTTCACTAAAAGTTAATTGACCCGTTTTATCTTCGAAATAAACGAGTTTATTAGCGAACGAATAAATATTATTGTCGTCGGTAAGTGTAATCTGTAGTGGGGTGGTAATGTTTTTTTCTGTAATGCTTTTAGTATCTTGTGCGGATACGACAAAAGAAAAAAATAAAAAGAAAATAGATGACATTGAGTTCACAAAACTAAATTTGGCTTGATTGATGTTGCACTTAAGCGAGAGGTTATATCGACATACCCAACTCATATATAATGTATCTCTTAAGTTATGGTGATAACTGTGGCATTGAGAAGATGGCTAAAATAACATTATCGATTAAATATGTAACAATATTCGACACTTTTCTTACAATTTCACCACAAAAAATTCATTGCCTATTATTGAGTTTACTATTAAATTTACGGCATTGCTTGTTATTAACAGAACTCCTTACAGATATAGCTTTCATTGTATTTAAATATAGTCCGCGACTCTACTTTTATTACAATAGATTATTGATGTATTACACAACACTTATTGAAATTTATGTTTAAACGTTTATTAGTAAAATTTTTCATCATTTTCCTTGCTGCATCAGTAGCTGGTTGCACCTCGATAGGGCTTTCCGATTTATTTTCAGGCTATGCACAACAAATGCAAGCTTCACGTTCCGCACAACTTTCAGGGGACTTTATTAAAGCTGAGGCGTCAATTGCGGTAATTAATCAAGCGCATAACAATTATGGATTAAGTCAATTGGAAAGAGGGCGTTTGCAGTTTCTAGCCAATAATTGGCAGGCCAGCCAAAAAAGCTTTGAACTTGCTTACCATGAAATTCAGAAACAAGAAGCCGCAGCCAAAATACAGTTAAGTAAAGGCGTGAAAAAGTTAGGCGCCGTTATGAGTAATGACAATGCTATTGCTTATGAAATACCACGTTATGAACAAAGTATGTTGCATTCATACCAAGCATTAAATTATTTATATCAAGGAAGTATAGAAGGTGCCTTAGTGGAGGTTCGCCGTGCCAATTTAGTGCAAGAGCGTGCACTAAAAGATAATCAAGATGAACTCTACGATGCTCAAGAAAAAATGGCCAGTAAAGGCGTTAGTAATGAAAGGTTGAATTCGAGTTATCCCTCAATGAATAACACCATTGGAGATTTAAAGAATGGTTTTCAGAATGCCTATACTTTTTATTTGTCGGGGTTGCTCTATGAGGCCGCTAAACAGCCAAATGATGCTTACATTGATTATAAGCGAGCCATCGAAATATTTCCGAATAATACCTATTTACAACAAGACCTTTTACGTTTGGCTACAAAGCTTGGAATGTATGAAGACTTAGCTATTTTTAATAAGAAATTTGGGAAATACCGAGCGAAAGCTGATCACAATACAGGGCAAGTCGTGGTGATTTATGAACAAGGTATTGTCAATGCTAAAGATGAGGCTAGGTTAAATTTACCTTTGTTCAATATCGACTCTGATATGAAATTTTTCACCTTCGCGTTACCCGTGTACCGTGGAGGCTTGGCTGCATTAAATCCACTTAGTATCGATATTGAAGGGCGAAACTATCAATCTCAAGAGATCGTTAGATTACAGTCTTTAGCGGCAAAAGACTTACAAGATAAATTAGCAGGTTTAGTGACTCGTCAAGCGATACGTTTGGTGGCAAAAGAGCAGGTCCGCAAAAAAATGAGCAAGGCCGGCGGTGATGTCGGTAACATATTGGCAAGTTTATATAATGTAGCATCCGAGAAAGCTGATACGCGTAGTTGGTCAAGTTTACCTGATAACGTTCAGTTAATGAAAATGAGTGTCCCTGTAGGGAAACAGCAGTTAGCATTTTCAGTGGCTGGAAAAAAACAAATGATTGATGTCGACATCAAAAGCAAAGGGGTTACCCTGATTAACGTGACTTCAATGGGGCAATATGTCGCTTATCAAACAATAAAGTTGTAAGGAGTATTACATGAAAAAATCAATTGGAATTTCAGCCATTACCGTCTTAAGTTCATTACTTGTTTTGGGGTGCTCTAATACGATGCCACCAACAACTTCAGGTACAGGCACAAGTGTGCTGACCCAAGGGGACGATTTTTCAAAGCATTTGAAAGTCGATAACCCCAAGTTAGCTTTGAAACTAACTATTGCTGATGTTAAATCACGAAAAACCAATGGTTTATTAGAGGTTAATCTGAAGTTGGCAAGTACCTATAAAAAATCATTGAAATTGCAATATCATTTTAACTGGTTTGACGCACAAGGCTTTGTCGTTGAATCAAGAAAAACACCCTGGAAGCCTGTTGAATTACATGGTTTTCAGTCAACAACATTACGTGGTTTAGCTCCTAATGGGCAGGTCGCTTCGTTTAATGTTTATGTACGAGAGATCCCTGAAAAGGCGTATAAATATTAATGCTCGGCGCTCGGCTATTACCAATATAAAAACTTTTAAAATTATTAACATGGATATTAAGGAATTATGATGAATAAATTTATGATCGCAACTACTGTTGGGTTAGTACTTACTATGGCCGCAGGTTGTGCGCAAAAATCTGTTGTTCGCTACGGTGATGCGACAGCTGTAGAAACTACTGATATAAGCTTTGGTTCAACAGACTTGCAAAAGGTTGCTGGAGAAATGACAGACTCTTTATTATTATCGCCAGTTATTGGCACCTTAACGCAAAATAAACGCCCGGTTATGTTTGTTGAACGCATTAAAAATAAAACGAGTGAGCACATTGATACGGAGTCAATTACTGATTCTGTTTCTACAAAATTATTACGTTCAGGAAAGTTCCGTTTTGTTGATATGAGCCGTGTTGAAGCTGCGCGTGAGCAAATGAAATTCCAACAAGACGGTGGTATGGTTGATACAAATAAAGCCGTTCAGTTTGGTAAGCAAATCGGTGCTGAATATATGCTTTATGGCAACTTATCAAGTATCGTGAAATCTAATAAAGATAAGTCAGATGTTTACTATAAGTTCACTTTGCGCTTAATGGACTTAGAAAGTGGTTTAGTAGAATGGGCAGATGAAACTGAAATTCGTAAAACTAAAGCTAAAGAATCAGTGGGTTGGTAGTTCAATACTAAGTCCATTAAGTTTATTCAAACTCCCAAGGGGCGAGTTTAAAAGGCATACATACTGGGTTATTGATTTTGAAAAGGTTCCTATACGAATGCAGGTTATTAGCGTAATGCAGGAGCAATTACCGAGAATCACCATTCTCTTAAATCAATGCATTGCCTTTAAGCCTTTTAAATCTCGCTGAATGGGAAAAAACTTATTGGAATTGGAATAACCATTTAAAATTTTAGGAGTACACCATGAGAACATTTATTGCTGCTTGTTTATGTTTGTTTACCGTAATTATAAGCCCGGCAGTTAGTGCTGATTATGAACGAAATAAGGCGGTACCCGTTGAAAAGGTGCTTTTTGGCAAGGTATACTCTGTAAGACATATTGCTCAACAAGAACTAATAGAAGATAAAAGTAAAGGTTGGAAAGTGTTTGGCGGAGCACTTATTGGTGGCGCAATAGGCAACCAATTTGGCCGTGGTAGCGGTCGAGATGTTGCCACTGTATTGGGCGCACTTATCGGTGGCTCTATCGCCGATAATAAACATCCACAGTACCGCCAAAAAACACTACACTTAGTCGAGATGATGATAAAAACCGACCAAGGAAAAGAGTTTATGGTTGTACAAGACTTAGACAATCGTATGCTTTTTCAGCGTAACGATGCTATTCGTATGATTTATCTATCCAACGGTTCAGTGAGAATTGACAAACAAATGTAGTGAGATGTTAAATAATAACGACCTCAATATCATGATCATCTTCTTGCTCTACATATACTTCAGCGACTTGGGTAGTACCAAATAGCTTCTTTATATTTTGATATGCACAGAATTTTTGTTTCGCGAGTTTTGGGTCGTTACTTTTAATAAGAAATAACCAAGTTTTAACTAATGCAGCAGGAATCCGTTTCATCATCATTTATAGTCCATTTATAATGTGTGAAGCTAGTATAGGTAAAGATGATTAAATTACTAAATTTTACCGGATATATCTTTTCTAAAGCACTCTTGTCCATAATTATTCTGATAACAAGAGTGTTTTAAGTACAAGTTAACTTATTTAACTCCTTTTAGAATAATCTTTTCAAATATGTCAATTTCACTTTCCTATGGCTGTTTAGTTAAGTCTGGCATACAGATAAGACTTCCAGAGAGGATAATTGAAAAAAGACCCGTGTGCATATATTTGGATAATAATACCTCCTGAGTTTTGTTAGCTGTATTTGTACACCACTCTAGAGAAATTTTAACTGAAATAATTTAATGTGCAGTAAAAGCCTTACAGTTTGATAATTTTGAAGAACAACCGATTGTCGGAGAATCTTTTCACTTTGCCATTAAGCAGGTAATATTTCATGTAAATAAATAAAATGATATCTGTATGAATAAAAGCGGGAAAAGTGTTATTGAATTTTCTGTTGAACAAATCACTGAGTCTTCAACAGCAAAAATTAATAAAGTGGTAATAAAAAAACAATCTCGTCAATTAACTGATGACGCGGTTATTCTTGAGCAACCACTACAAATTACCTTGGTATGGTATGACAACTCAGAAAAAATTCAGCAAACTAATACGCAAGTTTTTTCTATTACGATGCGTACGCCCGGAAATGATAAACAACTTATTTTAGGGTTGTTAATGTCGGAAGGGGTTATTGAATCTATTACTGATATCGTTGAAATCTCAGCTAATTCAGTGGAAAAAAATAATAACTTATGGGAAGTTAATCTTCAGCGTGGCGTTGTTCCAGAACTTTCATCACTAGATCGTTATCAAATGACTTACAGTAGTTGTGGTCTTTGTGGTACAACGTCATTAAAAAGTTTAGAGCTAAAAAACCCGCCAGTATTAAGTGAACAAAAATCAAGTTTTTCAGTAAGCAATATATTAGCGATGCCAAATATCATGCGCAAGCATCAATCACTTTTTAAAATCACCGGAGGCTCACATGCGGCTGCTTTATTTCATGGAGATAAGTTACTTGACCTGCGTGAAGATATTGGACGTCATAATGCGGTAGATAAGCTTTTTGGTGCATTACTTGAGTCGCGAAATTTAAGAGGTAATCAATCTGCAACCGGTGTTTTAGCTTGCGTTGTTAGTGGGCGAGTAAGTTTTGAAATAGTACAAAAAACGGTGATGGCAGGTGTTGCGATATTAATTGCGGTTGGAGCGCCATCTGATTTGTCGATCATCGCTGCTAAACGCTTTAACCTAACCTTGATTGGTTTCACCTCAGAAGAAGGGTTTAATGTTTATCATGGTGAATGGCGCTTGCTAGAGCACGAGGAATAAAATTAAAGTTCATATTTGCTGGTAAAAAGTTAGGTATTGTTCATAGCTAATTTTAATCATGCTGCTCTGTAAAGATATTGTTCCTGATATAGCACGTTTTGTGATTTTATTGATAGCATATATTCTTAATGAGAGTATACGCCTGTAACAGCTTCTATATCGATATGGAGTTATATGGAGTTATATGGAATTTTTACCGTGCGATTACAGTAATAAATAAACCGTTATTTACTGTATAAGTAACGGTTTATTTATAACGTGAGGTTAATGTTTTACGCCACGGGTATTATCGGTCCAACCTTTATGTAAACCAAAGGTTTTCATTGACGATTCAATATCATATTTATCAACCATCTCTACCACTTGTTCAGCCGTTTGACGCTGCCATGGTATGTCATCCAAATTTGCTATACCTAAGATAGTCGCGGCGATAATCACTGAATTTAACTTTAATTGCTTTTGATCAACCTTATCGAACGTGTCAGATTGAGCATGGTAGTTTGATGCATAATTTGCATCTGCTTGACTCGCGACTAAATTAGCTACGCCTTGCACCATAAAATCATAATTATCGGTACCAACAACGGGGTCATTTAATAGGTTAAATGGGCCTAAATCAGCAACCTTTGTTAGGACTTGATTGACTGTAGCTTTAATTTCTTCCCGACCATTAACAAAAAAACCATTAATCGCACCCGTCCCTATATCTATGGTCGCTGCTAGCACATGTTTGTCTAATTCTTTAGCATGGGTTTTTGTATAACCTAACGAACCGTAAATACCTTGCTCTTCTCCATTAAATAAAGCAAAACGTATGGTACGTTTAGGGACAATATCAAGCTTTCTCATTTGTCTGGCGATATCTATCACTAAACTCACATTTGAACCATTATCTAACGCACCCGTACCTAAATCAAAAGAATCAATATGAGCACCAATTAATACAATTTCATCCGGGTATTTATCGCCTTTTATTTCAGCAATAACATTGTCAGCCTGATAAGAATTTTCGCCAAAGATATTAATTTTTGCAGTTAATTTTAAGCGCTTTCCTGCGTTTAATAAACGTTGGGTACGTAATGCGCTTTCACGCTCCATCACCACTATAGCTACTTTATTATCAGCGCCAGTACTTGGTAGGTGACGATATAATAAGTTTTGAGTCCGTGAAGACATATAAACTATTCCTGCCGCATCAACTGCTAACGCTCTTTCTTCAATGCCAACCGCATCGAGGTATTCTTGAAATAATCCATGAATGCCGCTTTTGTCGTCAAGCACTGCTGTTTCAACCAGTAACCACTTACCTTTTAATGCGTTATTAGTATTGGCTTTCTTAAAAGACTGACTATCACCTTTATTGATATTAATAATACTTGCAGTTATCCCTTGGTAGTCGGTACCTTTTGTAAAAGGCATAGCAACAATACGCGGCGAAAAACTAAAATTTCCGCTGAACACTTTCGCGCTAATACTTTTTTCTAACCAAGCTTTAGGCATGGTAAAACTTTCTTTTTTAGCACTAACATTCGCTTGGTGAAACTTATTCAGCGCCCAATTTACGGCGTTTTTGTTGGCTTGTGTACCTGTAAGCCGGCTACCTATTTCGTCCGTTAGTTGCTTTAAATCAGAGATGATAGGTGTTGGCGCTTTCATGGTGGCAATTAAATTTTCGACATCACTGTTAAAAATTGATGTGGCATACGAGAAATTTGAAATAGCTGTTAACACAAGCAGCAAAGGTGTAATTTTTTTCATACTATTTTTCTTTTAGGCGTTTTTATATAGATAACGCTTGGGGGCTAATCAGTCAAGTTTGTTGCAGGTTTTGAATAAATATATTATTAAAATCTGAACCTGAAGTGTTAGGAATTGATTACGTTATACAAACTCTTGCGGTATTCTTCTTATTATCTGTAATTTTTAGACGTCATTTAGGTCATCAAATAGATAGATTTAGGGCCAGTTCAAATGCAAACATCTATCACTATTGTTCCAGAAAAATATGTAATAACTTCTATTAAGTTTTGACTCCGTTAAAGTTTGGTACCTTTCATGAATATAACTGTATTTTCTTTTATTCTTGCGTTATTTTTCATTTCAATTAAATAAAACCACCAATTAATGAAACAAAATGTTTCAAGTTGAGATTTGTTTTTTTATTCTGTCTTTTGTCAAAGAAAGGGGCTGTTTTAAAAGGAAAGTACTTTTATAGACACAATTCATTTATTTTTTTTGTATTAAAAAATAACTGTAATAATCTCTACGTCGCAGTGAAAATAAGGCTTCAGAGGATATCACCAATTGGTAGGTTAAATACCTAGCTTCTAAAATAGGCTACAACGAAATTGTATGGTAATTATTCGTTAATTACCCATACACGAACTCCTCAACTTATCAATATCGACATTTAAGCATAATTATTAACAGAACCATCAATTAACCATCAAGGATTTTATAAAGTTCCTATACATCAGCGAGATATGGACTATATTTTAATTATTCACGCAAAGTGAAGTGTAAAAAACAAACAGAATTATTATAAAAATAAAGTTATAAAAACACTATAATTGATAAAGGAAATATAATGATAAATGCATCGCCATTAGCGAAAGCTATTAAATATGCACTACTTGCTAGTGTCTCTAGTTCTATGTTCTCAATGCCTGTTTTTGCTGAAGAAGCTGAAGCGGAAAAAGCTGTTGAACGTATCTCAGTGACGGGCTCTCGTTTGAAAAAAGCCGAGTTCTCTAATGCTTCTCCAATTCATGTAATTAATGCAGATGATGCAATGAAAGCAGGGGTTAGAACCGTATCAGAATTACTGCAAAATACATCAATGGCAAACGGCCAACAATTTGATGGCTCATATAACTCAAACTCAGGTGGTTCAAATGCATCTGAAGCACCGCCAAGTGGCGGTGTAGGTTCGTCTAATGTAGGTTTACGCGGCCTAGGCCCCGAAAGAACGCTTATTCTAATTAACGGTCGACGACTTGGTTCATCAGGTGTGCGTGGTGCGCCATCACAACCTGATTTAAGTTTAATCCCAGTAAATATGGTTGAACGCATCGAAGTTATTACCGAGGGGGCATCTTCTATTTACGGAGCAGATGCTGTTGCTGGCGTAATCAATATTATATTGAAAGAAAGTTTTGATGGCTTTGAAGTTTCAGCGAATATCTCTGATACTGAAAATGGTGGTGGTGCGACAAAAGATTTCTCATTCATTACAGGTTTCGAAGGAGATAAGGCAAAATTCACTCTTTCTGCCTCGTACTATGAACGTGATCGTATTGCAGTGAAAGATCGTACCGATTGTATTCGGAAAATATTTGAAGATGATACTGGAAAGCAAACATCTGTTTGTTCTAGTCGATTTTGGGATAACTCAATTTTAGATATTACCGACTATGACAATAATCCATTAACTTACCCTCATCCATCAGGTATAGGTTTCTTTACCACACCAGGTTCAACTGATATCGGTATTATGGGCTTTAGTTCTGCTTTTGGTTTACCGATCCCATTAGATCCAAATATCGATATAACCAGTTCTGATCAATTTAATCGGAGAATTTATTCTGATGATCATTCTGACGCAAGAGACCGCATGGAAGCTGATTTAATTCAACCGGTAACTCGCTTTACACTTGCTGCTAATGGTAGTTACACCCCTAATTTTTGGGGCGGAGAGGAGGAAATATTTTATGAAGCTTATTATTTTCACCGCCATTTAACTAGCCTAGCTTCCACTGAGCAAATATATCCAACGATTGCTGCAAATATTCCGCACGAAGATGCAAATGGTAATTTAGTGACTAATCCTGATGGCTCCTTACATTTGGTTGATAACCCAATGAATCCATTTCCGGATTATGATGTATCTCACATTATGACCTTAGAAGACTTACCGCAAAAACGCGAAGTTGAATTGAATCACTTTCGTTTTGTTACCGGTTTACGCGGTGACTTTACGCAGGATTGGCTATCAGACCAAGGTTGGACGTATGAAATGTTTGCTTCTTACGACCGTGGTGTTGGTGACCAAACTCAGCCAGTAATGAATGAAAGTAATTTAGCTTTAGCTACAGGAACATTGCGTTTAGATAGTTCAGGCACGCCTATTTGTGGCGTTACAGCTCCAGCGGGCATTGGTTTTATAAGTGCGAATGAATGTGTACCGATTAACTTTTTTGCGGAGTCTATTTTTAATGGTGGAGAATATGGTGGGGGAACTTTTGCGACACAAGCAGAAAAAGACTTCCTCATTGGTACAAGAATTAATACGACCACAGTTGAGCAGATGATGCTCTCAGGTTTTGTTACCGGTGATTTATTTGATATTGCGGTTTTCACTAATTTAACTCGTGATCATTTAGATTATCACGGCACTATGGTCGAGTATGCAAAAGCTAAAAAAGCTTTATT
>MAAB01029402.1_pt1 | contig 19103 bp, 13 predicted proteins | sample 1115991 | NCBI WGS metagenome assembly MAAB01 (sample SAMN04961124, study PRJNA320927) | seawater metagenome | isolation source: sample BD02T18 sea water enriched with oil for 18 days | place: USA:Gulf of Mexico | collected 2013-07-27
ACTGGTTCTCCAGAAGTTCAAGTTGCTTTGTTAACTACACAAATCAACCACTTACAAGGTCACTTTAAAGCACACATCCATGATCACCATTCACGTCGTGGTTTATTACGCATGGTTGCACAACGTCGTAAATTACTTGATTACCTTAAAGGTAAGAACGTTGAACGTTACAGCGCGTTAATCGCTAAATTAGGTCTACGTCGTTAAGAGTAAACCTCTTACTGATACAGATTTTAAAAAGGAGCCTTAGGCTCCTTTTTTGTTTTCTATTGTTGGTACTTTTACTATTAGCCTATTAAAAGTGTTTAAATCTGTGCTTATAAGGTAATAATTACGCTTTGGCGCTAGCATTCATTGGCTTACTTAGTATAATGACCGTGAAATTTACACCTGCGGATCTGTTCTATATATAACCCCCGCATTTATATCTTTTCAAATACACACCAATCCAAACTGTATAATTTTTTGTTCGACTTAGTCGGGGGTAATCATTATGTGTTTCTCCCACACACTCAGTGAATAAATAATTGTACAGATTGGTAAATAATATTATTAAAGACAAAAATTAAGGAAATTAATTAGATGTTAAATCCAGTTACTAAAAAATTTCAATTCGGTAAACATACCGTAACGCTTGAAACAGGTGCAATCGCACGTCAAGCATCTGCAGCTGTTATGGCAAGCATGGACGATACTTGTGTTCTTGTTTCTGTTGTTGCTAAAAAAGAAGCAAAAGAAGGTCAAGATTTCTTCCCGTTAACAATTAACTATCAAGAGCGTGCTTACGCTGCGGGTAAAATCCCTGGTAGCTTCTTTAAACGTGAAGGTCGTCCTTCAGAAGAAGAAACACTTATTGCACGTCTTATTGACCGTCCACTTCGTCCGTTATTCCCAGAAGGTTTCACTAACGAAGTACAAGTAATTATCACTGTTGTTTCTGTTAACCCTGAAATTGCCCCTGACATCATTTCATTAATTGGTGCTTCTGCGGCGTTAGCTATCTCAGGTGCACCATTTAATGGTCCTGTTGGCGCAGCTCGTGTTGGTTATGTTGATGGTCAATACATTCTTAACCCTCTTCAATCTGAATTACCAGCAAGCCAATTAGACCTAGTTGTATCAGGTACTGATTCTGCTGTATTGATGGTTGAATCTGAAGCTGACGTATTATCTGAAGAAGTTATGCTTGGCGCAGTAATGTACGGCCATGAGCAAATGCAAGTTGCAGTTTCAGCAATTAAAGAATTTAAAACTGAAGTAAACACGCCGGTATGGGAATGGAATGCACCAGTTAAAAATGCTGAACTACAAGCTAAAATTGCTGAGTTAAGTGCTTCACAAGTAAACGAAGCTTACCAAATTACTGAAAAAGCGGTTCGTTACGAAAATATCAAAGAAATTCGTAACTCTGTAGTTGAAGCATTAGTAGCACAAGATGCGGATGTGAACGTTCAAGAAGTTAAAGATTTATTCCACGACTTAGAGAAAACTGTTGTTCGTGGCCGTATTACTGATGGCAACCCTCGTATCGATGGTCGTGATCCTGAGTCAATTCGTGCATTAGACGTAATGACTGGCGTATTACCAAGAACTCATGGCTCTGCAGTATTTACACGTGGTGAAACACAATCACTTGTAACAGCTACTTTAGGTACTCAACGTGATGCACAGCGTCTTGATACCTTAATGGGTGATAAAACTGACCCATTCATGCTTCATTACAACTTCCCTCCATATTGTGTAGGTGAAACTGGTTTTGTTGGCTCTCCTAAGCGTCGTGAAATTGGCCATGGCCGTTTAGCAAAACGTGGTATGTTAGCTGTTATGCCATCTCTTGAAGAATTCCCGTACGCAGTACGTGTTGTTTCTGAAATTACAGAATCGAATGGTTCATCTTCAATGGCTTCTGTTTGTGGTGCTTCATTAGCATTAATGGATGCTGGTGTTCCAATTAAAGCGTCTGTTGCTGGTATTGCAATGGGTCTAGTTAAAGAAGGCGAAAAATTCGTTGTTCTTTCTGACATTTTAGGTGATGAAGATCACTTAGGTGACATGGACTTTAAAGTAGCGGGTACTACAGGTGGTATTACTGCACTTCAAATGGATATTAAAATTGAAGGCATTACCCAAGAAATCATGCAAATTGCTTTAAACCAAGCAAAAGCTGCACGTACTCACATTTTATCTGTAATGGATGAAGCTATCGGTGGCCACAGAGATGATATCTCTCAATTCGCTCCTCGTATTCATACGATGAAAGTAAGCCAAGATAAGATTCGTGACATCATCGGTAAAGGCGGCGCAACAATTCGTCAACTTACTGAAGAAACGGGTACTACCATTGAAATCGAAGATGACGGTACTGTTAAAATTGCTGCAACATCTGGTGAGCAAGCTGAAGATGCAATCAACCGCATTAAAGCCTTAACAGCTGAAATTGAAGTTGGTACACTTTACACTGGTAAAGTAGTACGTATCGTTGATTTTGGTGCATTTGTTAACGTACTTCCTGGTAAAGATGGTTTAGTTCATATTTCACAAATCTCAGAAGAGCGCGTTAATAACGTGAGTGAAGTATTAACTGAAGGTCAAGAAGTGAAAGTTAAAGTATTAGAAGTTGACCGTCAAGGTCGTGTACGTTTGAGTATCAAAGAAGCGATGGAAAAACCAGCAGCAGAAGCAACACCAGCTGCTGAGTAATAGTTACGGGTTAACTTTTTAGTTAATACAAAAACTTTTACATTTCATTAATTAAAAAGGAGCCACTTGGCTCCTTTTTTGTTTATAATGAAATTACTTTTATTGTTAGTTATTTATCTACAAGGCTTTTTTGTGCATTCTATTATCAAAACCACGCTTCTAATTTTACTGCTAAGTAGTACGCTACTGACGTTAGGTTGTGCGTCAAACCAAAATATCCAGAGTAGTGATGCATCATCAGCGATAATGAATAATCTAGTTATTGCTGAGCCACTTGCTATTAACTTTAAGAGTGAAATAGCTATCGCACGTTTATCTGAAGTCATCAATAGGGCACAAATTACTGATGAACAAAGAGCCCAGTTATTTTATGACCGTGGTGTTTTATACGACAGTGTTGGATTACGGTCGTTGGCAAGGTTTGATTTTTCCCATGCTTTACAATTAAAGCCGGATTTAACAGATGCTTATAATTTTTTAGGTATTCATTACACGCAACTGCAAGAATTTTCTCAAGCCTATGAAAAATTTGATTCTGCATTAGACCTAGCCCCAGAGCACGAATATGCTTATTTAAACAGAGGCATTGCCCTTTATTATGGATCTCGTCCAGAGCTGGCAAGTCTTGATTTTAAAACTTTTCATACAAAAAAACAGGATGATCCGTATCGTTTATTATGGCTCTATCTTACAGAATATGAAGTTGACCCACTTGCAGCCAAATATTCGTTAAAGCAGCGAGCAGAATTAGTAGATGAGCGAACATGGGCTAAACAAGTTATTTACCTGTACTTAGGGGAAATATCACAAAATCAATTTATCAAAAATTTAACAAAAAATGTTCATTCTAACAAAGAATTAACTGAACGATTATGTGAAGCATACTTTTATTTAGGTAAGTACAACCAAACATTAGGCTATAGTGGAAGTGCAGCTAACTTCTTCAAACTTGCATTAAGCACTAATGTTTATGAGTTTGTTGAACACAGATATGCAAAGCTTGAATTAGAATTAATGCGTACAAAAATTGGCATTAATACTCAGCCTTAATTAAAAATCAATCCGTACCGTGTCTTTCCAAAGAGTTAATTTTCTTATACTAGCAATGAGCTTGATGATGTTTATATCATCAAGCTCATTTTTTTTATCTGACTATTTAACTAAAATACTCAATGCTGGTGATTTTAGTGTTGCTCAATTCGATTTTGCACTCAAAAGTAAAAACATCACCGCACTGACAATAGCAGAAAAAAATGCGGTTCTAGGCAGCGCACATTGGCTAACTCTTAATCGGGCATTAGCCAAAACCCAGTGGCAGTCGGCATTAAAACTTGCTTATTGGTATCAACAATCAGCAAAAGAAGTAGCCAATCATGAGAAAGGGCTCCTAATTACCTCGGCTATTATGTGGTTTGAACAAGCTATTCGCTTGGATTCACAAACCGCTATTATCGAATTAGCCCAATTATATTATCGACATGATAATTTCATTAAGGCACAAGCTACTCTAGAGGAATTACCAGAGGAATTACCAGAGGAATTACCAGAGGAATTACCAGAGGAATTAGCAGAGGAATTAGCAAATAATAACTTGGCAGAATCCGCGTTACTGTTACGCTTTAATATGGCAATTGACTTGGGTGACATTAGCCTTGTTAAAGCCTTATTAAACTCTAATGTATTTACACTCACCTCAAAAGCTAAAACGGATTCTTTATTAGCCGATATAGATAAATATTCAGTCATTGATGACAAAGGAGTATTTACAAACAATACTCTTGAAAATTCATCAAGCTGCATCACCAGTTTACAGCTCTTTGCTACAAATTTTAAACACCTGAAGCATATTGAATATTTGATTAAGCGTTTTAAAACGGAGCAACCTCTTGCTCAATATATATGCTTGCCGACACCGAGATATATCAGTCTCAAAGGACTTGATTGTATAGCCAAAAGCCAAGAGGCTATTTCCTGTGATGAAAGTAATTGGCAAAGCATTGCTAAAAAGGTGGATAGTCAATATATAGGCTTAATGCTAAAGGAGGGCGGAGCTAATGTTCATATGGGTATTTTATATTTTGACGCGAAAGATAATGTTGAAGTCTTTAGTCATGAGGTTAGCCATCTACTCGGCTTTGTTGATGAATATCCGTTAAGTAAAACGCATGATAAATGTCGAGATAGCCAAACTAAAATTTTTTCGCATAATATAGCGGTATTAAAAAAGTATTATCAGGGAACGAGGAAATCAGTAAGGGTTAATATCTTAAAAAATATTCCCTGGGCGGCTAGTATTAAAAATAGCACCCCGATTTTGAAACTAGAGGTGATAGGGGAAGAGAAAGAAGAGTATTGGCGTCTTGGTACGCCGATAGCATTTCAGCAGCAAATTGGGGTGCATATTTCTGAAACTTGTCAAAAAGCTAATGACGATAATGGTTTCAAATCTGATTTAGTTAAGCATAGTTTCTCCGCTTTTAAACCAGTTAGTCGTCGTACTCAGCTAAGATATTTTGCCAGTGATTTCCCCAAGGAGTACCTTACTCTACTAGAAACGAAGCCAAAAGCTTATTTGATGCCGAGTTTTCATTATAATATTGCCTTATCTTTATTTCAGCAAGGGCTGACTATTGAGGCAAAGTATTGGCTTAAGCAGGCAGCAAAATGGGAAGAGGCACCATTGAAAAAGTTAACGATATTAAAGGGGCAGTTTAATTACTAGTTTTGAATATAAGCTAAATTGAACTATGTTCTTTTTTTAATCTCTACAACCTTATTGGCCAGGCTTACTTTATCAACAGGGTTAATATGACTTTCATTATAGTTTTTTTGTCGATCGTGAATGGAGCGTTTATTCCTACTAGTATTCAAATAAATTAGTGAATTATCTTCTGCGTTATTTATCGCCTTTGCAATTGGCCAATGAGAGAAGTGTTTTATATATTTGACCTCCTGAGCAGCCATTTTGCACTTAAGTTTAAGGTTACACTTATTGTCAGTGTTAGCCTCTTGGCCATATTTAGTTTTATCATATTCAGGTTTGATAGATTTGTTTGAATAAAAGAATTTCCTCACATTTATTTTTAGTTGATACATAAAGGCAAGAAAGCTCATTTTAGATACCTGTGGTAGAGTCACCCTATAAGTTATAGTCTAACTTTAAGTTTTTACCTAGCGCTGAGTTGCGCTAATCTTGCGGTGAATGTGTAGGTAAACAGACTTACAGAAACTAAGTACTTAAATTACAGAGGGAAAGTAAGTTATAATAATTAAGTAATTTTTAATTAATTTTCCAGCTATATATATCCGTTACCGTTAAAGATGCATATTTCAGAGTTTGTGAGCTATTTCAGTTTCAGGCGTAGGGATTAAATAATCAAACCATAGAATGTCTATGGTTAAATTATTCCCCTTGCCTAAAGTTATTTTAATTCCCACTGAAATCCTGCACTTTGAATGGTAACGGGTATGTTACCAGTATGAGCCTTTTATGAGCCTTTTTTCAGCAATAAAATTCCGTCAACAATTCCCTCTCATAGAAAGTTTTAATACATATGAGGTGGAAAATACAAACGGTTTATCTGGATTAGTATATTTTGATAATGCTGCGACAACCCAAAAACCACAGCAAGTTATCGATAGCCAAAATATTTATTACAGTCAGTACAATGCTAATGTTCATAGAGCCTCCCATCAGTTGAGCAGCAAAGCAACATTTGCTTTTGAAAAAGCTCGTAATAAGGTGCGAAACTTTATTGGGGCGAATAACATTAAAGAAATTATTTGGACTAAAGGGGCTACTGAAAGTATAAATATTGTTGCACAAAGCTTAGCTAGGAATATTTTAAAGCGAGGAGAGGAAATAGTACTCTGTGCTAGTGAACATCACGCCAATATTGTACCTTGGCAAATTGTTGCAGAGCAAACTGGTGCTGTTATTAAAGTTTTACCTTTAACGGTAAATGGCTATATAGACATTACCCAGCTTGATAGTGTTATTACTGAGAAAACACGATTTGTAGCTTGTGCACATATTTCTAATGTTTTGGGGCGCATTAACCCTATTGAGCAAGTGATAGCTAAAGCAAAATCTGTTGATGCTATCAGTGTGATAGATGGTGCTCAAGCTGTGGCTCACTTAACGGTTGATGTACAGTCACTTGATTGTGATTTTTATGTATTCTCCGCGCATAAAATGTATGGCCCTACAGGTGTTGGTGTACTTTATGGTAAAAAAGTTCTGCTTGAAAGTATGACGCCATATCAAGGGGGAGGAGAGATGATTAAAACAGTGAGTTTTACTCAAGGAACTTCATTTAATTCATTACCCTTTAAGTTTGAAGCTGGAACCCCTAACATTGCGGGTGTTATTGCGTTTGCACAGAGTATTGATTTTTTATCACCCTTTTTAGTTGATGAAAATAAAGGTTACAGCAGATATGAAGATAAATTAGTAAAGCATTGCTATCAAGCGCTAGCAAAAATCGAACAAGTTAAATATATCGTCGAAGGAACGCCTGATATTGGCGTTATCGCTTTTACTGTTGCCGATCATCATAACCATGATGTTGCGACTTCTCTTGATACTTTTGGGATCGCGATTAGGTCAGGTCACCATTGTGCCATGCCATTAATGGAATATTTAAATATTGACGGTTGTTTAAGAGTCTCACTAGCCGCTTATAATACCATTGCGGAGATTGATTACTTTGTTGATTGTTTGAAAAAAGTGCTATTAGATGATTATTTAGTGAAGAATAATGCCAAAGAAGAAATAATATTAACTTCACAAAGCCAGGAACTAGAAAATATTATTGCTCTTTTCGCCAAAACTAAGGGGTGGGATAGTCGCCACAGAGAAATTATGTTGTTGGGAAAAAAATTAATACGCTTAGATAAAACATTAAGGGATGATAAAACGCTCATTTCAGGCTGCGAAAGTTATGCATGGCTTAAATCGGAACAGGATGCTCAAGGCTTATATACCTTCACCGCAGATAGTGATGCTAAAATAATTCGAGGCTTGTTAGTGATTGTATTTTCAGCATTGAATAATAAAACTGCACTACAAATACACAAATTCGATATAAATGATTATTTTACCAAGCTAGGTCTACTACAACACTTAAGTCCTTCACGGGGTAATGGTTTATTGGCTATTGTTGAAAAAATCAAAATGTTAGCAAAATAGCACAGTTTATGAGGGCACAGCATAACTATGCCAATGAATAATTATGCTACTTTGTATATTGTATCCTGTTCTTCTTTAGTAGCTTATCGATTGCTCTACCGACAGCAAAAAAAGCAAAAGTAGCGGTTACATGGGTTGTCGCACCAAAACCACTATGGCAATCTAAACGTGTGCCACCTTTATCACCTGAACTAGTATCAGGTTTTGCTAAGCAAACCTCACCTTCTTTACCATCAACAGGGTAGCGCAACTGCTCTGTTGAATAAACGGCATCAATTGAGAATTTTCGTTTACCTGCGGTTTTCAGATCAGCACGCGGAAAGTTAAATTCTCGGCGTAGCTGATTTTTTACTTTAGCAAGTAAAGGGTCTTGATAAGTCTTGCTCAAGTCTGTGATTTCAATTTTGCTTGGATCCACCTGTCCACCTGCACCACCAATGGTGATAATAGGTAATTTACTGCCTCTGCAATAAGCTATAAGGCGTGTTTTGATGTCGACAGAGTCAATAGCATCAATGACATAATCAAAATCTTTGGTAATTAAACTAGAGAGATTTTCTACCGTTACAAAGTCTTCAATGATATTAACTTGGCACTCAGGATTGATTTGTTTGATGCGTTCAGCCATAACGTCGACCTTACTTTGCCCAACAGTATCGGTAAGTGCATGAATTTGACGGTTGATATTGGTGGTACAAATATCATCTAAATCGATTAAGGTAATTCTTCCTATACCATTACGAGCAATCGCTTCAGCCGCCCAAGAGCCAACGCCGCCAATACCAACGATACAAAAATGGGAATGTTGTAATATCTTAGCGCCATGGGCACCATATAAACGGCTAATACCGCCAAATCGTAAAGAATAATCAGACATAATCAAGTTATTGAATTTATATAAAAGGGGAGGTTTATGGTCGATATTATAACTGCTAGCTTGAAATAGTGGTATCCAAATAGCTGTTTACGCCGAAAAAATACGACTTATACCTATCAATTACCGCACAATAGTATTTCTTTTGCGAATGGTAAGTATAGCCTTAGGTTATGGGTTTGTAGGGGGATTGGTCTAAAACTGGGCATAAAAAAGGCAGCGATTGCTGCCTTTTAACGTTAATATGACTTAATTAAGTCATTATCTTTTGTTCAATGGAACAAATTCACGGTTAATTTCGCCGGTATATTTCTGACGAGGACGACCGATTTTTTGACCTGGTTGAGATAACATCTCATCCCAATGAGCAATCCAACCAACTGTTCTAGACATCGCAAAAATCACGGTGAACATGCTTGATGGAATACCAATTGCTTTAAGGATGATACCTGAGTAGAAATCTACGTTCGGATAAAGTTTTCTTTCAACGAAGTAAGAATCTTCTAAAGCCACTTTTTCAAGAGCCATAGCAACGTCTAATAATGGATCGTTTATGCCAAGTTCATTTAATACTTCATGACATGTTTCACGCATTACTGTTGCACGAGGATCGAAGTTTTTATAAACACGATGACCAAAACCCATTAAACGGAAAGAGTCGTTTTTGTCTTTCGCTTTTAATACATACTCATCAACACGAGATATATCACCAATCTCTTCAAGCATTGTTAAACAAGCTTCGTTAGCGCCGCCGTGTGCAGGGCCCCATAAAGATGCAATACCTGCTGCTATACAAGCGTACGGGTTAGCACCAGAAGAGCCAGCTAGACGAACTGTAGAAGTTGATGCATTTTGTTCATGATCAGCATGTAAGGTAAATATTCTATCCATAGCGTTAGCTACAGTAGGACTTACTTTATATTCTTCAGCAGGTACTGAGAACATCATGTGAAGGAAGTTTTCAGCGTATGAAAGGTCGTTGCGTGGGTAAACAAATGGTTGACCAACGCTATATTTATAAGCCATTGCAGCGATGGTAGGCATTTTAGCAATCAATCTATGAGCGCTGCGCTTACGTTGTTCAGCATCAGTGATATCTAAGTCACTGTGATAGAAAGAAGACATAGCGCCAACCACACCACATAACATTGCCATAGGATGTGCGTCAGGTAAGAAGCCTTGGAAAAAGTGCGCTAATTTTTCATGCACCATAGTATGATTAGTAATAACCGACTTAAAAGCTTCATATTGCGATTGAGTTGGCGCATCGCCATTCAATAAAATATAGCAAACTTCAAGGTAATCTGCTTGCTTAGCAAGGCTATCAATCGCATAACCGCGATGCTGTAAAACACCTTTTCCGCCATCAATGAAGGTGATTGATGATTCACAAGAAGACGTAGCTAAGAAGCCTGGATCGTGGGTGAAATAGCCATGGCTACCTAAAGTTCTAATATCAATTACGTCAGTACCAGCAGTACCTTTTAAAACTGGAAACTCTCCAATTTCTTTGCCATCAATACTCAGAGAGGCTTTTGATTCAGCCATAATGTTTTTTCCCCTATTAAATTATAATGTATGTACATGTACTGACATTCAACTATATTGCTTAATTCTCATACTAAGCTTAGTGAATAAATAGTCAGTTATTGTGACTTTTCTTGGGTTTTTTAAACTGTCGACATTCTACCCCGAAATGAATTTAAAATGTAAGAGTAATTATACTAAAGTTTAATACAACGCAATTTTTAGCTCAAAAAAACAACCTATAGATAACTTAGCGCGAACGAGAATTGTAATTCCTTCTTATGGGCTATATAATCACGGCGTCCTGTAGCTTTTTCTTACAATTTGTAGATTTAATTACTCTTAAGGCTTTTAAATCTTATTTACAAAATCTGACTAGAATCACTTAGTGAACTTGGTTAGAATTGCGTTCGAGTTGGTATACTTAACTTGTTTATAAAGTATAAGAAGTTACCGTTCACTTTCGGGAATTGCTTTTGGTTATGTTGATTTTAAGATTCAATTAAGCTTTTAAGTCAAGTAAGTAAAGGTAGTTCATGAGTAACAATAATAAAAGTTGAAGGCTTTCGAGCTATTTAGGCAACAATTGTGAAAAAACAACGTCCTGTAAATCTAGATTTAACTACAATAAAAATGCACCCCGCTGCTAATGCTTCCATTTTACACCGTGTCTCTGGTGTTATTATGGTATTTGCTATTGGTATTTTATTGTTGACCCTCTCAACCTCACTTTCTTCTGCTGAAGGATTTGCCCAAATTCAAGGTTACCTTGATGGCATCTTCTTTAAATTCATTATTTTTGGCTGTTTATCTGCCCTAACTTTTCATGTGCTAGCAGGTGTTCGTCACTTGTTCATGGATTTAGGTCATTTTGAAGAGTTAGCCTCAGGTAATGCAACTGCCAAAGTAATCATGATTCTTTGGTTAGCAATATCAGCAGTTATAGGAGTTTGGTTATGGTAAACGTCGTCGCATCAGCAGGCCGAAATGGCGTGCATGATTTTATTCTTTTAAGAGCAAGTGCAATTATTCTTGTGCTATACACTATACTCCTTGCAGGCTTCTTCTTAGTAACACCAAGTGTTACTTATGATGTATGGCAAGGTTTTTTTGCTTGTATGGCTGTAAAGGTAGCAACAGTAATGGCGTTATTAGCATTACTTGTTCACGCCAAAATTGGCGTTTGGCAAGTTCTTTCTGATTATGTAAAACCTGCGTTTTTACGCGGTGCATTACAATTCTTCTTTTCTGTTACTTTATTAGCCTACCTAGTGTTTGGCTCTTTAACTGTGTGGGGTGTATAAGTGAGCGTTCCAATTCGTGAATTTGACGCCATTGTTATTGGCGCCGGTGGTGCAGGTATGCGCGCCGCATTAGCAATTTCAGAATCAGGCAAATCTTGTGCCTTGATTTCTAAAGTATTTCCAACTCGTTCTCATACAGTATCTGCTCAAGGTGGTATTACCGTAGCTTTAGGTAATGCCCATGAAGATCATTGGGAACAACATATGTACGATACAGTTAAGGGCTCTGATTATATCGGAGACCAAGACGCAATCGAATACATGTGTAAGACAGGTCCAGAATCTGTTATTGAATTAGAGAAAATGGGTTTACCTTTTTCTCGTACCGAAGAAGGTAAAATTTACCAACGTCCATTCGGTGGTCAATCGAAAAATTTTGGTGGTGAACAAGCAGCACGTACAGCTGCTGCAGCTGACCGTACAGGTCATGCTTTACTTCATTGTCTTTACCAGCAAAATGTTAAAAACAAGACCAATGTTTACTCTGAATGGTATGCATTAGATTTAGTTAAAAACAGTGACGGCGCCGTTGTTGGTACAACAGCAATTTGCATCGAAACTGGCGAAGTTGTTTACTTTAAAGCCCGCGCAACAGTACTTGCTACTGGTGGTGCTGGTCGTATCTTCGCATCAACAACTAATGCTCACATCAATACTGGTGATGGTGTTGGTATGTCACTTCGTGCTGGCATTCAAATGCAAGACATGGAAATGTGGCAGTTCCACCCAACCGGTATCGCTGGTGCAGGTGTATTAGTTACTGAAGGTTGTCGTGGAGAAGGTGGTTACCTTCTTAACAAAGATGGCGAACGCTTCATGGAGCGCTACGCGCCAAACGCTAAAGATTTAGCGGGTCGTGATGTTGTCGCTCGTTCAATGATGACTGAAATTCGTGAAGGTCGTGGTTGTGACGGTCCTTGGGGTCCACATATCAAGCTTAAGCTTGATCATTTAGGCCGCGAAACGTTATACAAACGTTTACCAGGTGTTTGTGATTTATCTAAGACATTTGCTCATGTTGATCCAGCTGAAGAGCCAATCCCAGTTATCCCTACCTGTCACTACCAAATGGGTGGTGTACCTTGTAATGTTAATGGTCAAGCCCTTAATATTGGCACTGATGGTAAAGAAACGATTGTTGAAGGTTTATTCGCTGTTGGTGAAATCGCTTGTGTATCAGTACATGGTGCTAACCGCTTAGGTGGTAACTCATTACTTGATTTAGTGGTGTTTGGTCGTGCTGCAGGTAACTTCTTAGGAACTTACTTAAACGAAACACAAAATGGTAACGATGCATCAGAGTCTGATTTAGAAGCTGCGCTTGCACGTACTAACCGTTGGGAATCATCTACTACAGGTGAAGACCCAGTGCAAATTCGTAAAGACTTACAACAGTGTATGCAAATGAACTTCTCGGTATTCCGTGAAGGTGAAGCAATGGCACAAGGCATGAAAGAATTAACTGAAATTCGTGAACGTCTTAAAGATGCTAAGTTAGATGACAAGTCTTCAGAATTTAATACTCAGCGTATTGAATGTTTAGAGCTTGATAACCTAATGGAAACTGCTTTCTGTTCAGCTAAAGCTGCTAACTTCCGTACTGAATCTCGTGGTGCTCATGCCCGTCAAGATTTCACAGAACGTGATGATGAAAACTGGTTATGTCACTCAGTTTATACGCCGGAAACGGAAGAAATGACTAAACGTGATGTAAACATGAAACCCGTTCACCGTGAAGCTTTCCCACCGAAAGCACGTGTATACTAAGGAGCATTGTAATGAAACAGTTATTTTCGATTTACCGTTATAACCCAGATGTTGATAATGCGCCTTACATGAAAGACTACGAGTTAGATGTGCCTGAAGGCTCTGACTTGATGGTTCTTGATGCGCTTATCTTATTAAAAGAAAAAGACTCAAGCTTATCTTTCCGTCGTTCATGTCGTGAAGGTGTTTGTGGCTCTGATGGTTTGAACATGAATGGTAAAAATGGCTTAGCATGTATTACGCCATTATCAGAATTAAAAGCTAAAACCATCGTATTACGTCCATTACCAGGTTTACCGGTAGTACGTGATTTAATCATTGATATGACTCAATTTTATCAACAATATGAAAAAATTAAGCCATACCTGATTAATGATGCACAACCAGCTGCCCGTGAAAATATACAGACGATTGAAGAACGTGATAAATTAGACGGTCTTTACGAATGTATTTTATGTGCATGTTGTTCTACATCATGTCCATCTTTTTGGTGGAACCCTGATAAGTTCATCGGCCCAGCAGGTTTGTTACACGCATATCGTTTCTTAATTGATAGCCGTGATACTGCAACCGAAGAACGTTTAGATGGTTTACAAGATGCTTACAGTGTATTCCGTTGTCACGGTATTATGAACTGTGTTGATGTTTGTCCAAAAGGACTAAACCCAACCAAAGCAATTGGTCATATTAAATCAATGTTATTAAACCGAGCGGTTTAATAAGTTATAAGCTTGACTAAAATAGTTTAACTACTGCTTTAGTCTAAGTTTACTTAATTGTTTTTTATGACAGAATAAGCAGAGTATTTTCTTAACTAAGCGCTTTGAAGGCACTTAATAGTTTCTATTATTAGTCACTATCACGTTAATACTCTGTATTTTTAAAATAATTTTAAACATTGTAATGATTTTTTAAATGCAATCTGTACATCTTGATGCAAAAGTATTGATTTTATTCTATAAGTAGATACTTTAAACAAATAGATTCACAAAGGGCAAAAAAAATTGTTACGTTATTTTTTTTGCTACACACAAGCAAAGGAACAAGGCAATGCCAGAAGGTGTAATGAAGGCTTGGCTAGAGTCTTCCCACTTAAACGGTGGTAACATCGTTTATATTGAAGAATTGTACGAATCATACTTAGATAACTCCGCTTCTGTATCTGAAGAATGGCAAGAAATCTTTAGTCAACTCCCAAAAGTCGAAGGTAGTGAGGTTGAATACCGCCACTCTGCAATCCGTGACGAATTTAAAACGTTAGCAAAACAAACCCATAAACAAGTTGTTGTTTCGGGTGGTGATGCAAAACAAGTTAAAGTTCTTCAGCTTATCAACGCGTTTAGATTCCGTGGTCACCAAAATGCTAATTTAGACCCTTTGGGTTTATGGCAACGTGATAAAGTTCGTGACTTGCAACTTTCGCATCACGACTTATCTGAAAACGACTTCGATAAAGAATATAACGTTGGCTCTTTTGCTATCGGTCAAGACACCATGAAGTTAGGTGACTTGCATAAGGCATTAAAAGCAACTTATTGCGGTTCGATTGGCGCTGAATATATGCATATGACCTCTACCGATGAAAAACGTTGGATACAACAACGTCTTGAATCTGTTCAGTCAAAAGCTAAATTGAGTGTTGAAGAGAAGACTGAAATCTTTAAAGGCTTAATCGCTGCTGATGGTCTTGAAAAGTACCTAGGTGCAAAATTCCCAGGTGCAAAACGCTTCTCTCTTGAGGGTGGTGATGCACTTGTGCCTATGCTTAAAGAATTAATCACTCGTGCAGGTGCTGCAGGCACTAAAGAAGTGGTTATGGGCATGGCGCATCGTGGCCGTCTCAACGTACTTGTCAATGTTATGGGTAAAAATCCGTCGAAATTATTTGACGAATTCGCCGGTAAACATGATGAAATCCTTAGCTCAGGTGATGTTAAATACCATCAAGGTTATTCTTCAGACTTCGTCACCCCAGGTGGTAATGTTCATCTAGCACTGGCATTTAACCCATCACATCTTGAAATCGTTAACCCAGTTGTTATTGGTAGCGTACGTGCTCGTCTTGATAGACGTAACTGTACTCAAGGTGATTTAGTTTTACCTATAACCATTCATGGTGATTCTGCAATAGCCGGTCAAGGTGTTGTCCAAGAAACCTTTAACATGTCGCAAGCGCGCGCCTTTAAAGTAGGTGGCACGGTACGTATTGTGGTAAATAACCAGGTAGGTTTTACCACTTCAGTTGCCGAAGATACTCGTTCGGGTGAATACTGTACTGAAATTGCTAAAATGGTTCAGGCACCTATTATCCATGTAAATGGTGATGATCCAGAAGCGGTAATCTTAGCAACACAAATTGCACTTGATTACCGTAATGAATTTAAACGTGACGTTGTTATCGATTTAGTTTGTTACCGACGCCATGGTCATAACGAAGCTGATGAGCCTAGTGCCACACAGCCACTTATGTATAAAATTGTTAAAAAGCATCCTACACCACGTCAATTATATGCTGACAAATTAGCTGCTGAAGGCAGTTTAACTAAAGCTAAAGTTGATGAGTTAACAGCCTACTACCGTAAGTTACTTGATGAAGGTCAATGTACGGTTGAGCAATGGCGCCCAATGACTGAGCATTCAGTTGATTGGACTCCATACTTAGGTCATGACTGGGATGATGACTACGACAAAGAAATTTCGCTTGAGAAGCTAAAAGAATTAGCGGTTAAATTGTCAAGCTACCCAGAAAATCATCCTGTGCATTCTCGTGTTAAAAAGATCTATGATGATCGCATGAGAATGGCTACCGGTGAAAAACTACTTGATTGGGGCATGGCTGAAAACTTAGCTTATGCATCAATTGTTGATGGTGGTGACCGAGTACGTATTACCGGTCAAGATGCGGGACGTGGTACTTTCTTTCATCGTCATGCAGTTTTGCATAACCAAGATGACGGCAGTACTTATTTACCCTTGCAAAATATCAGAGCAGGTCAAGGCCCATTTGACATACATGACTCAGTGTTATCTGAAGTGTCTGTATTAGCTTTTGAATATGGTTATACCACGGCAGAGCCTGCTGGTTTAACTATTTGGGAAGCACAATTTGGTGATTTCGCTAACTGTGCACAAGTGGTATTTGATCAATTCATCAGCTCAGGTGAGCAAAAGTGGGGCCGTTTATGTGGCTTAACTATGCTATTACCTCATGGCTACGAAGGTCAGGGGCCTGAGCATTCATCAGCCCGTTTAGAGCGTTTCTTACAACTTTGTGCTGATCACAATATGCAAGTATGTGTGCCATCAACTCCTGCGCAAGTATTTAATATGCTGCGTCGCCAAGTAGTACGTCCTATGCGTCGTCCTCTTGTTGTTATGTCACCTAAATCATTGTTACGTCATCCTTTAGCCGTTTCTTCACTAGAAGAAATGTCTACGGGTGTATTCCACAGTGTTATTGGTGAGATTGACGAGCTAGATGCTAAAGCGGTTGAGCGTGTTGTTTTCTGTAGTGGTAAAGTTTATTACGAACTACTAGATCAACGTCGTAAAAATGAGCTAAATAACATTGCTATTGTTCGTATTGAGCAGCTTTACCCATTCCCTGAACAAGAGCTACAAGCGGTATTAAAAGAATACCAGCATGTTAAGCAATTTGTTTGGTGTCAGGAAGAGCCGCAAAACCAAGGTGCTTGGTATTGTTCGCAGCATCACTTTAGAGCTGCAATCCCTAAAGGTACTTATTTGACATATGCAGGCCGTAAGGCTTCGGCAGCACCAGCTGTTGGTTATATGTCACTTCATGTTAAAGAACAGCAAGCGCTTGTCACTCAAGCATTAACTTTGGACTAACATGAAAAGTACAACAAGCGCTTGGTCACTCAAGCGCTCATGTTAGTAAAATTAGATTAACTCTCAAGTGCGCTTACTAAAAAAGTAAGCGCAAAGAAAGTTTGAAAGGATTAAAAAATGACAACCGAAATCAAAGTTCCGGTATTACCTGAATCAGTTGCTGATGCAACAGTGGCAACTTGGCATGTTCAAGTTGGTGAAAAATTTACTCGTGACCAAGTACTTGTTGATATTGAAACTGACAAAGTAGTATTAGAAGTTCCTGCAACTTGTGATGGCGTTATGACTGATATCAGCCAAGCTGATGGTGCTACTGTATTGGGCGACCAAGTAATTGGTACCTTTTCAGAAGGCTCTGAAGCTGCACCAGCTCCTGTAGCTGCTGCAAGTGCTCCAGCAGCATCTAGCGCTGTTAAAGTAATCGACATCGTAGTACCTGTATTACCTGAGTCTGTTGCTGATGCAACTGTTGCAACATGGCATGTAGCGACAGGTGACACTGTTTCAGTTGACCAAAACTTGGTAGACATTGAAACTGATAAAGTAGTACTTGAAGTGGTAGCACAAGACAATGGCGTAATCGGTAAGATTATCCATGTTGAAGGCGATACTGTTTTAGGCGCTCAAAAAATTGGTGAATTAAATGCCGGTGCAACGGCAAGCTCTGCTGCAACTGCTGCCCCTGTTCAAGATGCTGTAAGCTCTGACGAACTTGCTAGCCCTTCAGTACGTCGTTTAATGACTGAAAAAGGTTTAACAGCTGCTGATGTTACAGGTACAGGCAAAGGCGGACGTATTTCTAAAGAAGACGTTGAAGCTGCTGCTAACAAGCCTAAAGCGGCACCAAAAGCTGCAGCACCAGTTGCAGCACCTGTCCAAGATTTAGGCGAACGCACTCAAAAACGTGTGCCTATGACACGTTTACGTAAAACGATTGCAACACGTTTATTAGAAGCGAAAAACTCTACTGCTATGTTAACTACTTTTAACGAAGTTAACATGAAGCCAATTATGGAGCTTCGTAAGCAATATAAAGACTTGTTCGAAAAAACTCATGATACCCGTTTAGGTTTCATGTCTTTTTATGTAAAAGCAGTAACGGAAGCGTTAAAACGCTACCCAGCAATCAATGCATCAATTGATGGTGATGATATTGTTTATCATAACTTCTTCGATATCTCTATTGCGGTATCTACGCCACGTGGTTTAGTGACACCAGTATTACGTGACTCTGATCAACTAAGCATGGCAGGTATTGAAAACGGTATTCGTGAACTAGCCCTTAAAGGTCGTGACGGTAAGCTTTCAATGGCTGATATGACTGGCGGTAACTTTACCATCACTAACGGTGGTGTATTTGGTTCATTGCTTTCAACACCTATCCTTAACTTGCCACAAGCGGCAATTTTAGGTATGCATAAGATACAAGACCGCCCTATGGCAGTTGATGGTAAAGTAGAAATTTTACCTATGATGTACTTAGCATTATCTTACGATCATCGTTTAGTTGATGGTAAAGAGTCTGTTGGTTTCTTAGTAACAATTAAAGATTTGTTAGAAGATCCAACACGTTTATTACTTGATGTATAAGTTGATAGCTAACTTATTTTCTAAGTAAAACGACAAAAAAAATCAAGCTACAACAATTTAGTCACTCGACTATAGTATTAGCTCTTATGACTACCGTCACTAGAGCTTTTGTACTATAATCGGGATACTTTTCACGGGCAGTCTTTCAGTATTTCTTAGAAATGCAATCGATTGTCATTATTTACAGATAAATGGATAAAACACCATGAATTTGCATGAGTATCAAGCGAAACAATTATTCGCTGAATATGGTTTACCAGTTTCTGAAGGTTTCGCTTGCGATACACCTCAAGAAGCT
>MAAB01029733.1_pt1 | contig 19100 bp, 15 predicted proteins | sample 1115991 | NCBI WGS metagenome assembly MAAB01 (sample SAMN04961124, study PRJNA320927) | seawater metagenome | isolation source: sample BD02T18 sea water enriched with oil for 18 days | place: USA:Gulf of Mexico | collected 2013-07-27
ATGAATTGGCAAGAAACATTAACACAGTTAGAAGCAGGTACCGTACGAGCAGCAAACCAAGACGAGCAAGGTAACTGGCATGCAAATGTCGAAGTAAAAGAAGCAATCTTGTCAGCATTTAAAGCAGGTGAAAATATTGCCTTTGAAGGTATTTATAAAGGCTTTGTAGATAAGCATAACTTGCCTGCACGTGAATTTACTGCTGACGATAAAGTACGTTTAGTACCGGGTGGTTCATCTGTTCGCCGTGGTGCTCATGTTGCCGCTGGCGTTATTATCATGCCACCTGCCTACATCAATGTTGGTGCTTTCGTTGACACTGGCACTATGGTTGATAGCCATGCTTTAATCGGTTCATGTGCTCAAATTGGTAAAAATGTGCATGTTTCAGCGGCTGTGCAAATTGGTGGTGTATTAGAACCTGTTGGAGCAAGCCCTGTTATTATCGAAGACGGCGCTTTTTTAAGTGCTGGCGTAGTCATCGTTGAAGGCATCGTTGTGAAAAAAGGTGCGGTATTGGCGCCGGGTGTTTCTTTGTCTGCTTCAGTACCCGTATATGACTGTGTTAACGAAGTCATGCTTGAAAAAGGTGCTGATATTCCTGAGCTTGCTATCGTTGTGCCAGGCACTCGCCCCGTTGCAGGTGAATGGGCAAAAGCGCAGGGCTTAAATATGGCTTGTGCATTGATTGTTAAATATCGTGACGAAAAAAGTAATGCTTCATTAGAGCTTGAATCACTTTTACGCTAAAAGAAATTTCGTCAAGTATTAACCAGAGAACAGGAATATTAATGTCTGAATTAGCCAATGTTATCAGTTGTTTTGATTCGCCTTCGGCGATTGAACTAGCCGCTGAGTTAGTAAAACAGCAAACCGAGAGTGCGCAACAAGAAGGATATTTTGTTTACCATCTTGATGCGCTTAAAGCACATTTAGCTGAATTACAACGTCAAGATGTGATCAAACTTTGGTTTGCGGTAAAAGCGAACCCATTGTCTAAAATCATTCAAACTTTAGACGGCGCTGGCTTTAATTTTGATGTAGCAAGTAGTGGTGAGTTAAATCAAGTATTGAAACAAGACATTGCACCGGAGCGCATATTAAACACCGGGCCCGCTAAATCAAAAGCACAAATAACAGCGTTTATTAAACAGGGTGTTAATATTTTTGTCGCAGAAAGCTTAAATCAACTGATTTGGCTGAATGAAGCGGCCCTAGAAAACAAGGTAACACCGCAGGTTTTATTGCGCGTGCAACTACAGTGGCCAGACGGTGAAAAAAACCCATTAGGGGGTAATAGTCTAACGCCATTCGGTTTATCGGTAGAGCAATGGCAAACCATAAAAGCGGCTGACTTTGCGCAACTAGAGCTCTGTGGTTTACATATTTTTCAGTGGGGCAATATGCTCAGCAATGAAAAAATGTTTTCGCTGTGGTCACAAATGGTGCCGCCGTTAAAGCAGTTAGCTGACACTATTGGCATGCCACTTAAAATATTAGACTTAGGTGGTGGGCTTGGGATTGATTACTTGCAAAAAGGTGAAACTCTTTCTTGGCAAACAATATTGGCTGATTTAGCCGTAATAAAGCAACAAGCGGGCGTTGAAGAGCTATGGCTTGAACTTGGTCGGTTTGCCGTTGCTGAATGTGGATATTATGTCGCACCCGTTGTAGATAGAAAAGTGAACTATGGCGAAGAGCAATTAGTCTTAGCGGCAGGCATTAATCACTTATTACGGCCTGCTATTACCGACCAGCCTTTTCCGGTGAGTTTGCTGAGAGCTTCTACGCAAGAAAAACAAACCTTCAATATTCATGGCCCTTTATGCACCAGTATGGATACGCTGGGACGACTAACGTTGCCAAAAGATGTTAGCGTTGATGATCAACTTATTTTTGGCTTTTGTGGCGCGTATGGTTTTACAGAAAGTATGCCGTTTTTTCTCTGTCATCATATCGCTGCTGAATATGTTTTCAGCCAGGGAAAATTATTAGAAGTAAGAGCGTCACAACCCGCTGATTGGTATTTAAGATAAATCTTTTTAAGAAATTAAAAATTAAAAGTGAAAAGTCATGAATGAAGTAAAAAAAGAAATAATGCATGTTGGTGAAATGGCCAGTGGCGCCGCATTAACCGTTCCCGTTTACCGTTTAAAGGGTGACCCTTCAGCACCGAGTGTTTATATCCAAGCGAATATGCATGGTGCTGAAGTACAAGGCAATGCGGTTATTTTTCAATTGTTAGAGCTACTGAAAAACACTGAGATTAATGGTGATATTACTTTGGTGCCTTATGCGAACCCGGTTGGCTGTAATCATAAAAACGGTGAATATACTTTAGGTCGATTTGACCCTATTACGGGTGTTAATTGGAATCGTATGTATCATTTCGATGCCGATATTATTAAACCTTTTGTGCGCGAGTGCATTGGAAAAAGTAATCAAACTATCGAAACTAATTTTAAAAAGTTGATGATCAACTGTATTGAAGAAAAGCTTGAGCATAATATTTATGGCTTAACGACAGGCCAACGTATTGCTTATCAATTACAGCGATTAGCACATCAAGCCGATTTTGTTTTAGATTTACACACTGGCCCTATTTCAAGTAAACATTTGTATTGCCCTGAATACGCATTAGACAGTGCGCAATATTTTGATATTCCGCATACCTTACTTATTCCTAATGACTTTGACGGCGCGTTAGACGAAGCAACGTTTTGCCCTTGGTGGTCTCTGCAAGAAGCGTTTGCAGAATTAGGCATTAAATTTTCAATCAGTGATGAAGCAACCAATAAAGAAAGCTTTACTGTTGAGCTGGGCTCACAAGAGCAAATTGATCTTGATGTCGCACTAGAAGATGCAAAAAGCATCATGAATTATTTACAACATAAGAAGGTTGTTAGCACCACTGAATATCAGCCAAAAACGATGACTCGCTATGGTTGTTATTTGAAAGATTACAAAGCTTTCTATTCACCTATGGGTGGCATGGTTGATTATCTTGCTGAATTTGGCAAACCGTTAGCGGCAGGTGAACCCTTAGCAAGAATTCTTCGTATGGACAATTATGGTGATGGCGATCCGTTACATTATATTTCACTCGATAAAAAAGTAATTCCTATTTTACATTTTGCCTCGGCGAGTGTTAATCAAGGCACTGAACTGTATAAAGTTTTTAGTGAGTATTTTGAATTATAAGTTTTGAAATTTTCCCTAACGATTTATTTAAGCTATTACGTCATTTTGTGAGAGGTAATAGCTTTTTATTCAGAACTAAATCTATATTCCCATCAACTAATCACACCGACTAATTACATCAACTAAACCCCAAAATTCAATGTTAAATGAGCAAGGCCAAAGCGCAATATAATAATAATCTTGTGTTATTCTGGTGTGAGTTAATAGATTTTGCTATTTTATTGCGACTAATTTCAAGAGACTCACTTATGCTGCACCGATTATTATTAACTTTATTCGCCGGATTGTTTCTGCTGCCACTATTAAGCCATGCGGCAAAAGTGCACGAATATTTACCGGTTGAACATCCATATAACCAAGTTATACCAACGCCAGAAAGTAGCCTAGGCTTTGAAATCGGTGAGCGTCACCCACGTCACGATCAACTACTTAGCTATATCAAGACATTAGCGAACAGCTCTGACCGCATTAAACTGACAACTATTGGCAAAACTCAAGAATTACGTCAGCAAGTATTACTGACCGTTTCCTCAAAAAGTAATTTAACCAACTTAGATACTATTTTAGCGAAGCGGAAAACGAATAGCGACGCTGAAAACGCCACTCAACCTCTCGTTATTTGGCTCGGCTACAGCGTACACGGAGACGAGATAAGTGGTGCGAATGCAGCTATGGTCGTGGCGTATCATTTAGCGGCAAGTGAAAGTGCTGAAATACAGCAAATGTTAGAAAACACCATCATTGTTATTGAGCCCAGTATTAACCCAGACGGCATGGATAAGTTCGTTCAGTGGGTGAATACCCATCGTGGCAGCACCATTAATGCTGATCCGAACCATATTGAACATCATCAAGGGTGGTTAACCGGCCGGACCAATCATTTCGGTTTTGATCTTAATCGCGACTGGTTACTGCTTTCACAAAAAGAAAGCCAGCATAGGTTGGCGTATTACCATCAGTATCAACCGCATGTTTTAGGTGATTTTCATGAAATGGGCGCCAATGGTAGTTACTTTTTCCAACCGGGAATCCCGACACGCACACACCCGTTAACCCCGGGTAAAAATACTGAATTAACACAACTTTTAGCCACTTATCACGCAGAGGCGCTGGATAATGATAATCGCCTTTATTACAGCCAAGAAAGTTTCGATGACTTTTATTATGGTAAAGGCTCTACTTATCCTGATATTAACGGTGGTATTGGTATTTTATTTGAACAAGCAAGCAGTCGAGGCTTGCAACAAGAAAGCGATAACGGGCTACTGACCTTTGAATTTGGTATTCAAAATCATGTCTTGACCTCACTCTCAACGATAAAGGGCGCTTGGGAAAATAAAAATAAACTGATCAGCTATCAACAGAATTTCTATAAAGAGTCGGCAAAGCTTGCCGATAACGAAAAATTTAGCGGCTATTTATTACATGAAAAATACGACAAGTATCGATTAAATACGCTGCTTGATAAATTTAAACAGCATCAAATTGAGGTGTTCCCACTTGAGGAAGACTTTCGTTTAGATGGTGTTATTTATGGAAAAAATGACAGCTTTTACATTCCTTTAGAGCAGCGTCAGTATCGAGTTATCAAAGCGCTTTTTTCGCAAGAGACCCAATTCCAAGATAATACCTTTTATGATGTTTCCGGCTGGACAATGCCCTTAGCAATGGATATCGACTTTTTTGAAGTCGGACGTACATGGGGACTAAATTTAGCTAAGACACCATGGAAAAAAGCGAAAGCCATTTCAGCTTATACCAAGGCTACAGAGCAAACCTACGCATATGCGTTTGAGTGGCATCACTTTTTAGCACCCAAATTATTAAATGAATTACTCAACAAAGGCATAAAAGCAAAAGTGGCGACTAAGCCATTTTCTGCTCGTTTAACCACTGATACTGGTACAAAAACTAAGAATTTTTCTCGTGGCTCAGTCATTATTCCCGCTGGTATTCAAACGGTGAAAAACTGGCGCGATATACTGGTAAAAAGCAGTCAACAAATTGATATCCCGATTAACCGTTTGAACACTGGTTTAACGATAAATGGCATTGATATAGGCAGTGGCTCTTTTCGGTTATTAACACCTGTGAAGGTTTTATTAGTAGGTGGCAAAGGTGTTTCTCAATATGAAAGTGCAGAAGTACTCTTTTATTTAGATGACACATTATCTATTCCTGTCACTGTAGTTGAACAACAACGTTTAGCAGAAATAGATTTAAGTACTTACAGCCATATTGTTATGGTTGATGGAAAATACAGCGAGTTAAGAAAAACTGCTGCGAATAAAATTGATGCTTGGCTAAATAAAGGCGGCGTTATCTTTGGACAAAAACGTGGTGCCAAGTGGTTGTCTGAGTCAAAAATGTTAGCGATGAATTTTGTCAAAAAAGATGAATTAGACCAATTATTTGATAGCGAGAATTTACAATATAAAGATAAAGAAAAGTTGGCCGGCAGAAAACGTATTGCGGGTGCTATCTTTGAGTCGATACTCGATACTTCTCATCCATTAGCTTACGGTTATACAGACAAGAATTTACCTTTATTTCGTAATAGTACATTGATCATGCAACATACGACTAAGCCTTTTCTTTCGTTAGCGAATTATAGCGCGGCCCCCTTAATGAGTGGTTATGCCGATCAAAACATGGTCAACCGAATAGCGCATACCTCAGCGATTGTGGCGCATAACCGTGGCCGCGGTCGAGTGATCGCAAGTAGTGACAATTTAACATTTAGAGGTTACTGGTTAGGCAGTGCTAAGTTATTAGCAAACAGTTTGTTTTTCGCTAAAGCTTTTAGCACGCCAGTAAGTGATTAAATATAATAGCCATTAAGTTTGTGTTGCAGGTAAGGATAGGCACAAACTTAATACGGTAATCTCCTTAACGCCGTGTTGTTTGAGAATACGGCATATTTCATTGCAGGTTGAACCTGTGGTGACAACATCATCAAGTAACAGTACCTGTTCTGGCAGCGCTGAAATTAACTCAGGTGAAAGTGTAAATGCACCACGTAAATTCCTTCGACGTTTTATTCCTGTTTGCCCCGCCTGATCGTTATGTTCATTGATGCGCTGTAATGCTGTTGGTAAATAATTAATATTGGCCTGTGCTGCAAATTTTTCAGCCAATAAATGGGTTTGATTAAATCCTCTGTTTTGCCATTTTTTTATATGTATCGGTACCGTTAACAATACCGATGGTGGCATAAAACCCTTACGGCTCATTACTTTTTGCTTCAACGAGTTTTGCCATTGTTGTAAAAGCAAGGAACTGAGTAAAGGGATCAATTCAAAGTGTCCTTGATATTTCAGCTGGCGAACCCATAAATCAATCGGCCAATGATAAGGTGCTACGCAGATGAGTTGCGTAAACTTTCTCTTCGGTAATAATGTATTAATTGCTGGCCACAATAACAGGTTTCCGTTTACCGCCTGTAAATCAAATAAGGGTAAATCTGAAAAACAGAAATCACATAATAGTGCACGTGTTTGACAACTTCCGCCACATAACTCACAACAACTTAATTGCACTTTTACTTGAGCTACTTTTTTAGACAGCATTGAGTGTATTTGCCTGAAATAGCAAGTTAAGCGTACTGAGCTAAATTCCATTTTAGATCTCCTTTGGGTACACTATCGGCAATTTAATTTACCTATCAATTACCGAGACAATTCATTTATTATGAGCATGGCAGAAAAGTTGAAAATATCGAGCCAAGGACAGGGTTTACCACTGGTCTTTATTCACGGTTGGGGTTTGAACTCTGCCGTTTGGCAACCAAGTGTTGAAGTGTTGAAAGAAAGCTTTGAAGTCATTACTGTTGATTTACCTGGCTTCGGCTTAAATATAGAGCAGACATTATCACCATACTCGCTGATTGAAGTGGCTAAATTAGTTCAGCAAGCGGTATCAAAGCCTGCGGTATATATTGGTTGGTCGTTGGGCGGTTTAGTGGCTAGCGAAATAGCGTTAGCATTTCCACAGCAGGTTAAAGCTTTAGTTACCGTAGCAAGCTCTCCTTGTTTTGTTGAACGAGAAAACTGGGCTGGCATTAAACCCGACGTATTGGCTTTGTTTCATCGACAATTGGCAGAAGATACCGCAAAAACGATAAATAACTTCTTGAAAATTCAGGCAATGGGTAGCCCGCATTTACGCCACGATATTAAATTGTTGCGAGACTTGGTTATGCAATTTTCAATGCCAACAAAAAACACCCTAGATGAGTCCTTACAATTACTTGAAACCGTTGACCATCGTGAAAGTTTGGCAAATATCGCAATGCCTTTTTTACGTCTGTACGGCAAGCTTGATGGTTTGGTGCCACGTAAAGCGGTTGAGTCAATTACCGAATTGTCGTCGCATAGCGATGTGGTTATTTTTGAGCAGGCATCACATGCCCCTTTTATTTCACATCCTGAAGAGTTTCATCAGGCTATCGTTACTTGGTTATCGCCCATATTTGATTGAGCCCAGCCCACATATAACTTTACTTTTTAGCGTGTTTGTTCAATAATTAAACAGGTGATTGTCGTCGTTTTAAAAAACAGATGATGCAATTTATCGTTTATAGATAATAGTTGGGGGGCAGTTATGGAAATACAATCGGCATTTAATAGCGGCTTAGAAGGTTTTAAAAAAGCTAAAGATGACGCTAACCAAGCGGCAGCAAGTATTGCTGCAAATCTTAGCATCAGCCCTGAAGATTTTGGTGTCGGTCAAGAAAGTAATGATGCAGCCATAACTCAAAATACTGCTTCTGGCGATTTGTCTGATCTTAATCAATCAATTGTTGACTTGAAAGTTGCTGAATTTCAGGCGAAAGCATCTGCCAATGTTATTAAAACTGCCGACGAAGTGCTTGGCACTTTACTAGACGTTAGCGCTTAATCATGAATATCACGCCGCAAACGCATACACTCTCTATCCCTACCGCGGTTAATCCGCAAACGGATAACTTGCGCCGTGAAAACAACTTACGTGAAGTTATTGCAAAACCTGCCGCAGCCAGTCAATCAGCGGCAGAAAAAGGCGTCGCCTCTGATAAAGAAAGAGCTAAAACTCCGGCACAAAATAATGAAAGTATTGATTTTGAGAATATTCGTAAACAAGCAGAATTAGAAGCTAAAACCATCAATGGTGAAAGTGACCGAGAAAAAGACTCTTCTGAACAATCTGCACAACAACAGGACCTTGATGCGGATGGTGATCCTGAAAATGAACAACAAAGCGAAGCATCTACAGACACATCTCCAGATCTCAACAGCCTTGAAGAGTTTGCACAGAAAAAGATTCTTACTGAATTAAAGCTACGTGATCAGGAAGTTCGAACTCATGAATTAGCACATGCCTCCGTTGGCGGTGCAACAACAGGAGCGCCTTCATATACCTTTGAAGTTGGTCCTGACGGGAAAAAATATGCGGTCGGAGGCGAAGTTTCTGTCGACCTTGCCAAAATTGATGGAGATCCTAGGGCGACTATTTCAAAAATGCAAAAGGTGCATGCGGCAGCTCTGGCACCGGCGAATCCTTCAATTCAAGATACTCGAGTAGCTTCTGCTGCTGCTAAGATCATTTTACAAGCCCAATCTGAACTTGCTGCCATCAGGTTAGATGATCCAAAAAGAGAAAAAGAATCAAGTGTACTGATAAAATCTAATAATTTTTTGGATAAAGAAAACAGTGGAAAATCAGACGACGTTGATTTCGACACGCTGGTCAATCGTACGTTAGACGCTCAAGAGCAAATTGCACCCAGTCGAGATATTGCTGTTGATGAACGCTCGTTACGTATTGAAAAATTTTATTCGGGTATTAATCAAGCTTATGAGAAAGCACCCAGTTCAAATTTTCAATTAACGGCTTAAGTTATAATCCGCCTTAATTCCAGATAAATAAAAACGCCTCATTATGGTCAAATAATGAGGCGTTTTGTTATTTAAATAGAACTAAACCAGTGAATTAAATGCCGTAATTTTCACGGTATTTATTAATGCTCGCTAAGCTTGGGACTAATTCTGGTTGAGTTTCAATTTTCTCTTCAAGATAAGTAACAACGTCAGCCAAAGTTACAATCGCAATAACTTGTGTACCAAAGTCACGCTCTACTTCTTGAATAGCTGATAACTCACCTTGGCCTTTTTCTTGGCGGTCAAGGGCAATTAACACACCTGATAATTCTGCGCCATGGGCCTTAATGATTTCCATCGATTCACGAATCGCGGTACCAGCGGTAATAACGTCGTCAACCAACATTATTTTACCCTGTAATGGAGAGCCGACTAAACTTCCTCCTTCACCATGTTTCTTAGCTTCTTTACGATTAAAACAATATGGCATGTCCAAATTGTGATGATCAGCCAATGCTACTGCAGTGGTGGTTGCAATAGGAATACCTTTATATGCTGGGCCAAAAAGGAGATCAAACTCAATGTTTGAGTCTGCTAATGCTTGCGCGTAATAACGGCCTAAACGGGCTAAATCTCCGCCAGTATTAAATAAACCCGCATTGAAAAAATATGGGCTAGTTCGGCCAGACTTTAAAGTGAATTCGCCAAAGCGTAATACTTGTTTAGCTAGAGCAAATTCAATAAATTCACGTTGATAATCTTTCATTTTCATTTCCACTATATAATATTATTGCTTAGTTAAGCGCTGATTTTTGCAGATCGAATAATTCATTAATGCTGTCTTTTGCTAGCGCAAGCATGTTATTCATTTCATCAAAGCTAAACGGTTCTTCTTCAGCAGTGCCTTGAATTTCAATAAGTTTACCCGTATCTGTCATGACTACGTTCATATCAGTATCAGCACATGAATCTTCAGGGTAATCAAGATCTGAAACCGCTTCGCCTTTATAAATACCGACAGAAACAGCTGCTATCATATGTTTCAAAGGATTCGTTTTAATAATATCTTTAGCACGCATGTAATTTAAGGCGTCAACTAATGCCACACAAGCACCCGTAATTGAAGCAGTACGCGTACCACCATCAGCTTGAATGACATCACAGTCAACACTAATAGTATTTTCGCCTAAGGCTTTTAAGTCAACTGCTGCACGTAATGCACGGGCAATTAAACGAGAAATTTCTAACGTACGACCACTTTGTTTGCCGCTTGCTGCTTCTCTGCGCATACGTGTATGCGTTGAGCGAGGTAACATGCCATATTCAGCAGTGATCCAACCTTTACCTTGTCCTTTTAAAAAGCGGGGCACACCTATTTCTACTGACGCAGTACAAATTACTTTAGTATCGCCAAATTCAATTAATACTGAACCTTCAGCATGAGTAGTAAATTGACGAGTGATGGTTACAGGACGTATCTGCCCTGGAGTTCTACCGCTTGGACGCATGTTAAAATTCCTAAGATGATATAATTGTTGCGCATTATAATCGTTCAGCAATGAATTTGACATAATGACGTATAAAGTATTTTGAAATATAGTTAATCTAACTAAGGTCTAGTTGAATGTATCGTGCAAATATTAAATTTATTATGAGCCTAATTATGAAATGTTTTCCTATTATTGCAGTTTTATTGACTTCTTTTTTTCTATCAATGCCTAGTTACGCTATTAATGCTGAGAATTTACCGAAATACAGTAAAGTCTATGATGAAAAAAGTGACCCTTTTAAAGATGCAGGTGCGGCCATTAAACTCGCCAAAGAAACCAATCGAAATGTCCTTATCGAAATTGGTGGTAACTGGTGTGGCTGGTGTAAAAAAATGGATGAATTTTTAGTAAAAAATCCTGTCGTTTATAAAAAGCTTCATGATGAATTTGTACTTTTAAAAATAAGCGTTAGTGATACTAATGAAAATGAAGCGTTTATGAAATCTTTGCCACCGGTTTTAGGGTACCCACACATGTATGTTTCTACGAGTAGTGGAAAAATGATTCTATCAAAAGATACGGCAGAATTGCTAGACGATGAGCAATACTCAAAGGAGCAGTGGTTAGCGTTTCTTAATAAATGGCAAGCGAGTGCAACCAAAGGATAAAGACATGACAGATGATGCACTAAATAAAATCACCGATTTTTTTGATAATAACTATAAAACACCACCATGGCTGTTAACTAAGTTTTCTCGTCGAAAACTCTTAAAATCTGCAGCAGGTATGACAGCCATAACCGCAATGCCTACAATGGCTTTAGGTATAAACGAACAAAAGCAAATCGCTGCTATTGTGCAAACGGACCCATGGTTAACAATTAATGCAGTACTTGACCATTTATTACCAGAATCATCGAATGGTCCAAGTGCAAAAGAATTGCGAGTACTTACTTACTTATATAATGTTGTACATCAGCAGCCTACTGAACAAAATGAAATTGACTTTATTTTTAAGGGCGTTGGTTGGCTGAATGGTTTTACCAAAAAACAACTCGATAAAAGCTTTGTAGCATTAACTAAAACAGAAAAAGAAACCATGCTACGAGGTATTAGCCGGTCAACAGCTGGAGAAAATTGGCTAAATAACTTGCTCGGTTATATTTTTGAGGCAATGTTATCTCCCCCGGTTTATGGTGGAAATCCAGAAGGCATAGGCTGGCAATGGTTAGAGCATCAAGCAGGTTTTCCGCTTCCTAAAGCAGGCCAGCGTTATTATGAATTACCTAAACGCTCGACGATACGAAAGGTAAATGCCAGTTCGATTATTCAGTCAAAAGATTTGTTAGCGCAAGCTCCATCGCTTTTAAAAAAAGGAAGTCGTAAGTCATGAGTTTTGATATTTGCATTGTAGGCAGTGGTGCTGGAGCTTCTCCCGTGGCTTATACCTTGGCGAAAGCTGGCGCCAAGGTATTAATTTTAGAAAAAGGGCCATGGTTAACAGAGAAAGAGTTTTTCAAAGATGAATTAGCGATCAGCTTACGCGACTCTTACAATCCTAAGCTCGCTGATGAACAACATGTTATCGAAGAAGAATACGAAACAGATAGCGGTGAAAGCTATTGGCAAGGCGAAGCAACCAGTGATTCTGGCTGGAGCTTTTGGAATGGTAATGTTGTCGGCGGTTCTTCCAATTTTATGAGCGGCTATTTCCACCGTTTGAAACCAGTCGACTTTAAATTGAAATCAACCTTCGGAGACATTGCAGGCGCCAATATTGTCGATTGGCCCATTAGCTACGATGAACTTGAACCCTTTTATGCACAAGTAGAACGAGAAGTTGGTGTGTCTGGTAAAACCGTTGCGCATCCGCATCAGGAGCCTCGTTCAACAGAATTCCCGTATCCGCCATTAGTGGATCACCAAGTAGCTTCTTGGATAGATAAAGCCGCTGATAAGATAGGCTATCATTCAATGCCCGTTCCTCGGGCAATATTATCTACCCCTGCAATGGGTCGAAATAGCTGTGAATATTCAGGTTATTGTAGCAGTTATGGCTGTTCGTCTGGCGCCAAAGGAAGTGGCAGAGCCGCATTATTGAACCATGGCGTTGCTACGGGAAACTTAACCATTAAAGCCAATGCTAAGGTTTACCATATCGCCAGTGATGAAAAAGGAGAAATTTCTGGTATCCATTATTACGACTCTCAAGGGCGAGAGAAAATAGCCACGGCTAAAATGTATGTTGTTGCCTGTCAGGCCGTCGAAACATCGCGTTTGTTATTGGCTTCTAAGGGAGAAAAATTCCCGAACGGTTTAGCGAATAATAGCGGACAAGTAGGTAAAAACTTAGTGTTTAGTGGCGGCGGAACAGGGCAGGGAGACTTTATCTATTCTGACTTAACCAGCGATAAGCAGGCGCAATTAAAACAAGTAGGTCCTTTCATTAATAGAGCCTTGCAAGACTGGTATCAAATTGACGACAAAAGCTTCTTAGGAGCAAACCAACAAGGTAAAGCGAAAGGCGGCACCATAGACTTTTTATTTTATCAAAACCCTATATCACGAGCGCAGGGGCAACAATTTGATGAAGAAAATGAATTGGTCTGGGGCGAGCAGTTACAAAAAAACTTGAAAGCAGAATTTACGACTTATAAAACACTACGTTTTGAAGTTTTTAACGATTGGTTACCTACCGATGACTGTTTTGTTAGTTTAGACACGGAAGTCACTGACAAATGGGGCCAAGCAGTTGCCAAGGTAAGAATAGGGGCTCACCAACATGACTTAGTCGTTGGCGAGTACTTAGCTGAAAAAGGAGAAAAATTATTAGCGAGTATGGGGGCAAAAAATATTACTAGTTCGGTAAGTAGTTCCCCGCCTACTAATTTAATGGCGGGCGGCTGTCGATTTGGTGATGACCCTAAAACATCGGTACTTAATAAATATTGCCAAGCCCATGAAGTCAATAATCTTTATGTGACAGACGGTTCGTTTATGCCAACAGGAGGTAGCGTGCCCTATACCTTTACTATTTATGCCAATGCGTTTCGAGTGGCAGAGCACATAAAACAACGCTGGAAAACTGAGAACAACGCGTAAATCAACCTGCTTTTAAACTATAAGTATATAATATCGTTGAGTTTTACTTCGCTAAAAACAAGCTGAATAGAAACTAAACGGTGTTATTTTTAATAACGCCATATTCTTTTTTATAAAGTAAATAACCCAACAGTAAAGCAATACAAAGTAGGCATACACTGAGTATTATTTGCTGTTGTTCACCGACTTTTACTCCTGCCCCTAGTAATGAAAATATCAACATTTGCGGAATGAAACCCACACAGGTACCGGTAACATAGGGAGCTATTTTTACGTTTGCAATACCGGCGAGTACATTGGTTAAAAAGTTAGACCCCGCGGGTAATAAACGTATGATCAAGGCTTTACTGAAAGTGTGTTTTTCGAAAAAATGTGTCACATGATTAAGCTTTTCAGGGTAAGTCGATAATACCCGTGTTCGAAAAAAAGTTTTAGCGATATATAAGGTTATAAGGCAACCTAGCGTCGCTGCACCTGTCGCTAATAATGTCCCGGAAAGCGTACCAAAAATATAACCTCCCGAGAAAGCGGCAACCTGTCGAGGTAAACCTATACTGGTGAGTAAAGCCAGCATAGTAAATGCCATAAAAAAGCCAAAATAATTTTGGGGAATAAAGCGCTCAAGCAAGAGTTGGAGATTTTCATTTTGAAGGGCATCTAATGAAAAAAATAGGCTGAAAGCCACAGCTATACCGACAAACAATGAAAGTAATAGCAATAATGACGTTTTATTTTTTAGCATGTTATTTGCTACGAGTAATATCTACTAAGATTTTCGCTTTCGCTAAACTAAACTCTTCTTCAGTTAAAAAGCCTTGCTGTTTTAAATTAGCCAGTTTATCTAAAGAATTGATCAGCTCTGTATCATGAACAGCAATATCATGTAATTCACTACTGGTTTTAGTCGTCTCGGATGTTAACTCTATTTCAGGTTCAGGGCTGGCAGGTGCTTTTTTCTTCGCTACCTTTGGCACTATTACTTTCGCTGGTGGTGGAGTCGTTAATATTTCTACTTGGCGTTCTTCGGTTGCCTGTGGGTTTAATTCCTTAGCAATAAACCAGTTCCAGTCAATCACCTTTTCTAAAATGTCAAAAAACTTAACCTTGGTAAATCGCTGGTTTCCTTTACGTAAATACATACACACGAGATAACTTTTACCGTTATTATCGGTCAAAGACAGATGTACTTGCCTAACTTCGTCTTCAATTAGTTTATTGCGGTGTTCACCCGTAAAGCCAGCACGTGTTTTAGTCTCTTGTTGTAAACTGTAGCCGTTATCAGTATCGGCATTGATAATACTTAGGCTGAAATTATTAAGTAATACTTCACTTTCAACAATATCAGTGATGGCAAGTTGACTATCGATTTCAGTCTGATGACGTTTGTAAAAAGAGACCATATTCTTATTTTTATCTATTTCAAAGCGAGCAAACTGTTTTCTTAATTTCTTTTTAGTGGCTTTGTTTCTCGGCATAAGTCGATAAAAGATTACGGCGGTGACGATAAAGAATAAAGTCAGTAATAAAGTACTGTAAGCATTAGTACTTTCATCTTCTGTTATTTGATTTTGGCTGTCTTCGTTAGCTTCATCTTCAGATGACTGTGGTAATTGTTCACCATCAGCGAATGTTAATAATTGCTTATTTGTTATATCCAATAAAAAAGGTTCATTTTGATGATCAGTAAATAGGCTAACTTCATTTTTCAAAGGTAATAGATTGCTATCAAATAACGAAACAGTCTGTTTATTATGACCGCCTTCAGCCTTTATATTTTGCTCAGCGGGATTATCTAAACGTGTTAACTGCCAACCTTTGTTATTTTTTAGTAAATATAGGTTGCTGCCCGAAAGGTCTTTAAAGTTTTTACCGCGGTAAGGAATAATTTTGTTTGCAGCACTTTTATTCATAGGAAGAGAAGAGACGTACTTTTTTTGATGATTAACGCGCCAGTCAGTCCCTTTCGAAGCCATTGCTAATAAAGGCTTGTTATTATAAATATGTTGGATAAAAAGTTGGGTGAAATTTTGCTTCGACCAATGAAATGAAATAATTTTTTGGCTACCTAAAATAAAAATTTCATTATTGACATCACTATTTTTCAGAAAAGGGTTGTCGTTGGGAACCATATAATTTCTTAAGCCAAACTTAGCGGGATTAATACGTAAAATAACACCTGAATATAAGGCTGGTTGTGGCTGTTTTTTCTGAACATCTGCGCTATTAGATAATGCGATATGCATTAAACCGTAATCATCATGCCAAGCTTTACTATAGGGATTAAAGGCTATTTTTTGAATGGCATAAGTAACTGACGGGACTGCAATGCGTAATACTTCTCTACGCTCGGGTAGCTCATTGTTATTTATTGGCAATTGCCATTGTGTAACTACTGCATCAAAGGGCAATGGTGTCGGGTTTTCAAGTACGGTAATACGCGCAATATTATTATTAACTTTTGCTGTTTCGATATGTGCAGTAAAAAGTGTCTGATAACCCTGTTGATCAGAGGTGGCAAAACTTGGGTGCAAGGTAATTGCAGTTAATTTTTCAAAGTCTTGATTCGTTTCTTTGGTTAATTGAAAGTTTGCTAAAGGCGATAGACTTGTACCGCTAAGGCGATATAAGTCACTATTTTCATTGGCTATAAAATATTGATTTTTATTAGTCTTAACTGAAGGCACTGGGATGAAAGCAACAACGTTTTTCGCATCAAGCGTAGGGAATTCTGCCAAAACATCAAGATGATATTGTTCAGCAAAGCTAGAGAACGATGATAAAAAGCAAGCAACAATCGCAATTAGCGAAAGTGATGTGCTGCAAAGCTTGTTACTGTGTTTAAATACTTCCATATCCTGATATCAGTCCTGCTTAACTAAATTTTGTTGAACTAATGCTTCAATAAAATAACTTGATGAGCATCTAAAAATTGTGATTTTTTACTGTTGTTCAGATAGCTTAACTTACCATCAATGATTAATTGGTCACCTACTTTGGCTTTGTCTTTAACATAATGTGCTTGTTTACCCCAAATATGTACAGAGCGCTCAATCGAAATATTTTGAGTTAGCTGGGTGACCGGTGAATAAACCAAATGATTTATTGTTAAGTTTAGCGCAACTAGTTCTTTATTGTGCTCAGTAAGTACTAAATTAATATCACTGCTTATTTCACCGCTAATATGAACTTGGTTTACTGATTGCGCATAACCTTTTTCGAATGTTTGTGCGTAAGTTGCATGCAATATTTCACGATTCGCTTTTTTACTATTAAGCAGGTAGCCCTGAACTAAAATAACATCACCTTTTTGAGAATGAATAAGTGATCGCTCTACAATGTCGCCAATGACTTTAACCGTATGATAACTTGTCCATTCTTTAAATTTCTTGCTCGTTTTATCAAACCATCTACTATGAGTGGCTAAGACCAATTCAGCCACGGCAACAACGGGATTTGCTTGATAGCGAATATCAGGTTTAGCGACTAAATTTCCCAATAAAGTGACTGAACATAAATGATTTTGGCTTAGATGATTTGTCATGGCAATGTAATATAAAAAACTATAGTGCTAATTTACTGAAAATCATCAGATTAAGCAAATAGGTGACAGCTCTATGTAACAATCTTCTGTACATTTGTAATAACATTGTTAGTATGCCGAGCAAACCAAGGGGTGCAATGAAAAGCTAAGTTTAAAGGCTATTTTATTGCTGAGAATTATTACCCTTAGAACCTGAACCGGATAGTACCGGCGTAGGAATGGTTACGCGAATCGCAAGACACGCACTATAACTTCCCAATGCCGGATCCCATTATTCTTAATCGAACTTATGAGATCATAATGAACATTTCTAAATCTGCAATTTCAATTGCTGTAACAACGACTTTAATATCTTTTGCTAGTGTAACGCAGGCGAATGAATCAAATGATATTGAGCACATCTCTGTCACATCGAGCTTCAATAAGCAGTCTTTGGCGCAAGCACCTACCAGTATTGCGATAATCGATGAACAAAAAATAGCTGACCAAGCCATTCAACATTTTGAAGAAGTGCTAAGCGGTGTCGCCAACTTAAATTTTTCAGGTGGTACATCTCGCCCTAAATATTTACAAATTAGAGGCGTAGGCGAGCGCTCAGAATATCGCGGCGCGCCAAACTCATCTGTAGGTTTTATTGTTGATGATATCGACTTGTCAGGCCTAGGTATGGCTGCTTCCATGTACGACGTGCAACAAGTCGAAGTATTGAGAGGTCCGCAAGGAACGCGTTTTGGCGCTAATGCGTTAGCAGGTTTAATCTATATAAAGTCAAAAGATGCTACCCAATTACCTGAGCATGGTTTTAAAGTAACTTTGGGTGATGACGATTTAATTAACCTTGCAGGTTATAGCTCTGGCGCTATCACTGACGATTTAAACTACCGTATTTCAGTAGAGCAACATCAACAGAATGGCTACCGTGATAACCTCTTTTTAAATAAAGATGATACCAATGGACTCGATGAGTTTTCTGGAAAATTTAAATTGCATTACAGCGCAGCAGAAGATTTAACCCTTGATTTTACTTACATCTTTGCAGATAACGATAACGGTTTCGATGCTTGGACACTTGATAATAACGGTTTTGATACACTAACAGACAAGCCTGGTGTTGATAATCAAAAATCTCACGGTGCGGCATTTAAAGTGAGTTACGACGGTTTGTCATTTGCCAAGCTTGAATCAATCAGTAGTTATACCACCACCGAGCATCAACATGCATATGATGGTGATTGGGCAAATACCGATTATTGGGCAAGTAAAAGCTGTGATGATGCACCTTGTGACTATAGTTACTTATGGGATAAACGTGCCGACAGAGACATTTGGTCACAAGAATTTAGATTATCATCAAACGACACTTCACGAATTTTTGATAATAGCACTGCGTGGTTAGTTGGCACATATATCAGCCGATTAAATGAAAAAAATGATTTAGACTCTTCATACAACGGCTGGGCAGATGAGGTAGTAGACTCAAGCTATTCAGCGAATAACTATGCGGTATTTACTCAATTAGACAGCATACTTCCATATGGACATGAACTCTCAGTAGGCTTGCGTGTTGAAAAACGCTCGACGGAATATAGTGATAGTGCCGGTGATGAGTTTGACCCGTCAGAAACAATGTGGGGCGGACATCTTGCCTTGAGTAAGGCCATTAACAACGAACATTCTGCTTATATCCGCGTAGCGCGTGGTTACAAAGCGGGTGGTTTTAATATGGGGTTACCGGCACAATTAAATCAATTTAAAGAATTCGATACTGAAGTCTTATTAAATTATGAACTTGGTCTAAAATCCAATATGCTGGACAATACGTTAATCAGTCGTTTAGCGGTTTTCTATATGGACAGAGAAGACCAGCAAGTGAATGCCTCTCAACAAAACCCGGATAAACCACAGCAAT
>MAAB01032372.1_pt1 | contig 19093 bp, 4 predicted proteins | sample 1115991 | NCBI WGS metagenome assembly MAAB01 (sample SAMN04961124, study PRJNA320927) | seawater metagenome | isolation source: sample BD02T18 sea water enriched with oil for 18 days | place: USA:Gulf of Mexico | collected 2013-07-27
TTTAGAAAGGAAGTTGCTGAAATGATAACCAATGGAACGATAGCATGTATTGAAAAAATGGAGCGCCAGTTAGCCGAAATATAGAGTGTTTGTTTTATGTAAGGGAATGGTTCATTAAAGCATTTACTTTATATGCATAAATCTTCTGAGAATATAAAAACTGATTATTCGACCATACAGCCAGTATCAGTTTCATACGTCTATGGCACTTCTGGGCACTTAGCGCCTTAGAGTATTTCGTTATTGCATATCTTGATTGGGGAGTCGTTACCTCTTTAATCACTCTTGACCGTTAACCACTCAATGAATAAGTCTAAATTTTCTGTTTCGCTTCTAGAACTCCACATTAAATAGTCATTTTTTAAATGAAAATCTACATCAGACATTGATCAGAGTTCTAGGACACTTTTTTGATTTTATATAAATGCATTGCATGGCCACCAATGAGTTCAACTATCTTTTGCCTTACAACTTAAGGACTACACTCGGTTCAAAGTTCACATAAAAAATATCCCTTGAACCCACAAGGCAATCATATATAGAAATTTGTGAGCCAGATCGGAATGGTGATTAAAGCTGGATAGTTCTTTTTGTGACTGAGTATATTGGCCACAAATTCATAGTTTCTATCAAGCTTTGGGGGCGTTATGTATGGTCCGCCTCAGGTTTTGAGGCTCTACTATACCCTTTAAGTTTCCGTACTTTCTGATATAGACAAAGCATCGCTACGCGAAGCCGTAAAAAGTACAGAGATAAACACCAAAATTTTGAAATTAATTGATGAGGAGTTTTCACACATCCTGACCATTTAGCAGTCCAATTTAAAATGGCCACTCTATAAGACCTATCTTGATAAATGGTCATTAATTGATTGTTATTTATATGTTTTATATTTATTAAATCTGATGGATGTGATTTAATAAGATTGTGGACTGTGTTCTAATCTGCAAAAAATTGTATCAAGAGGTAATCGCCATTTTGCTAAAAACTATAAAAAACAAAATTACGATGCTTTATCTGTAAACTAATTTTAAGAATATGTTACCTACTCTAGCTATAACAGATGGCGTTAGTGTTTCTTATTCATTATGTACCACAAGTCATTTATAAGGTAGTTCATGATTTTAGGCCGCCACCTGCACCGTAATATTTTTAATCCTATCTTTTGGTTAATCTTTTTAATTTCGACATCAAATTTAGCTGTTGCAGATCCTTACCCACCCAAATGGGATAACAGTACGCATTATCAGCCAGTTGCTTGGCCGACAGAGCCGAATAGCCCGCTAGATTGTGGGAAATCCTGTGGGGAATGGTTACCTTACACGCGCTTTCAAAATGAAATGGCTGATGCTCGCATTAAAGACCCCTCGAATGGCGGTACGTCTCCACAAAGTTATGTCAATGTAGCTTCATCTTGCATTGATAAATCACTACCAAGTATCTATTACTCATTACACCAAGGGGCGAGTGAAGCTGACGATGTTTTAATGTTCAGGTGGCGTGTTGAATCAGCCGCACATACTTATGCTACCGGCCCTAATACCGGTAAATATGGCAGTAGTCATCCGTGGTCATCGGCTTTATGGACAGTGTTTTTTGATATTGATGGCAGTGGCTATCGTAGCTTAGCGGCTCACTTAGATGGCTCTATTGGTTCACCGGCATCCCCAATTGATCGCATGGTAGGTATTTGGGGTAGCAACAATAATAACTCTTTAGACTATGTAAATGATTCCAATATTATTGAATTAGGCCATAACTCAACTGCCTTTGCTGGTGATAATAATAAACTACTTAACTTTCAAAATAGCTTAAATGCAACAGAGGATTGGCCAAATGGTAGTGCTGAAACAGTATGGGATTACGGAACGTCACGTGCTACCTCAGTGAGTAAAAATTCATGTACTGAATATTTTATTGATTATCAAATACCGGTTGCAATGCTTGATGCTTCAGCACATGGTGGCCCCAAAATTACTCGTGATACGCCGATTTCAATGATGTTTTGTACCGCGAACAGTTTAAATAATCCATTACAAAAAGATTGTGCTATTGGTAAAGAGTGGTTGGCTAACCCACAAAGCCCAGCGCCTTTTGGAGATTATTTATCATTTAATCAAACTACGCCGTACAGCCAACCGATAATTTCTGCTATCGAGGTTACTCCACCAGCATCGTGTCCTGGTACTTATCAGTTAGAAGCTCGAGTACAAGATACTTTGGCATTGAATAATGGTGACGTTGTTGCCTCGGTACAAGCAGTAGACTTTTACTATTGGCATGATGTTAATGGCGATGGTGCAGCAACCGCGGATGATGGCGGTAGTCAATGGATAAAAATAGCAAATACAGCTGCGCTGTCAGCGAATAGCTTAAATACATGGCAAGCTAATTGGGATGCCCAAACGTTATTTAAAGGAAAGTACTTAATTGGCGCACAAGCACTTGATGATAATAGTGTTGTTGATGATGATATGCCCGTTTCAGGTATTAATAACCGTACCTTCTCATATTTATCGGGTAACACTGATAACCAAATCTATATTGATGATGCCTGGTTAAGTGGCGAACAAGCAAACTTCCCAAGTCATTCACCACTACAATCACCAAGCAGTACTGAAAATTGGTATGGAAATCCTAGTGTTACTGGCCAGCAAATCGCCTTAGTGGGTACGGCCATTAATGCTTGTGGCATTGCACCAACCATTAGCTTAACTGCGGATGTTGCGGATGTTGCCGCTGCAGGGGCGGTTAATTATCAAATCACGGTTACTAATCATGCAAACAACAGTGATGTGATTACTTTGAGCCAGATTGATAATGTACTACCTCAAGGTTTCAGCTACCAAACATCAAGCACAACGGATGTTACTACCGATGAGCCACAAATAAATGCTCAAGAATTAACGTGGTTCTTTGCTAGCCCGCTTTCAATTAATCCTGGTGATAATGTTGTTTTAAGTTTTACCGCAACAGCAACGTCACTATCGGGCACCTATAACGATGTTGCTAGTGCAGTGACCTCTTTTGATACCTTAACGAGCTCACCTCTAGCAATCGCAGTTGATTCCGTGCGATTGTCACTCAGTAATAGCCCTAGTAGTATTTCAGTGGCTGCAGATAATAATGATGAAATAACCTTTACCTTAAGTTATAGCAATGACTCGTCAGTATTGGTGACTAACCCAACTATTAGCACCACAATCGAAGCAAACAGTAATTATGTTAGTTGTACCGGCGGTTTAAGTTGTGATTTAGTGGGCTCAACCTTAACGTGGACATTAGCTGATATTACTGGTGGTGCGAGTGGTAATGTTTCTTACGCCCTAACGGTGGACAATACCTGGAGTTCATCTAAATTAACCAGTAGTGCGGTGTTAAATGTAATAGCCCCAGATAGTGGTATTTCAAGTGTAACTGCGACAGCCAGTGTCGCGGTGACGGGAATTGCCATTATGGGCACACCTTCGTTATCTCTTAGCAATACTAGTGATGTTATTACTGTCGCACCCGGTGGTGATGTGATTTATACGCTAAGTTATACCAATGACGGTACTGCTGAAGCTGAGTCAGTTATATTGACTGATATAATACCAGAAGGTATGGTTTTTGCCTCTTGTAGTGATAGTTGTACCGAAAGTAATGGTACGGTTACATGGCCTACAATAGCTAGTGTTGCCGAGGGTACAACTACATCAGTTACCTTAACGTTAACCGTGCCTGCAGCGAATGATCCGTTTAGTTATCCCAACCCCTCAACCAATACCGCTTTAATAGATTGGACCGATGGTACACAAATAGTCGCAAATGCTGAAGTAGGAGTTAGCGGTCAATACTGTGAAGGTGTATTTTACTTTAAAGAAGGGTCCTATTCATCAGGTGGCAATACGATATATGCTACATCAAGTATTGTTCCTACTGGCGTTGGTACATCCTTAACCGTAACAGGTATTACCGATTCTACGCTGGATACTTACGATATAGAAACTGATCAAATTATTTTTGAAACAGCAGGCGTTGCAGGTAGTTTAAATATTTCATCAACAACATTTAGGGTTGATTATTACTTAAGTGCAGCGCAAGGAGGAATGACTACTCGAGTCATTGTTCGTAACGAAACCCAAAATACGGTTATTGCAACCACTGCCGAAGTGAATGTTAGTAATAAAGCAGGTTTTGTAACTTTTGAAGGTACTGTGCCTGCGGCAACCACAATTAATGCTGGTGATCAATTACGTTGGTATTTTCAATTTGGTGATAACAGCGGTAAAAAGGATGTTACGTTCCATTATGATGGTGTTACTGAAAATTCTCGTTCATCATTTTGTTCTGCAACTGCACCCGCTAACTTAATTATCAACACCTCTGTAAACGATACAAATATCAATGCAGGTGATACATCGCTACTCACATACACCACCACCTATAGTAATACGGGGGCAGCTGATGCGACCACACCGTCTTTAGTACAAAACTTGCCAACTAATTTTACCAATTGCCAATCCTCAATCGATAAGAGTACTTGGAATAGTTGTTCGGCTAGTCTTTCGCATACCTTCTCATTAGCCACCATTACTGCTGACACCTCGGGAACTGTTTACTTGCGTGGTAACGCACCTGTGGGATCTTCTTCAGGAGATATATTAACTAGTACAGCAACCATTGTCAGCGATCAAACCTCCTTAATCAGTGATACCGCTACAACCGAAATTGCCAGCGTAGGTGGTAACGGTGGTGTAGCTGATTTAATTTTAGAATTAGACAGTGATAAGACACTCATAAATCCCACAGATGAAGTGGAATACCGATTAAAGATTACTAATATTGGTGGTGCAGCTGCCACTAATGTTGTTATTAGCAACAGTTTACCGGTTGAAGATTATTATATTTATAACCTTGATTGTAGTAATAGCTGTTCGCAAAATGTTAATGATTTAACATGGAATATTGCTTCACTTGCAGCAAATACTACGCAAACCTTTATTTATAAAATGACAGCTGGAACTACCAACCTTACTGCTGGTATTTCAACTATGAATAATAGTGCAATTGTTACCGCTGATGCATTAAGTGCGTTCACTAGTAATGAAATTATAGTAAGTTTAAGTGGCAACCCACAGTTAGCACTAACCCATACAGCGACACCCAATACAAGCTTAGCTCCCAATGGACAAGTGACTTATCAAATTACTATTACCAATGAAGGTAACTCAACAGCCAAATCAGTCACACTGGTTGATAACATTCCCGAAAATATGGCCTATGCCGGGAATGTAACCTCGTCAGTGGGTTCAGGACGTTTTGATGCCATTAATAATCAAATAAAGGTACTTGTTGGTGATTTAGCTGCTGGTGCTAGCACGACCATTATTTTCGATGCTAATTTTAATGCGTTATTAGTACATGGTGATACTACTACAATCAATACGGCCACAGTGACTGCCAGTAACCATCATGCAGTTTCGGCATCTGTATCGGCAACGGCTAGTGCTACCGCTGTTTTATCAATTACGCACAGTCAATCTGGGGCGTCGGCTTATCCTGCGGCACAGTTAACAGCTAATGCCAGCAATAGCAGTATTATTTATCTTGATAATACTACTGTATTTACTTTGGGTCAGTTGATAGAAATATCATCACAATATGTCACCATCACTAATATAACCAAGCAAAGTCTTAGTGTGAATCAAAATATTACCGCGAATACTGGTGATAATGTTATCAGCAGTACGCTGTTTTCAATTAACTACCAAAATACCGGTAATGCAACGGCGACAAATGTTGTCCTAAGTGAATTGTTACCAACAAGTTTCACTTATTACAGTGCATCACCTAACAGTAATAGTGCACCAGCTGTTGGGGATACAGGTACCATTTCGTGGAATGTTGGCGAACTTAAGGCGAATAGCAGTGGTTTAGTGAAAGTGTCTGCGTTTACCAATGGCACTACCGGTAATTTTACTGCTACCGCAAGTATCGATTCAGATGAAACCATACTTCTTAACGCTAACGTGGATACGGCAATAGGCGGTATTAGCGTCAATAAATCAACGTCAACGAGCCTGTTAAGTGCAGGGAGTATGGCGAGCTATCAAATCACCTTAAGTAACACATTAAATAGTGATGTTAATAACATTGATGTGACTGACTTATTGTCTAATGGCTTTTCATATAGTGCCAATTCAGCACGAATTAACACTATTGCAATTGAACCTACTTTTGAAGCCAATGATGAGTTTAATAATCAGCCAACATGGTCATCATTAAGTGTGGCTGCAAATGCTAGTACCATTATCACTTTTGATGCCGAAATTTCCAATGATACAAGTACCGGCAGTTACCACAATGAAGTCAATGTTGTTGTACCAACAGGTACTGGTTTGCAAAGCTTTGACCATCTAGCAACTAAAGTTGAAGATGTTTTAGTGATTGGTGATGGTTATGGTGTGGTGAATGGTTATGTCTTTGAACGTGTAAATGGTATTGGTGATAACTACGTTAGCGGTAACGATACCCCACTAGCGGGCGTGCAAGTAAATATTTATCCAGAAGGTGCTGATTGTTCAGGTGCTTATGCTGCAAATTGCTTTATAACTTATACCGACGCCAATGGCTACTTTAGTCAAGTTGTAGCAACAGATACTTGGATAGTTGAGGTGGACTCTGATTCGGGTGATCTAGAAGGTAAAGGGTGGAACCTAACCATTGGTGCTAATAAAGATGTGGTTACTGTGCCTAATGGCGCTTTTGTCAGCGATGATAATGGCTATCAAAATCTTGATATGTACACTGTTTCAGCTAGCGCAGGCACAGGCGGTAGTATCTCACCCAGCTCAAGAAGTGTCATTTCAGGTAGTACTACCAGCTTTAGCGTAACAGCAGACAGTGGTTATAGCATTGAGAGTGTTGTCGGTGATGGCGGCTGTAGTGGTAGCCTATCAAATACAACTTACACCACAGGTACTATCACTGCAGATTGCAGTGTGACAGCAACGTTTAGTTTAGATGATGTGACAGCGCCGACCGTTATTATCAGCGGTGCACCAACTTCAGTTAGTACCACTGATGCCTTTAATATCAGTATTGATTTTAGTGAAAATGTGACTGGTTTTGTTATGAGCGAAATCAATTTAGTGAATGCCAGTGCCAGTAACTTTGTTGCTAATGTTGATGGTAAAAGTTATACGGCAGATATCACACCATCAGGCGCCGGTACTATTAGTATTAGTGTCAGTAGCGGTGTCGCAAAAGATGCCAGTAATAACGACAACAGTGTCTCGAATACACAAAGCACTATTTTCCTAGCAACCTACACTGTTTCAGCTAGCGCAGGCACAGGCGGTAGTATTTCACCCAGCACAAGAAGTGTCATTTCAGGCAATACTACCAGCTTTACCGTAACAGCAGACAGTGGTTATAGCATTGAGAGTGTTGTAGGTGATGGCGGCTGTAGTGGTAGCCTATCAAATACAACCTACACCACAGGTGCTATCAATGCAGATTGTAGTGTAACAGCAACATTTGATGACTTAATTAGCCCAACCACACCAACGGTGGTGTCGCAAACAACCAATAATACCCAGCCGACTATTACAGGAACATTTGATAGCAGTGATGCTGCAGGTGGTTTTACTGTAACTATAGATGCAAGCATTTATAGTTTAGGAACAGATAATGCGCTATCTGCAAGTGGTGATAGCTGGAGCCTAGATTTAGCAGCGGCAGGAAAAACCTTAGTTGAACAAGTCTATTCGGTGATTGCGATAGCGTATGATACGGCTGGAAATTCCGCAATTGATACAACACAGAATGAAGTCTCAATTGTTATTAATGATGCGCCGCAAATTGATTCTACCGCGCCAACCTCTGCGACATTAAATGCTCTATACAGCTATCCAGTGACTGTTATTGATCCAGACGATAGTAATAATGGCGTCGATTTAAGTTGGGGCTTATCTGGCCAACCACAGGGCATGTCAATCTCAGACCTAGGTGTGGTAACGTGGACACCAGCGACAGGTGTTGTGACTTCTGGCGAGGTAACTTTAACCGTTGCTGACGGTGGTGAGGATAATGCACAAGCAGCCGTTGAAATATTTACTATTACGGTTAGTGCTGAGCATAACCATCCTGTTGCCGATGTATTTTCACTTAATGAGGGTGAAGAACTATCACTTAGCAGTATTCAAAGCGTATTAAATAATGATACCGGTTTAGATGATAGTTATCAGGTAGAGCTAGTTGAAAGTGTCAGTCATGGCAGCCTAAGTTTGAACACAGATGGCGCTTTAGTATATAAACATGATGGCAGTGAAACCTTAACCGACTCATTTACTTATCGAGTGACAAAAGGTGATTTTAGTTCACAAACAGCTACAGTTACCTTCAACATCACACCTATTAATGATCAACCGATAGCAGATAATGATACGGTTACTATCAAGGAGGATAACCAAACTGTTATTGATATCTTAGCTAACGATATTGATAACGATGGCACGTTAAATCCGGCAAGTATTGTCATCACCTCTCATCCAGTAGAGGGTAGTGTGATAGTAAACACTAACTCTGGTACCGTAACTTATACACCTAAGACTAACTTTTATGGTGAAGATAACTTTAGTTATCAAGTATCAGACAATGATAACTTAGCATCAGCAAGTGCTAAGGTAGCGATTATAATTCAACCACAAAACGATGCCCCTAAAGCATTGAATGATGTGGCAACAATGCAAGTTAACAGTAAAGTTCACCTGGATGCCTTAGCAAATGATAGCGATATTGACGGTGATGAACTAGCATTAGCAAGTTTTACTTTTATTGAACGTGCACAATTTGGTGCCAGCAGTTTTGCTGATGGTAAGTTAGTTTATCAGCCAAATACTGATTATGTTGGCAGTGATACTATTGTTTATACCATCAATGATATACACGGCGGCATTAGTAATACCGCAACCATTTACCTTAATATCAGCGATGATAATAACGCACCTGTTGCGCTCGATGATGTGGTGAGTGTTGATGAAGATGAGACGTTAGTTATTGAAAACCTAGCTAACGATACCGATAGCGACGGTACGATTGATAGCAGCTCTATTGTTATTATTCGTCCAGCAAGCTTAGGTGATATTACCGTTGACAGTTTGTCTGGTAATATTTCTTATCAGCCGCACGTTAATATTAATGGTGTTGATGCCTTTAGCTATATTGTGAAAGATAATAACGGTAACTTCTCAAATGAAGCCAATGTAGAAATTACTATTAATGCAGTTAATGACGCGCCAATAGCAAACAATGATCATGTTGTTTCACAAAATGATCAACCATTAATTATTAAGGTATTAGCGAACGACTCAGATGTTGAAGGAGAGTTAACGCCAGCGAGTTTAATCATTGAAATCGCGCCAAGTTATGGCACCTTAACAATAGATTTATCAATCGGCAATGTAACCTATACCCCAGGTGGAAACTTTGCTGGTAATGATAGCTTTCAATATTCAATTGCTGATGTTCAAGGATTAAGGGCACAAGCTTTAGTCACAATTAGTACCGAGAATATCAATGAAGCACCTGTCGCTAACGATGATTTATTCACAGTCACTGAAGATAGCCAAGATAATGCGATAACCGTATTAACCAATGACTATGACCCTGAACAGGGTCTACTGACAGTACTATCAGTCAGCGCATTACACGGTGAGGTGCTCATTGAGAGTAATGGACAACTAAGCTATAGCCCCATAGGAAATTATTCTGGTATAGATGTTATCGATTATCAAATTAGTGACAGTGACGGTTTAACTGCTACAGCTAAGGTCTTGATTACGGTAACGCCAACAGCAGACAATGCTAATATTTTGGGCAACACCGTACGTGAAATTAATGAAGAAAGTGAAGCAATTACTGAGTTATTATCGGTGATAGACTTAGATAAGGGCGAAAATGTTTTTATAAGTCAAACAGACATTAGTGGTCAATATGGTACTTTCATGCTGACTGAACAAGGACAGTGGACATATTCACTAAATAAAGTGCTAGACATTGTGCAATCACTAGCAGCAGGTGAAAGCCTGACCGATAGCTTTAGTGTTAGCTCTATAGATGGAACCGCAACTGAAAATATAACGATTACCATTATTGGCTTGAATGACAGTGCTAATATTGGCGGTAACTTAACAGGGGAAACCTCCGAAGATCAATCAGAACAACTTGAAGGTAAATTATCAATAACGGATATCGATAATAACGAACAAACCTTCACGCCATTGGATAATAACACCCTTGATTATGGTGACTTTTCAATCACTGAAACGGGTGATTGGCACTATGTTATTGATAAAAGCAATACACAAGTTCAAGCATTGAAACCTGGTGATGTACTAATAGAAGTCATCACTATTACCTCAAAAGATGGTACCGAAAGTACTATCACCATCACCATTCATGGTAGTAATGATACTCCGGTATTAAAGCAATTAATTGCCGTCGTTGTTGCTGAAGATTCAAGTGAGACTAATATTGAAGTCACAACTCATATTTTTGATGCCGATAATGATGAGCTAACTATTAGTACAGCTTCGAGTGAACTTGGCGACATTGTTATCAATAGTGATGGTTCGATTGGTTACACTCCTGTTGCGAATTATTTTGGTGAAGATAAAATAACGCTCAGCATTACTGATGGCACAGTAACCATTATTGAAACGGTTAGGGTAACAGTAACCCCGGTAAATGATGCACCGGTAGCAATAAATGATATTGCTGTTACTTATCAAAATGATACGGTAATTATTTCAGTACTTGATAACGACTCTGATATTGATAGCCCTGAGTTATTTACCCTCTCTACTGACATAACAACATCGCAAGGCAACATTATTATTAATGACGATAATGCATTGGTATTCACACCTGCGGTAGATGTTGAGGGGCAATTTATATTTAGTTACACCATCAATGATGGTGAAGCTGAAGCGAGTGCCCAAGTTGAAGTAATCGTAACTGCTGATCCTGCTAAAGTAGTGAATAAAGCACCTATTGCTAATACGGATGACATTACCGCAACTGATTGGTCTGAGGTGATTATTGATGTTTTGGCCAATGATACCGATGCAGAAAATGATAGTTTAACTATTATTTCAGCCAGTGCTGATTTAGGTGAAGTGTCATTTATTGATGGCAAACTTGTTTATCACCCTGTACTAGGGCAAATAAATTACAGCGTATTGGAATACAGTATTGTTGATACAGCTGGTAACATTGACCATGCCACTGTAACGGTTAATTTCGATATTGCTGATGTTGCATTATTACCGCAAATAGAAGTACCTGCTGATTTATGTAATGACTTTACTCTTAATGCTGATGCACTTTATACCCGGGTCGAATTAGGTATGGCCAGTGCAAGTGACCGCTTTGGTAATGCTATTCCTGTTTCTCTGCTTGATGGTACTTTATTATTTCCTCCAGGACTAAATACAGTCTATTGGCAAGCAACGGATGCAGAAGGGCGTACTGCAATTGCGGCACAAAACGTGTGTATTAAACCGCTTATTTCCTTGAAAAAAGATCAAGTGGTCTTAGAGGGCGAAACGGTAAATGTTGGGATTTATTTTAATGGTGAATCTCCAGAGTACCCAGTGGTGGTTCCATTTACAGTAACGGGTGATGCAGGTTTGGTTGACCATAATGCCGTTTCTGGCGAAGTATTGATTGAGTCAGGTACAGATGCAGTGATCAGCTTTTCAACATGGGTTGATGATAAAATTGATGGCGATGAAACTATTATCATCACGTTAACAGACACGATAAATCGTGGTGCTAAGTTTGAACATATCATCACGATTAAAGAAGATAATTTAGCACCAGAAATTGAGCTAAATGTGAGCCAAGCTAACGAGCAGCGCATGTTCATTACTACTGATGGTGGCGAGGTTATAGTAAATGCTGATGTTTATGATGCTAACCAGGGAGATACCTTTATTTTTGATTGGTTATCTGAGGGTGCTGAGTTTAGCAACCTAAGTGAGCAATCAAATCAATTTATCTTTAATCCTGAGGCGATAATGGTAGGTACTTATCATATTAAATTAATAGTGACAGACAGTGCTACCGATGCAATGGCTGATACTGCTTCAATTTATATCCAAGTGGTTGAGGCATTAGAAACCTTAACTAATCAAGACAGTGATGGTGATAATATTCCAGATAACCTTGAAGGTTATGCAGATCAAGATGGTGATGGTATTCCGGATTACCTTGATAGAATTGATGAATGTAATGTACTGACCGAAGTAAGTAGCGTGCAAGACGGCTATCTAATTGAGGGTAACCCAGGTGTATGTTTACGTCGTGGTAATTATACACTTACCGGTGAAACTGGCGGTGCACATATTACTGACAATGATGTAAGCAATGAATACATTGATATGCCAGCAGATGACGCCGCAATTAATATTGGTGGTATCTTCGACTTTATTGCCTATGGTTTACCTGAAAATGCCCAAAAGATCAGTATTACTTTACCACAACGCAAGCCCATTCCTGAAAATGGGGTATATCGTAAATTAACATCTGCAGGTAATTGGGTAACCTTTACTGAAAATGAGGATAACCGTTTATGGTCAACCCAAGGTGAACCGGGATATTGCCCACCTCCAAACAGTGCTAAATGGCAATCGGGCTTAACTGCAGGTCATTGGTGTGTGCAATTAGAAATTACCGATGGCGACATCAATGACGATGATGGTGAATTAAATGGCACGGTAATTGACCCTGGGTATGTAGGTGTTTTAGTTAGTGGTAATCACTTACCCGTAGCGGTTGATGAAGTTATAACAATAACGATCAATACGAGTAACATTGAGGTTGATGCTTTAAATAATGATACTGATGAAGATGGTGATAATTTGACCATAACTTCAGCGACATCCAGCATGGGGAACGTTGAGGTTATTGATGGTGTTATCGTCTATAGGCCGATACTTAACTACAGTGGCACAATTATTATTGAATATGGAATTAGTGACAGTAACGGTGGCAGTGATAGTGGCCAAGTCACTATTTTTATTGAAGCGAATCAGGCACCTATTCCTGCGTCAAGTATTCAACTCGAGGTGAAACAAGCATTAATCGCTGAGCCAATTAACCTAGTTGAACTGGCCTCAGATAAAGAAGGTGATAATATTTCACTGGAATCGGCTAGTGCGCTGCACGGTGTAGTATCTATTAATAGCAACGGAGACTTAGTCTATACACCAGACCCTGAATATGCTGGTGAAGATGTAATTACCTATACCATTCGGGATGAATATGGAAATATTTCGCAAGGTGAAATTAACGTGTCCGTTGAGCCTTATGAGGAAATTACCGCAACAACTAAAAGTGGTGGCTCACTTGATTGGCTGCTGATTTCTTGTTTGTTTATACTGGTAGCGTTACGTCAAAATAAGCTAGCAAAACGACAATTTAGTATTGTATTGTCGGCTCTGTTGTTAATGGCATCTTTCTCTTCAGTACAAGCAAGTGAACAATTAAAGGAAATCAGCTGTACTGCCTATAGTGTTAATGCTGACTGCCCAGCTTATTCTAAATGGTTTATCGGCGGACAACTTGGTTACTCAAACTCTGACGTATCAGCAAGTGAGATTAACCAAGCGTTTAAAGACGTTGGAGCAATAGCATCAAGTTTATCTGTTGATGACTCAGCGATGGCTTATGAACTATTTGCTGGTTATCAATTTAATCCTATGTGGGCGCTACAGTTGGGGTATTTAGACCTAGGTAGCCGTGGGGTTGAGTTCCAAGGACAAACGTCAGACCCCGATGCTTTCTTTGACGCGGTTGAACACATCTATCCCGACAGCGGTGAAGGGCTCAAGCTATCAGTAATAGGGTCTTTTCCCATTAATGAACGTTGGAAAGTTTCAGGGCGTTTATCACTATTCAACTGGAGTCAAGAGTATAATACCAATTCAGCAACCGGTGCTGGTAATGATAAAATATCAGGAACAGACATTTTATTAGGCGGGGAGGTTTCTTATGCTATTCGCCGTGATGTGCAATTATACTTAAGTTATGACCGTTTTAAAGTAGAGCATCATGATGCAGACAACTTTGGCTTTGGTATTCGTTATTTCTTTGGTGAAGATAAACTGTTACCTAAACCTGCACCGATTGTTAAAGTTAAATCTGAACCTAAACCAGCCCTTGTTATTGTAGCGGCAGCGCCGGTAATAATACCCAAACCAGTATTGCCAGCTAACATGTCAATTTACTACCCATTAGATCAATTTTCCCTTGATGAAGCTAACTTAACAAAGTTACTTAAAATTAAAACTATTCTTGATGCTCGTGATGATCTTGAGATTAGCATTCATGGTTATGCCTCAGCTATTGGAGATGAGCAACGTAATCGTAGGTTATCAATTTGGCGTGCTCACGGGGTAGAGAAACAACTTTACTTAGGTGATATCACGCTGTCGCGCATGGAAGTTGAATTCCATGGCGATATAGATCAACCTGCAGATCCTAAAGGGCAGCGTGTAGATATTGAATTCAAGTGGAGTGATGACCACGAAAGCAGTGAAATTCGTCGTGAAGAAATTAAGTTTGGTATTTTCTCTGAGCGCATAACAGCAACAGATTTAGCGCAAGTACAGGCAGCTATAGACGCACAAGATTTAACGCAACTACATCATGTAGAATTAATTTCTTTTGCAAAGCCCCCAGGCGATAAAGAAGGCTTGATTGAACTTGCAGCTAAACGTGCTAAAAAATTAGCTGAACTATTAAAAGTACGTGGGGTTAACGTTCCTATCTTACTCGATTATGTATTTCTTGAACCTAAAGAGGAACAAACGGATCGAAAAGTTGTCATTAAGTTCTTTATTAAACAATAGTTTATGCAGTGAATGAGTGTTTTATTTGTTTTTCATGAGCTGACTTATGTGGTCGGGTTTTGTTTTCATATAAAGACATTAATTATCATCTCCTTAGTTGTGGTGTTAAAGCTCCAGTCTTTAATTGAGATTGGCGGCCTTTGGATAATACTAAAATATCCTTTTTGTGGCACTTTGGGGGCGATTGCGCCATAGAGTATAAAGTCTAAAAATAATTTCCTAAGGCAGAAAGGGGCACTTAGTGCCATAGATTTTATGGCAACTTGGTGCGCTATATAGTGAGTAGAAGTTAAGTTCAAACTTCCACCGTTAGCTTGGTAGCAGTCATTAAAACTTGGTTTTTTAGAGCTAACTTTACCACTAAAAGACCTCTGCACTCGTAAATATTATGCATATATTATTGAAGGTCTACTATAGTAAAGTTGGTGCGAAAGATTGACGTAAGGAAGAAACTTGAATAGAACACTCTTTATATCCTTGAAAAAGCGTTGTCTAGATGCGCTCAGCAAGTACCTATCATCCAAACAAGAGGAGGTAAAAATTATGCCAAAGTTCATCGATAGTCACCCTATGGAGCCTTTCTCAGCAGACCAACTGAACGAACTGCAAAATGCACCACCAGATGAATTCGGAGTTACTCACCACGACATATTATTCAGCGAAAAGGATAACAGGATTTATTGTGTGCTAGACGCTCCAAACATCGAAGCGATAGAAAAGCATCATGCGAAAGCTGGCATCACATGTGAGTGTATCCACGAAGTGCAATCAACTCGTGGCTAATGGATGGTTTTTGAATATTAGGATTGTCTAATCTATCAGCAGTTGAGTGAAGTAATACCAAAACATAGGTATTATTTCACTTTGACAGTCAACTTTCTTCTTAGTCAATTGTGCAATTAAAGTGAGATTTAAAATCGTAATAATTAGTGCTAGCTTTGTTATACCACACTAAATGATAGCATCTCCCGACACAGTATAATTTTTCGATTGCAAATTGTTCATTCCGCTATGAAGACAGATGTGCATCGCGCTTTAAATATTTATGTCTGCTCAAGTTCCTAAAGTGACTCTGACTTTGATTTTGAGTTATTTCAGTTAATAAATCTGTGGCAAAGTGACTGTTAACTTATCTCTTATTGCGGCATATATGGACGCCCCAGTTAATGCAAGGTTTAATGAAGATACAGTCTGCTGTCATATATCCGACGCCTTCAATTCCTAAATACCTACTGGCCAACCGGTTTTGGGGTTCAGAATATGACTATATCGTTTACCATATATTTGCCCCTCAAATGCGGGATTGACTATTCCACACACTAATAGAAAAAGATAATTAGTATCATTATTTTTTTTGTTGATGTATAACAATGGCGGTAAAGTTTCCTTTAATCATAAAGCTACGAAAACTTTTATTGTTTAAACAATCGTAGTTAAGTTGTTTTTTTCGGGTAAATTAGGTCACACTATGTATAAGCGTTCAGCAAAAGAATATTCATTACTGGCAATTACTTTTTTCACTTGCGTTTCAATACTACCTTTTATTCTTATTCGCTTTGCTCAACAAGATTGGAAAACAGCCACCGTTGATTTAATTATCGCACTAGGCATGGCGAGTATTTTTTCCTATGTATATACAACAAGAAAAGTTGATATTCCAAGTTATATATTAGCTTGTTTTGCAGTAGCTAGCGTTGTAACAATAATTTACATGAAAGGTGCATCCCATCTTTTTTGGGTTTACCCTGCAGTGATTGCTGGTCATTATTTATTTCCTCTACGCACACTCATTATCTTTAGTATTTTGTTAATGGTGCCATTATCCCTATCTATGTATCAACAAGTAGATACTGTTCTCTTTGTCACTTTCATTGTCACCTTTGCGATTACCAATGTTTTTGCCTTTATTTTTGCCCAAAATGTGAATAGACAACAGCAAGCACTGATAAAAAAAGAAAAATTCAGTCATTTACGTAATCAAACGCTTGAGCTTATCGTTAGTTCGAAATATTTACCCGATATCTTAAATTCCATCGTTATTAGTGCTGAACTCGAATATACCAATATGATGTGTAGCATTTTATTACTTGATAATTCAGGTAACCATTTGCTTCATGGAGCAGCACCGAGTCTACCCGATTTCTATAATGATGCTATCGACGGCATTGAAATTGGTGATGGTGTTGGTGCGTGTGGTACCGCGGCTTTCTTTGGGAAAAGGGTAATCATTGAAGATGTAAGTACCCATCCGTATTGTACTCCATGGCTTGATTTGCAAACTAGAGCTGGGCTTGGCTCGTGTTGGGCTGAGCCGATTTTAAATTCAGTTGGTAAGGTACTAGGAACATTTGCTATCTATCATAAATACAAATATACGCCATCTAACAGAGAGCTTGAATTAATTGAACAGTTTGCCCATTTAGCCAGTATCGCCATTGAAAAAGAACAAGCCAATCAACTGATATGGCAGCAAGCAAACTTTGATGAGCTTACTGGTTTGTGCAATCGTAATATGATGAAAGAACATTTAAAGCAAGCTATAAAAACGGCCAATCGTAATAAAAACAAAGTCGCTATAACGCTTTTAGACCTCGATAACTTTAAGGATGTTAATGATAGGCTAGGACATGATATCGGTGATGCCCTGTTAAAAGAAACCGCTAAACGAATAAAAAATTGCATTAGAGAAGTTGATACAGTCGCTCGTTTAGGCGGTGATGAGTTTGTTATTATTCTAACTGACTTAACGGAGGCCGGTGACGTAGAACGTGTAGCCAAAACGATACTTGAACAGTTGTCTTTGCCCTATCATTTACAGGACGAAGTAATATATAGCTCAGTAAGTGCTGGCATTACCTTTTACCCTGATGATGGCACCAATACGGATGAGCTGTTTAAAAATGCTGATCAAGCTATGTATCAAGCTATGTATCGAGCTAAATCTCAAGGTCGTAACAACTGTTGTTATTTTACTATGTGTATGCGAGAAAAAGTATTAAAGCGCATGCAACTAATTCAAGACTTACGCAACGCGATAAAAAATGAAGAATTTATCATTGTATATCAACCGATAGTTAATCTGCGTACGGGTCTAATATACAAAGCAGAAGCACTAATTCGTTGGCAACATCCTTCCAAGGGTATGATAAGCCCGTTAGATTTTATTCCGTTAGCAGAAGAAACAGGGCTAATTATAGGCATCAGTGACTGGATGTTTAAAAAAATCCTGCCTTTGGTATCAAAATGGCGGGAAATTTATCATAGTGATTTTCAAATTAGTATCAATACCTCGCCGATTCAGTATCAGGCCGATACAGGTAATATAAAAAAGTGGGTTGAACAGCTCCAACAGGATACTCAGATCTCAAAAGGTATCGCATTTGAAATCACTGAAAATTTGATGATGGAAAACAAAAATGAACTCACTGAAATTTTACTAGCGATTCAAAGTGCTGGAATATCAATATCAATTGATGATTTTGGTACAGGCTATTCTTCGCTGTCTTATTTACAGGACTATCAAACTGATTACTTAAAAATAGATATGAGTTTTGTACAAAAGTTATCTCAAAAAAGTAAAGATAAGGCTTTGTGTGAGGCAATAATTGTTATGGCGAAAAAACTTAATATTAAAGTCATTGCAGAGGGGATTGAAACTGTCGAACAAGAGCAACTACTCCGTGATATGGGCTGTGACTATGGACAAGGTTATTTATTTTCGAAACCTATAGTAGCGGATGAGTTTGAAGTTTTTTTAGCGGATGAGTTCGACACCTTAAAGCAGAACAGAGCATTTATGTTGTGACTTCTGCTGCTCAATCCCAACCTCAAAAAGGTGATACCGTTACAGCTTAAGGACTACACTAGGTTCAAAGTTCACATAAAAAATATCCCTTGAACCCACAAGGCAATCATATATAGAAATTTGTGAGCCAGATCGGAATGTTGATTAAAGCTGGATAGTTCTTTTTGTGACTGAGTAATATTGGCCACAAACTCATAGTTTCTATCAAGCTTTGGGGGCGATTTGTATGGTCCGCCTCAATATTGCTCATTTAACTCTAAATTAGTGGGCATATTCACTGAACCACTACAGATCGACACCTGAGTAAATCAAATCTGATGCAAAGGTATGACGCATTTGATAAGGGTAACTGCACTTGGCACCTGCATCATTTAAGGCCTCTGTCCAA
>MAAB01033823.1_pt1 | contig 19077 bp, 17 predicted proteins | sample 1115991 | NCBI WGS metagenome assembly MAAB01 (sample SAMN04961124, study PRJNA320927) | seawater metagenome | isolation source: sample BD02T18 sea water enriched with oil for 18 days | place: USA:Gulf of Mexico | collected 2013-07-27
ACGCAGGTCTTTATATTTCACGAGTAGCCTGTTTCTGGTCATGAATATCTTGAATGCCCACATCATAAAGGGCTAAGCGGTTGATTTCTAATCTTATGTCCCTAAGATGGCGGCTAATTGCCTTTATGTCGATATTTAGGCTGTAACTAGAAGGATTAAGCATGCTTAGCGCTAGAGTTTATTTACTAATAAGTGCCATTAGCGGTTTATTGAGTGTGACTTTAGGTGCCTTTGGTGCCCATGGGCTAAAGAAGGTTATTAGCCCAAATATGCTTGCGGCCTATCAGACTGGGGTGCAGTATCAGTTTATCCATACCCTAGCCTTGTTAGCGCTGGCGATTTTATTGCTAACGTCTGTGGCTAACCCAGCGATAATAAAAAAACTGAAATGGAGCGCTAACCTGATGATTATCGGTATGCTCCTTTTTTGTGGCAGCTTATATACCATGACATTTATGTCAGTGTCAGGTGGATTCCCAGCTTGGTTAGGTCCGATTACCCCTATTGGCGGATTAACCTTTATAATGGCCTGGATTTTGTTGGCGGTAGCAGCTTATAAGTTACCTGTTGACCAATTGCCTGCTGACCAATTACCTGCTGAAAAGTAATAATTCGTTTTACTGTGCGTTTTAATATGATTGATGAAGAGAAGAATAACGTGACTGAACAAGAAATGCCGTTGATAGAAGAGACTCAATCTGAAGAGCAAGTCATTGAGAGTCAGAAGCGCCGTATCCGTTCATTCGTTCGTCGTACTGGGCGCTTAACGGCGGGCCAGCAACTGGGTTATGATCGTCAATGGGATACCCTAGGGTTTGCTTTAGAAGACGGCGGATTTGATATTCCAAAGGCTTTTGGCCGCGAAGCGTATACCGTATTAGAAATCGGTTTTGGTATGGGTCAGTCATTTATTGAAATGGCCAAAGCCGATCCAGAAAAAAATTACATCGGTATTGAGGTACATACCCCTGGTGTCGGTTCTGCATTGCGCATGGCGGATGAAGAAAGCATTAGTAATGTACGTATTAGCCAGGACGATGCGATTGAAGTATTGAAGCACCAGATTGCAGATGAAAGCTTTGATTGTCTACAGTTGTTCTTCCCTGATCCTTGGCATAAGAAACGTCATAATAAACGTCGCATCGTTAACGAAGAATTCATTCAGAAAATTCGCAGTAAAATGAAACCCGGTGGCATCATCCACATGGCGACAGATTGGGAACCGTATGCGGTTCATATGATGGAAGTTTTGTCAGCAGCGGAAGGTTATAAGAACCAGGCCGGTGAAGGACAATATACTCCGCGTCCTGATCATAGACCGTTAACCAAGTTTGAGAAGCGTGGCGAGAAATTAGGTCATGGGGTATGGGATTTGTTTTTTGAGAAGATCTAAGATTTTTTGCCTTGGCCTCAATAACATTCCTAGTGATGATTATTAAGCTTAAAAGCTTAGATAAAAGAATAGAATTATTAATAAAAGATAATGGATTTTAAAATGACTAAAAAAGATAAAGAAAAAGTATTCGGTGGAGAGTGGAGCGAAGCTCAGTTAGAAGAGTTTTTGGTCGATCAAGATTACCCTGGTGAAACGGCTGCTTTTACTTCTATAATTCGTGCGTACCGTCACATGATGCCAGCGTCTTTTGCTGACTTCTTGATTCTTTTAAAAGAGAAAGGCCGTGATGTGAATGCCAAGAACGAGGCTGGTGAAACGGCTTATTCAATTATTGCTGCCCACCCTAAAGGCGCAGAGTTTGCAGCTATTTTGAAAGACGCGGGCGCAGAATAGCCCCTTATTGGTAAAATACTGCCGCTATTGTTCATTGGGTTCTCACCTAAACATAGCGGTAAATTCTCCTTTCTCTCTGAATTATTGAATTCCAATTCAATAAATCTGTACTATCGTACTTGTTTTTTCCTGACAATAACCTGACAATTCATACCACTTCTGTATACTCCGCGACCATAAAAATAAGAAAGCATGCTTTTTACGCCACTTGTGGTTAGAAAACAAACTTATATTTTTCGGAGAATTTATGAAAACATTGATGTTTCGCTTAATCTTAGGCTCGGTCTTATCAAGCAGTGCCTTTGCATTCACACAACTCGGTGGTGCCGGCGCTTTGCCAATGGGCCATGAGTGGCTTACCCGTACTTCTGCACTAGAAGTATTAAATGCAGATCACGTTATTGCAGCTGATCCTGCCGACCCTCGTTCTAGCTGGACATTGGGTTTAGCAAAAAATACTGATTTAAGTAATGCGCAAAATGAAGTCGCACGCTTAAAAGGTCTACCGAATAATAATGCTCGTTATGAGCCTGGTTATGATTATGTTTATGCTGCCATTATCGGTGAGCGCTGGGTTGATACCGCCGGGGCTAACGTTGCCAAGGCCAATCTTGATAAAGTGAACTGCTTTGATGCGATTGCACAAGAGCCTGCTGATTTGCAGCAAGATCATTATATGCGTCGTTACGATGATGAAGGTGCTCAAGGTGGAGTGGACGCCGCTGCTCGTGCTCAAACGCGTTTTATCAATCACTTTGTCAATGCAGCGATGGCGCAAGAAAAAAACATTAAAGCATGGGATGGTGGTGCGTTTTCATCCTTGTATAAAGTTGATCAGAACTATTTCTTATTTGGTCGCGCAGTGCACTTATTCCAAGATTCATTCAGCCCTGAGCATACCGTACGTTTAGCCGATGATAATTATCAGAAAGTTCGCCAAGTAAAAGCTTATTTATGTTCACGTGGTGCGGAGCAACATACCCATGACTTAAAAGCGGCGCTTAACTTCACCAGTGGTGATGTTATTTGGCAGGCCGATACGCGTTTAGATTCTGGCTGGAACTCTTATAAAGTCAGCAGCATGAAGCCAGTCGCTTTGGTCGCGATGGAAGCGAGTAAAGACTTATGGGCTGCGTTCATTCGTACCATGAGTGTTCCTTCGTCTGAGCGTCGCGCTATTGCGCAGCAAGAAGCCCAGACGCTATCGGCTAACTGGTTATCGTATAACGAAGCAGAAGCACTCTCTTGGTATACCGATGAAGCACACCGTGACGATACCTATGTATTGAATGATGGCGAAGCGGGTAAAGGTAAAAACCAATACGATTGCATGATTGGTTTGGGTGTCGAATCAGGTAGCCAAGCGATACGGGTAAAAGAGCTCGATGCGTTACGTAAGCAGTGCTTATATAACATCCAAGCGACGCCGGGTTTTGCTGATGTTGCCGATACGCATATGGACATCCCATACAATTGGCAGTGGACGTCATCTACTTGGAAAGATGCACCTGCTGACTGGGAAATTCCTCAGTTAAGCGCTGATACAGGCAAGACGGTTACTATTAGAAACTCAATTACGGGTGCTGCATTAGTTGCACCAGAAGGCATCGGCCATAACCATTCGGTGTATGCAAAATCGGGTAATGCGATTGAGTTTGTTGCGGTGAGTGATAATGGCGAAACGCATTTTCGCGCTAAGCATGACGCGGATTTGTTCTTAAGCTACAACATGTTTTCAGGTAAAGGATTGCTTTATAACTCTCCAAATCAAGCGGCTTATAAAGTAGAGAAAATTGGTAACTTGTGGACCATAGAAAATACCTATTGGAATGATTATTTGTGGTTCGATACCAGTAGCGAACGCCTATATCTGTCTCGTAAAGGTGATGAAGATAAAGCGCACTCGCAGTGGATCATTGACGGTTTATAGACGTTATTGTTTTTAATGTTGAATTGAACATTAATTAATCCCAATTAGGTTCTCCTAGTTGGGATTTTTAATTTTTAAAAGTAGAAAAAACAATTACTTAAGCCCATAACGGCGTCGAATTTCAGCCACCTGTTCTGCGTGGCTTATTAAAAATTGGTTGAAGCTAGTCACCAGTTCAGGGTGTTTGATACTCGACAAGTGATAAGCGTAATTAAAGGCTGGGTATTGTGAATGCACGGCTAATGTCATTTTGGGGTACAATTTTTTAGCCAGATCAAGGGCAACACTTTCGTTAAAATAGACTCCCTCTACGCGTTTAGCGGCCAACATATGAATCAGCTGATCAATCTCTTGTGTTTGAATGGTTTCAAATTCTTTATTAGCCACTTCTTTGGCAATTCCGGGTAGGCTAAAACCTAAAATGGTGCCGACTTTTTTAATCTCTTGCTTGGGGATTTCTACTCCTTCTTGTTTTAATACCAGCAGACTTTCGCGCACCGAAAAAATGGACTCGCTATAAAATACTTTAACATCCGAGTGCAAAGAGGCAGACCAAAGAGGGTTATCGGGGAATTTTAGGTCAACAGTGCCTTTCACAAACTCATTGAATAAACGAGGAACCGGCATAGGAGAGTAGCGAATTTTTAGGGTATTTACTCGAGTAAATAGATCGAAGACTTCGCGTGCCGCGCCTTGATACTGTTGTTTATTATCGAGGTAGTAATAGGGAGAGTAGTTCGTTATTTCCACACCCAGGGTAAGGGATTGAGCTGGGGGGATTATGGCCCAAGTAAAAGAAAAGCAGAGTAACAATAATCTCAGAATCGGCATAATCTAGTTACCTCATGGTTATAACCAGATCCTAGCAGAGATTATGAAATCCTTCTTCCATTATTTAACCTATCAATAATAAAGAAGGATATTCACGTTATGCCATCATTATTGAATCAGTAATTTTCCGGTGCGAATCCGTTGAGGATGGTCGCCCACAGGGAAACTGGCGACCTCTTTAGCTTCATCAAATGAGATCACTGAGACGCGATCTTGCTCACTTACGGAAACGTAGCAGTATTTTCCATCGGCGCTTTCAGTAGACCAATAAGGCTTAGCCCCTAATGGAGTATCTGATAATTGAATCGTTTGGTACTCGAAGGTTTCACGATCAACAATCGCAGCATAACCCGACATAGTCGCGGCGACGCAAAGCTTCGTGCCTTCACTATTAATTGCTAAGCCATGATGAGCCGAGTTCAGTTGATAATCACGCAAGCTCATATCGGCAATTTCTTGTGGGATAGGCAGTTCAACTTTACGGGTAATTTTTTGTTGTTCCACATCGTACTCAAAGAAGCCGTGGAAGAAAGAAACCTGCATGTAAACAAACTTACCATCCGGGGCAATGGCCATTGGGCGCACGGCGCTATCGACCCAAGGGAAGCCAAACTCTTCCAGCTTTTCGCCGATATCAACACGTTGTAAAACTTCATAGGTATTGGCATCAACGATTTGAAAAACTCGCTCGCCTTTAAGCCAATCTAACCACGAGCTAGTAAAGGGCACATACACTTTGCCGATACTGGCGTGAAAAATACGTTGGCCGTCTTTTGAATAGGTATTTTCGTGGGGCTGATCGCCGGAGTCGAATTCACCAATGATCTTGCCCGTTGCGGTATCAATAGCGTGAACCTTACCCGCAGTGGATGCTGATACTAAAAAGATTTTACCGTCGGGAGAAATGGCAGAGTGATCAGAGCGAGAGCCTTCAACCTGAGTACGCCAAATAATCTCACCACTATTCACATCTAGAGCGATGACATCAGCAAAGCTTGGGCGAGAGATGAATAGATGGAGACCATCATTAGAGGGAAACATATCATCAACCATCTGGTGATGACCTTCACCAATGACTTCTTTAATGAAGGTAGAAACAATGCGGCGCTTAATACTGCTAGTCAGTTCTTCTAAGCGCTCTGCTTTATCGGGCACTGCATTCAGCTTTTTTATGCGCTGATGAGTATGAGGGTCGTAGATATCAATGGTGCCATCCCAGTTATTACCCACAACGATGACATCGCGTAAATCACTGATATTTGCTTGTGTGATCGCATCGCTTACTTGCAGATTGACCTCTGGTGAATTCGCGAAAGCGTTATTTACGGCAATAATAGAGCTGCCTGCTGATAGCATTATACCGAGGGCTAATGTCTTTATAGATTTCATCTGAATACCTTGTTATGGCCACTCATTCATCGTGTGAGTGATCTTATTATTACAAATTTCTGTGTTTATTATCTTTATTATAGATTTACTGTAACAACTAAACAGTGGGAATGCAGTGGCCTATAGAGACAAGAAATTGACCATGACGGCCACGACTGAAGAGCTAAAAGGGATTTATATCGAGAGTAGAGGTTTACATAAATAGCGCGAGAATTTCATTTAAGAACAAGCTGCCTTTTGCTGTGGTTTTAATTTGATCGTCAGATCTCGTTAATAAACCTTTATCAATCGCTGCTTGAATACCCTTAGCGATGGTATCCAAAGGGTAACCTGTACGCTGTTCAAACAATCTTAAGTCAAAGCCTTGCTGTAAGCGCAAAGCATTCATTAAAAACTCTAAGCCTAAGTCTTCGTTCTGAATGGACTCTTTGCCTGCGAGAAAGCTTTTAGAATCATTTATAGCAGCAATGAGGAAATCTTTGGGCGCGCGGGTTTTCCATGTTCTAAGAACCGGAGAAGCAGTAAGGCTCTCTGGCTGATTGACTAAATCCGTTACCTTGCCATGAGCGCCAGCGCCAATGCCCAAGTAATCGCCGAACTGCCAGTAGTTTAAATTATGCGTCGCTTGCTTGCCTGCTTGAGCGTAGGCCGACACTTCATATTGAACAAAACCATGCTTGGCTAATAATTCTTGCCCTGCTTCTTGAATATCCCATAAGGTTTCGTCTTCGGGTAAAACCGGCGGACGTTTAAAAAACTCGGTATTGGGTTCAATAGTGAGTTGATACCAAGACATGTGCGTTGGGCCGAGGTCGATGGCTTGTTGAATATCCGCTAATGCTTGTTCTTCAGACTGGTCGGGTAAGCCGTGCATCAGGTCGATATTGAAGTTATCGAAGCCTGCTGTTTTGGCCATTTTAATCGCCGCAACCGCTTGCTGGCCATCGTGAATACGGCCTAGGTGTTTAAGCTGGTGGTCGGCAAAACTTTGCACACCAATGGAAAGGCGGTTAATACCAAGTTTACGATAACCAGCAAACTTCTCGGCTTCGAAAGTCCCTGGGTTGGCTTCCATGGTAATTTCGATATCTTTAACAAAGGTTACTTTTTCTTGTAAACCTGCCAGTAAATTTTTATAAGCTTCAACACTCAATAGCGAAGGCGTGCCACCACCGATGAAGATGGTTTGGATTTCGCGATCTTGTACATAGAAAAGGTCTGCTTCTAAATCCTCTAATAGCGCCTGCACGTACTCAGCTTCTGGGATATGTTCTTCAGCTTTGTGTGAGTTGAAGTCACAGTATGGGCACTTACGCACGCACCAAGGCACATGAATATACAGAGATAAGGGTGGCAAACTCATCTTACTAGCCACGGCTTCAGATTTAGGCTCAGATTTAGAGGATGGCATTATTCAGCGGCTTCCATTTCTTCGCTGAGTTCCATCCATTCCATTTCGACTTCTTCCATTTCGCTTTTAGCGTCGCCTTGTTGTTGCAGTATTTTTTGCAAGTCGGCTTTGCGGTCTGCTTCATACAAGGAAGTATCGCCGAGCTGATTCTCGGACTCATCTAAAATGCTTTGTAATTTTTCCATGCGAGTTTCAAGTTTCTTCAGCTCTTTACGCATAGGAGCTAAGCGCGCACGACGTTCAGCGTCTAGGCGTTTTTGTTCTTTACGATCTTGGGCGCTTGCCCCCGCGGCTTTATTTTCACTGTTAGCAGAACCCTGATTGTCAGCAGAGTTCGGGTTTGTCGCTAGCTGGCCGGCATTAAACCCAGACGCTGCTTGCTTAGCTTGAACGTGTTTATGGTAATCGTCTAAATCACCCTCAAACAATTCAACCTTGCCATCTTCAACCAACCAGTATTCATCCACGGTCGCTTTTAATAAGTGACGGTCGTGGCTCACAAGAACGATTGCGCCAGCGAATGTTTGCAGCGCCATGGTCAGCGCTTCCCGCATTTCAATATCAAGGTGGTTGGTAGGCTCATCCATAATCAATAGATTCGGTTTTTGCCACGCGACTAAAGCTAACGCTAAACGAGCTTTTTCACCACCGGAAAACGGTTCACAAACTTCCAGTGCTTTTTCACCACGGAAATCAAAACCACCCAAAAAGTTACGCACTTCTTGGTCGGTTGCCGATGGCGTGATGCGCTGAATCATCAACATTGGGCTGGCTTTAATATCCAACGTTTCTAACTGGTGCTGAGCGTAATAGCCCAGTTTTAAATGCTCACCTTCATGGCGCTTGCCTGAAAGTTGTGGCAGCTCTTCACATAAGGTTTTAATTAAGGTCGATTTACCCGCACCGTTCGCGCCTAATAAACCAATGCGATGTCCTGGCACCAAAGATACATTTTGATTTTCTAGAATTGCAACGGCTTCGCCACCACCCTTGCCGGGATAACCAATATCAGCCGCTTCAAGGTTTAATAACGGCGTTGAAACTTTATCTGCGCAGGCAAATGTAAAACTAAACGGTGAATCAACGTGAGCAGGGGCAATAAGCTCCATACGCTCTAATTCTTTTACTCGGCTTTGAGCTTGCTTAGCTTTACTGGCTTTGGCTTTGAAGCGGGTGACGAACTTTTCAATTTCAGCGATACGTACTTGCTGCTTATCATGCATTACTTGTTGTTGAGCTAAACGCTCTGCGCGAATGCGTTCGTAAGCACTGTAGTTACCAGGGTAACTGGTGAGTGTCTGCTGGTGTAGGTGAACAATATGATCGGCTACGCCATCGATAAAATCACGGTCGTGAGAGATGAAGACCAAGGTACCTTGATACTTATTCAACCATTGCTCTAACCACAGAGTGGCGTCTAAATCTAAGTGGTTGGTCGGTTCATCGAGTAATAATAAATCAGAGGGTGTCATCAACGCTTGCGCTAGGTTCAAGCGAATACGCCAGCCACCCGAGAACCCTGATACTGGCTTCACCATGTCACTTTGCTTAAAACCTAAACCGTGTAATAGCTGCTCGGCTTGCACCTTAATATTGTAGCCATTATGCGCATCCATCTTGCTATGCCAATTGGCCAGTTCATTATCGCAAGTAGCGGTTTCAATGCCGTGCTCAATTTCGCGGTAGGTCTTATCACCATCGATTACGTAATCAACGGCGCAGCGCTCACTGGCTTCTACTTCTTGCGCCATGTGGGCAATACGCCAGCCTGTTGGCAAATATAAATCCCCCTCTTCAACGCCGAGTTCGCCTAAAAGCAGGGCAAATAAGCTAGACTTACCTGCGCCGTTCGGACCAATAAGGGCGAGTTTTTGGCCATCATGAATTCGCAAATCTGCATGTTTAAGCAGAGGTTTGATACCACGATGTAATGAAACCTGATTAAATTCGATCATAATCTTTCAGAATACTTTAATAAAAGAGGGTGAAGCGCTTTGGCTGATTCAAAAGGCGACTCAATAATTGGTGGGCATTTTGCCACAAAAGCGCTTGAGAACCCACTGTGGAACTACGCTTGTCAGGTATATTCTAAGGCTGGAGTAGAAACTGCACTGCTAGTATTGCAGGATAATCAAGGCGCAGATATTAACATAATTCTGCAAGCCTTGTGGCTGGCAAGCGAAGGCAGAGAGTGGACTAAGGCGTGTATTTCTAATGATTATGCGAAGTGGATGGAAGAGCATGTGCTGCCCTTACGCCAGATGCGTCGTAGCATGAAGACAGACTGGTCCCAATATGAGGACTTCCGTCAGCGGGTGAAAAAGTTGGAATTGAATGCCGAACAGTACGCACTCGAATTGTTGTTTCAGCAGGCTGAGCGTGGCGAAAATAATGCTGACAAAGAATCAGAAAAGAAGATAACAAAGAAAGAGGGGCTAGCGCCAGAAGTTGCCCTGTTAAAAAACTTGGATATGTTAGGTCAGGAAACCAGTATCGTATTTGATTCATTCGAAAAGCTAATTACACCACTGTTTACATTGAAATTGTAATTCTATTAATGATGGAAGGCTATGATGAAAATATCGAATAAAATTAATCTTGCCGACATTCGGGCTTTTGTTTTAATTGCCGACGAAGGCAGCTTTACCAATGCTGCTGAAATATTAGAAGTCTCTCGCTCTCATGTTTCCCGACAACTTAGCGCCTTGGAAAAACAAATGAGTGTGAGTCTGATGATTCGGACGACACGTTCTTTGCGTTTGACTGAAGCAGGGAAGGCGTTTCATCAGCAAGCTAAAAAAGCACTACAGAGTTTAGAGCAAGCAGTCATCGCAGCAGCGGATAATACTCAAGAAGTCCGCGGCACAATAAGAGTTAACTGCGTTGGTGGTCATATCGGTGAAGAGTTGATTGCAAAAATGGCCAGTGAATTTATGGTTCAGCATCAGGACGTGAATATAGAGCTCGACTTCAGCAGTCATCGAATTGATTTAATTACCGATGAGTTTGATATTGCTTTTCGCATGGGCGAGCTGGAGGATGCAGGGTTTATTGGTAAAAAACTGACAGATTTAAAAATTGAAACATTAGCGAGTCCGATACTACTGCAGCAATATCCAAAAATAACGTCCCCTAAAGGTTTAAGCGATATACCTTGTTTAACGGGCTCGGTGAAGCATTGGAAGTTTCAAAAAACAGAAAATTCAAAACAAAAAATGGACGTGCATGTTGATGGACGTTTTAGCTGCAAAAATGGTCGTGCTTTAGTACAGAGCGCCGTTGATGGAAACGGAGTCATTCGAGTGCCAGAGATGTATTGTCAGCAAGAAATGAAACAAGGCTTATTAATATCAGTATTTGATCATTGGGAAGTCCCTCTGGTGCCTTTTTACGCTATTTATCATAAGGACAAATATCAGCCCGCACGATTGCGGGCTTTTATTGATTACATCATTGAGCAGTTTTAAGGCTGCTGGCGAGTAGGTGCGATAACTATCTCGCGAATACAAACAGACTGTGGTTGTTGATAAGCAAACTCAACGGTGCGGGCAACATCGTCAGCGGCTAATACACCACCCATACCGTCTTTCCAAGACTGATAACCATCAACAATATCTTCAGAGCTGGTATGTGATAACAACTCTGTTTCTACGGCACCTGGAGCAATGGTGATGATACGAACATCACTGTCGGCAACTTCTTCTCGCACATTTTCAGTAATCGCGTGTACAGCAAATTTTGTTCCGCAATAAGCCGCATGATCAGGGAAGGTTTTACGCCCAGCAACAGAACTGATGTTAATAATGGTGCCGCCAGTGCGAGCTTTCATAGGCGCCAGTACGGCTTGCATGCCATTCATCAAAGCAATCACGTTAACATCGAACATGGTTTTCCACTCTTGTGGGTCCTGCACATCTAACTGACTTAATAACATGACGCCGGCATTATTTACCAATAAGTCTGCTGGACCATATTCAGCTTCAGCTTTCGCGATGGCTTGCTTGAATGAAGTTTTATCAGTGACATCAACTTTTTCACATAAGGTATTTGGTAGTTTCAGAGCTTCTAAACGCTCTACACGGCGAGCTAATAATAAGAGGGGATGTCCTGCATCGCTTAAGCGTCTTGCGATCGCTTCACCAATACCAGAACTTGCACCGGTAATAATAACTAAAGATTTCATATTATGTCTCCACAGCCGATTGGCCTTAAGTTTTATCAGTTAGAAATGTGCCTAACTGGCTTGAGAGATATAATAGGGTGATGTCGATTGTTGATATATGGGTCTAGGATCAATTCACTGTTGTTGTGTAGCAATAATTCCTGCTTAGCAGGCATGAGTACTCAGGCAGAGCATTGCACTATGCCTGAATGATAGGTTCTTGCGTATGCTCATGGGTACGAGTTATTAAATTAGCCGGTAAATTAATAGTAAAGCTAGTCCCTTGACCTAGAATACTATTGCATTTTAGCTCCCCTTTTAAATGGCTCACCGTATTGTAAACAACTGTCATGCCCAACCCCGTGCTGCCCTTTATTCGATTGGTTGTATAAAACGGATTAAATATTTTCTCGACTTGATCTTCGTTCATGCCTAGACCTCTATCGGAATACTTTATTGATAACGAGCCATCAGCTTCGAGCATTATGTTTAAAGCGATTAGCCCTTTTTCAGGATCGGTAAAAGCATGAGTGGCCGAGTTTTCCATTAAGTTTGATAGGATATGAATAATACTACTGGGGTTAGCGGTTATCATTATGTCTTGCGGGCAATTAAATTCTATATTCGCGGGTGTAAGATTAAACTTATTTGCTAGAACACTGATAAGATCTTGCAGATAATCTTTGAGATCAAAGCAAAAATCATCTTCCCGTTTCTGGTTAACAGCAATATTTTTGAAAACCTCAATTAAGTCAGCGGATTGGTTTAGGTTCTTATAAATTAATTCGATGCCATCGGTTAATTCATCAAGCAGTTGAGTCGTTTCTTGTGGGCTTAATTTTGTGTTTTTTCCCTCTTTAATTCTTTCCTGCATATAGCTGGCCGAGGTTATACCTATGCCAATCGGGGTATTCAATTCGTGAGCAATGCCGCCAACCAGATTACCAAGAGAGGCCAGCTTTTCAGATTCGATTATATGTTTTTGCGCAGATTTTAACTTATCCAGCGAAATAGATAAGATTGCGTTCTTTTTCTTTAAAACCGATGGGCTTGCGAGTCCGAGAAAAAAAGGCAAAATAAACCATATAAGGATGCCGGTGAAAAATGAGCTAATTGCTGTGATGGCTTTAGCTATAGCTGAAATACCATATATAGGCTCCCAAATCACTATGGCACTAATTAGGTGGGTGGTGCCGCAGGCCATAAATACAATGGACCCTGCTAAGATGAAAAACCAGGGGTAAGGTAAATCAGTTCGTTTCTTAACAAAATAGATGAAAGCTAAGGTTATTGAATAATAGGATAATGCAGTGATGACATCGGAAGCGACAGAGGTCCAGAGGATATCGGGCTGCCAAAGGTAGCACATGCCGTGGGGCATAAATTTTTCGTAATCAAAGAAAGAATCGCCGTTCATACATACTTCCTGATACTGAGATATATTATATAACTTAGTAAACTAGTAGGGTATGTATAGACGATATATGATAATGGTGAATAATCTAATTTCTACAGTTAATATCTATGTGAAAGCAGGGTAAATACTAAATTGTTCTGTACAAATTCTTGTAATAACATTCTGGAATAGAATACGTAAAACTCATTAGTTAAAGCATTTTCTGATATCGGTTTTAAGCTTACTCGGGAAGTAGATGAAGATCCTCCCGAGCATTTAGAAGTATTACTTAAATCAACCCAATAGCGTTATTTATTAGGGCGCATATCTAGAATCGGCATTGCAGTACTGCCCATAATCGTTGTCGGCAACTTACCATCCCAACCTTGAGCTTCGGTAAGTTTGACGATAAGTGGGTTGCTCTTTAGCGCTTTTGCTTTTGCTTCAATCGCTTGAGCTTCTGCTTTACCTTTTAATAAAATAGATTGAGCTTCAGCTTCGGCAATTTTCAAAATACCTTGCGCTTTTGCATCGGCGGTATTCACATCACGTAATGCTTCTAAGCGCTGTCGTTCCAATTTATGTTTTTCTGCAGCTGCTAGGTTTTTCTCAGTTTGTTTGATTTCAATTGAATTGATGTATTTTTTTGGTAATACAATGTTCTCTATTTGAATATTATCAACGGTTACTGGGAAGTTTGCCATTTCTTCAGATAAGCGGCGCTCTATTCCCTGGATGGCGGTCGCTCGATCTTGAATTAACTGCTCAGCTTCAAATTGAGGAATAGTATCTTTAGTGGCAGAGCGGAACCGCGGATCAAGAATTCTTTGTTCAAACTGTAATAGACCTCCATATTGTTTAAACAAATCCATCGCAGCTTCTTTATTTACTGTCCAGTTGACAGAAACTTCAATAGTGACGGGCATCTGTTCTTTCGTGCTGGAAGCCATGCGTTCAGCGTTTTTACGTGTGCGAACTTCAATCATTTCCACCGTTTCAATGAAAGGAATTTTTAAATGCAAGCCAGGATTTTCTTGTGCTTTAGCTTCACCAAAGCGTTTAACGATGCCTACATGGCCTTCAATCACAATGAAATAAGAGTTTAATATGGCGACTATTATTACGATTACGATAAAAATTAAAGGTAGGGTTTTTAACATTATAGAGGGAGAAAGAGATAGTTTTTTTAACATGATTGTCCTTAATAAATTAGAATAAGCATCATTGCTTGGGTTAAATAAGCCCGTATGGTGACGGGAAATGCTAGAGTAAGCAAGTGTTCAGTATATATGGCTCTTATTTACTCCCTGCTAATAGTTACAGTATTAAAGTCGCGCCAATTCAATATTATCCAATACCATTGGTATGATAACCGAGCAATTTAAAAATTGGCCAGTACTACGGTGTTTAATAAACGGTATGACTCTGTGCTGAAATGATCTTATTCGAGGTGGACTTGGATAAAATTCGTAAATCGACTAAGTTCCTCGAAGAAAGTAATTCAGAAGGTTTTACACCACCCAATTCTTTAAAAATCCTAGAGAAATGGGAGTAGTCAGAAAAACCGGCTTCAACAACTGCCTCAGTTAACGACATTCCAGTGTCCAAATTTAGTAATGTCACGAATATTCGATGGCACAATCTGAAGCGCCGGATAGGTATCCCCGTCACCTGTTTGAACAACTGGATTAATCTTGGTGCAGATAGCTCTACTGCGTTGGCTATTTCATCGATAGATAAATTTCTAGCGTAGTTTTTAGTTATCAGCACGATGGTTGTTGAAATTCTAGCATCAGGAATACAGGGGTTTTCAGCATTGGAACTTTCGATCCAATTATCTAGGCGCTCAAACACATCTTCGGCAGATGGCCGACGTTTAAATATTTCTCTAGCCTGTTCAATCACTGCCAGTTCGTTTGGTATGCCGCTGTAGCAAGTGCTGCTGTCATCGATGTGAACACTGTTATCCATGCTTGGAGTTAACTTTGCTAAGTCGGTACCCAAGGTATCCAGAAAACAAAAAGCAATAATTGAGTCGTTGGTATCAACGGTCACATGTGAGCCAGCGGGAATTAAAAAACTTTTACTGACATAGTTGTGGCCACTGTGGTTGTCTCTCAGTCCAAGTTCTTTATCAATGGAGATGATCAGCGTTGTTAGACTATTTGACTGTTCTAAGAATCTTTTTAACGGGCCGACGTACATCGTACGCTTGTTAGATAAATAGACTAAAGGCTTGAAAATCGGCACTGCACTATTTTTATTCAAAATAACTCCTTTTCAATATAATTGACATGATTGAACTCGCTTAGCTTATTTATGCCTCGGCATGCCGTTCAATACTGCGAACGCGTAATTGTTCTAGCTCATCAAATAGTGATGCGCGAAGAGCATCGACCTGTATACTGAGTTCGTCAGTTGCCAAACCTTGGTTACTTAAAATGTTCGCGCGCTGAGTTAGATATTCATTAATTCGCGATTGCCATTGGGCTCGTTGTTGATCCAGTTCGTCAAAACGCTGAACGGCTTCGTCACCCAACATCTCGCGGCGTAATTCGCGCACCTGTTGTTGATCACCACCCTCTGCGAGCACTTTCTCGGTTATTAATTTAAGCTCGTCAGTAATCTGTGTTTGTTTGATACTTTGCCTAACGTCTTCTGGCAAGGTACTTTGATACTCAGTAATTTTTTCTAAGCGCTCACTAGCTGAAAGTGATTTGTTGGAGTTCACTAATAATCTTGAATAGGTGTACTCATCGTAGCGTTGTTCTTCCGCATAAAACGCTTCATAAACTGCAGGGTCTAAGTATTGTTCTCTTTGAACATTACGTTGATCCATTTGCTTTCGAAGGAAATCAAGATAACCACCGTCTACTTTATCCTGTTGGCTCATCTGGGATAGATCTTTGCTCATCTCTTGCTCAAGGGTCATCAGTGAATATTTAAACTCTATGTATTGTGCGAGTACTGCTTTAGATTCACTCAAAGCAGGTTCCTGCAAATAGTGAGACAAATATTCATCGACACGTAAAAGGATGGTATCCAAATCTTCCTCAGAAATAGCAGAAAGAAAATAATCAAATACGTCTTTAATATCACTGGACATCAGTAGGTGACCTTCTTCGTCAACCTTGAGAGCGTTATCGAGGGTGGTACCTCTAAGTGAAGCGGGTAATGTGCCATGCTTGGATTCAAAACCAAGTACCTGGGTTGTCGTTTTTTTCGTCGTGGTTCTAAGTATTTCTGATTCAATAGCAACTTGATCTGTCGTAGCAGGCACTGCTACGACAGTCGGTGCTTCTAACGAGAAAAATACCAGCACAGAGGCGGCGGCAATAATGGATAGCGGGAATAACTTTTTTGCTTTTATTATTTTTATATTCATAGGTAAATTCAAAACATCAAACTAAAAATTTCAAAGAAAGTAGGTCAATACTGTATGTTTATTTTTTATCAACTAATAGACGGCATAGCTTTCACTATGGCGTCTATTATTTTTAAATCTTTCTTAAGTCGTTTATTACAAACCTGCAGATTTAAGTCTTGAGGCTTGGTTTTTGTATAGTGTTAGTGGATCGGTTTCAAATAAGTGATGAATACCAAAAATATGGTTGATAGCGTCAACATGATTCATATTGTATCGAGTACCAATGACATCCCCCCAATGTTGATCACAGCGCTCAACCAAGCCATCGTTATTGCCATCAATCACTTTTCCGGTGAAGAATAATAATGGATCAGCTATATCTAAAAGATTTGTCCAAGAGGCATCACCACCCCATGAATAATAACGCACACCATTTACGAGTGATGCACCTTCGCCACACCTTGACGTAGGTTTGCCATCTGAAAAAAGTGCATTGAATTCGTTAGAGCGAGCCGTTGTCATAAATAAAGCTGCGTCCAGTGCATTATTTGCATATTCTGGATTACCCGATAATGCATCAGTAATATCACCCATTAGGCTCAAGGCTTTGTCGATAAATTTAGCCGCGCCGCCATCAACCGGAATAATACCAAATGCAACATCCGCGACATCAGAACCAAAGTTCACGGCATTTACAGTTGACACGGATGCCACAAGATCTGGGCGAACACCTGCTGCGTAACGAATAGTGGGTCCACCTAAGCTATGGCCGATTAAGTTGAATTTTTGGGCGCCGGTAGCAGCACGTAAGTCTTCTAACACTTCAACCAATTGCTCACCACGATCATAAGCATCTTCCCATGCCGTCACATTGGGTGCGTATACTTTGGCGCCTTTTGCCTCTAAAGCATTTCGCACACCATAGAAATAGTCGATACCAAAAATGCTATTAAAACCCGCTACTCCATGAACTAGAACGATCGGATATTTTGTATTGTAAGCGTCACAATTACTCCAGCACCCTGCCTGTGCTTGTACACTAATGAGAGAGGCGACACACAATAGTGCCCAGACTAGAAAATTCTTAGATTTAGCTATGCTCATATTTGCAACTCGTCTTATTTTTATAGTTAGTCGATTTAGCAAAGTAACGTGGGCACACGATCAGTATCGTGAACCTAATAACTCATTCACTAAACATCAAAGAGATGTTTAATCCATGTGAACTCGATACAAGCTGAATGGTTTTGTTGGTTTAATCAGCACCATTGAAATTGTCCAAAAGGTATTGAGATTATTATCGTTTCTTAGCTTATTATTTTTTAGTACGATATTCCCAGTACGTATTTCTCGTACTGTATTTTCTTAAAGATTTTTAGGGGAATTAATGTCTCTTTAAGAAACACATTTAGACTATGTTTTGGTAAAAACAAAAGCTAGTAGGAAATGATGACAGCGAGTCAATAAGGCTGCGCGCAGTTCTATTACAACCAATAAATATTAAAAATTAGATCGCTGAATAAGCGCAAACAGTAAGCTGAGGCGTCGGATGACAGTGAAATGTTTTTGAGTGTTGTGAAATGTTTTTGAGTGTTATTAAATGTTATTGATTGTACGGTGGTTGTAATGGCAAGTGTTCAGTTTACGGCGACTGTTTTTTATTCCTCGTTAACAACCACAGCATCATAGCGGCACCAATGCCAGCAGCACCCAATACCATCGCCATAATCATTATCTGATAACGCACAGCAATTAGCGGAGAAACCCCTGATAGAATTTGCCCTGTCATCATTCCAGGCAAAGCCACCAGTCCCACCGCTAATAAGCTGTTAATCTGCGGAATCATCGACGCATGAAACGCGGTTAAGCGTGCTTTTTCTGCAGTTGCGCCATTGTGTAATTCACTGTGATAGCGCTCGGCGGCCAGGCTGATTGCATTCATTGTATTGGCAAAATACATACCAGCGAGTGGAATTAATAACTGGGGTTGAAACCAGCTATCCGCTTTAAGAACTAATATCAGCGAAATGGCTAAGTGCAATGCTACTGAACAGGCAAGGGCGATAATCGCTGCGGGTAGGTAACCTTTATGATGCCGCACAGGGCGAATAGCAATCCATGCGGCGACGAATAGCATGATGCTAACGATGCCAGCACTGATCCATGGAGAAGGGTTTTCAAATATGCTAATTAACAGATAGCCAACGGCGACAAGCTGAATGAGCATACGCAGTATCGCGACGATGATCTCACTCGGCTTACCTTGCCAGACAATATAAATCACACTGACTAAAATAATAGGAATAAAACACCAAGCGAGGTCGAGCCAACTTATCGTCGTCATGATTTATTTACTTATAAATAACCTTCATGCTCGAATACCGAGCGTAAATTTTCTACCGGCATACAGCCTGATTCTAAATAAACTTTATGAAAGGCTTGATCGAGTTCTAGGGGGGATAACTCTTTTTTATTATCGCGTTGAATATCTTGCTTCAATTGCCAAACTAAACGATTACCCGTGAGGTAGCTCAGAGGATAACTTTGCTCACTGCTATACCAGTTAAGTTCTGCTTGTACACGGCCATCGGTAAAACCGGTCGCGGTTTTTAGTAGTTTGGCGGCGTTATCAAAAACATCTTCGCTATAACCTTCTTCTTCAAAACCTAGGTCAAGGCCAACGTTTAAGTAGTCTCGCTCTCCCGTCATGAAATACAAGTCGATGCCAACACGAGCGACTAGGCGGGACATTTCACGCTTGGCGATAAAACGCACCTCATCGACGAGGTCATCGCTGATATA
>MAAB01001523.1_pt1 | contig 19069 bp, 17 predicted proteins | sample 1115991 | NCBI WGS metagenome assembly MAAB01 (sample SAMN04961124, study PRJNA320927) | seawater metagenome | isolation source: sample BD02T18 sea water enriched with oil for 18 days | place: USA:Gulf of Mexico | collected 2013-07-27
CCGTTCAAACGTTTTTCAGCAAGCTTATATAAGCCTGGTAATTGGTGTTGTATAGAAGAATATTGCTTTAACTGCCGATACTGGCCATTAACATATTCCGTTAGAGCAGGAATCCCATGACCTAATTCAATGGTTTTTCTATTATCTAGTTGTTGTTGTTTAATATTTTCAAGGGATGGTTTCTCAAATTTCTGTCCGTCTATTGTTAGTTCTAGTACTCCATATGTTTCACTTAGATTTAGGCTGGCAATATGACCTGCCTCAATTCTTCTACGCCAACGAAGAGATTCATCCTCAGAATTAGATAATGGAGATGAGAATGAAAAACAACTGATATTATTTAGACTACTAACATTACGCATACTAGCAAGTATATTTGAACTGTATAACGTTAGTGGCATTCCAGTTTCTTCTATATCTTGGGCGAATATAAACCCTTGATCTAATAGTGGACCATCAAATATTTCGTTTCCCGCCATAGCTTTTTCGATCATTTTCTCATGGCGATAAGAGTTAATACTAGGAGCAATACTTTCAGAAGCCCGACTTAATAGTTCAGCTAATATAACAACAGGGTCTGCAGATTTAGCTAAATCAACAGACATTTTTAAAGTCACCTGTTGTTTCGGAATAACTTGAATACTAGCGATGTCTTCGTTTACGTTACGCTGACTAATAAAACGCTGCCGCACCTTATGAATGACATCAGATATTTTATCTTTAGCAGCATAGATATCGTCTTCAAGATCTAAGATTATGTCAAATGATCCCGTCGCTTTTCGATCTTCGCCTTTTCCTTCATGATGAATTAACAAGTTGGCATTCTTGACTCCATCTATATCAATTAGCGATCGCCTATGATCTATGAGAGTAACCGGATTAGATGGCAAGATAGTTTGTGGTGCAAAGAAAGGTTTTGGTTTCTCTTCCGCTGGAATACCCTGCAATAAATCTGTAATAGGAAAATTTATACGTTCACTTAGATCTGAGATAGAAAAAGCTAGAACTTCTAAAATTGTAATGCCAGGATCACTGCTATTGTGATCGTTCCAGTTTTCTCCAGCAAGCTGCCCAATTAAGGAGAGCGCTTGCTGCTTTAACTGGCTAGCATTGTCTTTATGCTTAGACACTAAATTTAATGTATTTTTCGATATTGTCATACTGAACCCATCATTTGAGGGAGGTTTAAATATTCATCTAAAGAGGGAACTATGAGACCTCTAAATCATCACCAACACGCCACTTTCCAACACCTTCGAAAATTGCATTGCTGTCATTTGATAAAGAAATCTTATGGTCTGCGACTGGAACCAAAATGGCTGATTGTTTTGAAGGTTTTATGATATTACTTTGTTTTATCTTATTAACTTTCGCCCGTAAAACAGAAACAAAATTTACCGCGGGGTGACACTCTAACTTTTCAGCCACGTCGGTAAGGTAAATATTTTTATTTAAATTACTGCCAATGCTGCTCGCCTTTTTATTCCACGGAGTCATGTAATCAATTAGGATCTGATTTAGTTCGGCAACAACGCTATCTTTGTCATAATCTGCAGCTATATTCATCGCAGTATCAAACATCACCTCTTCATAAAAAGGATCGATCACTCTCACATCAATTCCAGGAACCGATACCGTTTTTAGAAAACGTTGAATACGACGCTTTAGATATAATGCAACTTTAGGCTGTAAAATATTTGGATCGTGATTAATAGGCACGACCACCATTTCCACGGTATTTAAATCCGTATTGCGATAGCAACGCGCCATAAAGAGTTCAGGAAATTGTGCTAATATCAGTTGCTCATAATCCCACTGTGTGAGTGCTCGATTCTTATGTTTAAGTCGCTCACTAGCACGCACTTCTAATGCGGATGACACTTCGGATTCTTTACCCCCATAAGATGCATAAGGCTGAGTTATTTCAGAAATCTGCGGATCTGTTTCTAGCTGTGCAGCAATACTTTCTGCTGCTAGAGGCTGTGCATAATGACTTTGATGATAGCCATCACCTGCAAGCTCAACCTCAATTCCCTGAGTAAAGATATTCTTAATTCGTGAGTACTTCAGATTCAAGCGTGTATCATTTTCTATTTTTTCATCTTCAATGGAAATACGCAGCCAGAATAAATCATCACCCATAAAATTATTGTTAAGTGGCAATTCTGGTAGTTCAAAAACGATGATACCTGAATCCAATAAATTATAGGTGGAATCCTCTATAACCCGAGCTTGATTCTCTATTTTTCCGCCTTTACTACGAGAAAAGGCTTTCCACTGATTACCATCTAGGTAACGCCAGTCTAAGAGAGACATTTCAGTGATATTACTACCATCAACAGGATCAAGTTGAAAATACAGGCGAAACTGGCCAGGAGATGGCACTTTCGCTACTCCAATATACAAGTAACCCCACTCTCTAATTTTCGACAATAGTGCAATATTATTTATAGTATCTTCATTATTACCCGTAATTTCAGGTCGACCCAGTGGATGAATATGGTGTAACTGTTGAAAAGGTTGATGTTTGTTCGACAGTGTTATGTTGACTTGGCTTTTGTAATTTATAGATATTTCATTTAATAAGGGAGTATAAGGATCTGGAATAGGATCTCCCACCAAGGCAAACTTCTGTACTACCTGAGCATGGTCACTATGACCAAAATCATTATTATTGAGAACTAAACTAAACCATTTTGGCCACTGATTAGCTTGTGGGTTTGCTAAAGGCAAATCAGCATAAGCCTTGGGTATTTTTGTTTGTTCACTAAGGTCGTTACTACCGTCAATAAAATTGATTGTATGCTTATCAATATTATTAATTAATCCACCATCGCTAAAGACATTAACTGTACTTACTTCTTTTAGAGTATCTGAATAAAAAACAATCGCTTTATTTGTTTTCCATACAGCATCTTTCTTATCACGATACTCCGCGTATTTTTCATAATAAGTGGTTATATCTTCAGGTCGTCCTATCCAATTAAGATTCAAGTCAGCTTGATTAATATTCTTAATCAATAATTCAGGGTGGGTGAAGTCGAATCGCGAGGCTATTCTTGGAGCATAAGTAAAAGGTTCAAAAGGTTTATTCGTATCTAATGACCCTACATCATGATTCGCTACAACCCCTTTTAGCCCTTTTACGTCTACTGATAAGTTAATGGCATTGAAATATTCTACAAACAACGTTTCTAGATGATCTTGCTCGTTTAGTATAAAAGAAACATGAGGAAGTTTAGGCAGTAACGGTTGCTCTTCATCTATAAAAGGTGAAATAGCAGGAAAAAATTGATCTAGAGTTATAGTAATTTTTATCTGTTTGCTATCTGATACTTCAATGACCTCATCCCCTAATATAACCATTCCCTCTTCTGTTGAAATACTTAATTTGAATAGATCAGAAATCCTTTTTTGGTCATTCCCCCAAATTCCATCACCTTTAAAATTAAAACTGATGTCGATCTGGCGTATTCCTGAAGATAAATAGAGGTGTTGCGAGGCGATTGTAAAACCGACCTGAGGATGATTTTGTCGTAGGGCATCAGATACCTCAGCATCACCGAAGGTTAGTATGCCCGTTTCTGGAAATTCCAGTCCTTGATCGAGCTGATAACCTTGATTTAATAATAATCGCTGGTTATTAGATTCAGTTGCAATATCTTCGGGTATTTTGGTCAGTGTTAAAACCTTGCTGACTTGACTGTGGTTTAATACTGCATTTTTTTTATTTTCGTATATTAATACCGTGCCATCGGCATCTTCCCCACCAATAAACTGACAGCCTTTCAATAAGGCCTTTGACTTTTTTGTATCCGCTAGTTTAATGACGAGGTGCGCTTTGTCGGCAACTTCTGGTATTTCTTTAAAACCTAAGACCTGACGATAATACAATTGCTTATGCTGGTAGGTAAAATCTCTAAATTGGCCCTGCGGCGTTTTCATCATTTGAAAAAATGCCAATAATAAAGCAATATCAGGACGCTGAGCCAATGCAATAATATCTTCAGATACCTTTTTTCCTTGTAACATTTCTTCTAGTGCTTGCGACTGTTCAATAGTCGGTATCGCTGCTTGCCAACTACCACTTTTGTCTAGTAACTGCTGATCAATAAAAGCGACTTGCTGTGAGAATTTAGCAATGTAATTTAGCCAATCGCTTAAACTACGCTCTTCAATGGCAAAATACTCATTGGCCAATTGCATTAGACTTCTAGAAGCCTGTGTTGAACCAAGTGCTTCGGAAGCCAAAGGTTTTAACGTTATTTTATCTGGATATGACATATAAAAACCAATAATTTCAGTATTGAGCACGGCTATAAAATGCTATAGCCAGAAGTGAATGCATTAAGATAAGGCTAGGATCTGTCCAAATAATAAGGGAAGACCATATTGCCTAAACTGTTGGTAGATTTAATGATGTAATTAAGTTCTATTTTGATAATGCCATCGTAAATATCTTGACTATCAAAAGATATTTCTTTTAGTGATATTCGGACTTCATTGATCATAATGGCATTGGCTATTTCTTCTTTTACATCGGCCAAAATAAAGGGATCAACTGAACTGAATACAAAATCACCAAGGCGACTACCATAGGTTGAATGCAATGGCCTTTCACCTAATAAGGTATTCAGCAATACATGAATGGCTTGCTCAATCAGCACATCATCTGTTGCCATTGATGGCCCAGACTCGACAGATTTAAAATTGGGTGGAAAGCACCAACCCATACCGGAGAACTCTGCTGAACTCATAGCTTACCTCATTGATTTATTTGACTTCTGTTGCTTGTGCGGTAATGACCGCCTTTCCTGTAGCCTTGATATTTACATCTTTATCTGTAGTGATTGTCAGGACATCTTTACTGGTGAGGTCTATGGTGTCCTCTATCGTTAGACTAGAATCTGCTTTGGCAAGTGATATTCCTGTTTCAGCATTGACGACTGCCTTGCTTTCTTCACCGGCAATCAACTCTAGCGCCTTATTCGAGCCATCAAAAATAAGATTTAAAGGTTGATCCTCTGCATTAACATACAGTCCCTTAACTTCGTTCTTATCGGTAAATGAAATAGGGGGTTTATTCACTGGGTTATGACAAGACCCTAAAATTATGGGGTAACGACAATCACCATCTAGAAAACTCACAATGACTTCGTCGCCTTTATTAGGAGGAAAGAATAATCCTTCTTCATTACTCGCATAAGGCGATAACAAGCGAGCCCAAATTACTTTTTCAGATAATGCTGGTAGGCTAATCGGGATTCGCTCTAGCTCTTCTTTTTCATCAAGTTTAAATTCATCGACTTGGCCGATAAAATGAGGAAGTTCAGGTAAAAGTGCATAATCAGATTGCAGGGTTTTAGCCAATGGTAATCCTAGTTCTAACTCCATTATCCACTGCTTGTTCAGCGTACGATGACGAATTCCAGTAACCATGTACTCGCCAGAAAAGTTATCCCCAGCACCTTTAATTTTTAATTTATGCATTAATGCAATATTGGGCATTTCACTTTTATCAAGTACGACTAAAGTAAGGTGGCCCTGATAAAGATCTAATAACCGGTAATTGTTCTGTGCAGTAGCGGCGACTTTAAGTTCATCTGGAGTTTTGGGAGTATTGGAAAGTAATGCCGTATCAGGTATTTTCAATACCTGATCACTGTCTTTGAAGGCTTTATACTTCCCAACTTCTCCTTTTGCATCTTTATCTAATGTCTGCGTTTTGATATTCCAGGCATTGCCAGTAATCACCTTAACTTGTGAACGAGTATCCATATCGATCTGGAAGCTACGGATTTCACTGTTATTTAATGTAATACTGGCAGGCTTCGCAGCATAAGTTTGTAAATCTATAACATCATTATTTTCTGGACTAGGAACAAAAGCAAAACCATTCGCGATTACTCTTGCCATCATCACACGCCAAGGGCTTTGCTGATAACAGAAGTACTGATTATGCTTAATTTTACTTGCAGCAATAGTTCCTGGCTTTATCTGGCTGTATTCCATTAGCTTTTTAATGACAGCATCATCGCTTGTTGCCGCATCAAATAGCTGATTAATACGCCCTTCGGTCATTTTGACTACATCGCCATGGGCAATAACATTCAAATAGTAGCCCTTCTCATAACCTACCGATAGACCCGTTATAATGCCCTTAAATAAGATTATTTTTTCATCACCACTTTTTACGGTGATTGTTTTTCCTGGCACAAATATTTTTTTTGTACTGAGTGTAAATTGATCATCAGCGCTGTAACTTTCTAAAAGTCTTAGATTAAGACACGGTACATCATTCACTCCGTAGCTAATATCAAGATGTATTATATCAAGACTACTTTTTTCAGCAGCGTCTGTGACGGTAATTAAAAATTTATTCATAATGGTTACATTGCAGTAAGATTAGTTGAGATCAGAGACCCATTAATTTTTTATCCCTTCGCTACCGATGAGGATAATGTATTATTATTTTGTTTTGCTGATAGACTTTCTTTAAAAGTACACTCTGCTCTGGCTTTAACTCTGTTCCCTAGAAGGGTTATCAGTTCATTCTTTATTGTCATTGAAACTAAACGTCCTTTAAATCCACCGCCAGGACTGTCGACAAGAGGCATATTAAGTGGCTTTAATAGAATATAATTTGGTTCATTATTAGCATTAGGTGTATGACATAATTCGATCAATTTTTTTACAATATTATCGACATTATCAGGAATCAACATATTGGGTAGAGCAAATGTCACAATATTTGAATAGGTACTGTCATCCAATATAAAATTGACCTGAAGATCACTTGAACTAGATCCTTTAAAGTCGTTATCACCACTTTTTTTATCCAAAGTATTGTTATCACAAATATTATTTGTGTAGCTACTATCCATCTTCGTTGCATCGTATGGCAATAATAACGTTCCTTTTAACTCTGTCATTTCTGCATTACTAAATGCAGTGAGTTTCATCAAAGGAAATAACAAGCGTGTTGGATCATTAATAATTGACATAGTTTAGTATTTCTTTTTTAGAGCATTACGATGAATTTCATGAATAGTATGAAATTGCCTATTCGTGTCTTCTTGCACTAATAAACCATCATATTTTTCAGACATTCTATTTATTTGTTTCTGCAATCGAATAAGATCTTCACGTAAGTTGGATACGTTTTTATTATTCTCTGCTGCCTGCAGAGCAGGCTTCGGTCCACTCTCTTGTTCTTCAATACTTTGTTCAGTGCTGCCTGTTTTCCCAGTCCCTGTGATCTGAGAATTAACTTTCACTTCGCCACAACAAATATCCATAAAACCACTCTTTAATTAGATGCCACATAATCCAGTTTGGTATCTTTAATCTGGATATATTTAACATTTGAGTATTTAAAAGTCATGGTTTCAACTAGAACGTCATTACTAGAAGCATTTAAACCATCCCATTCCCAGCCTTCTAAATAAGCATTAGTCACTAACCAAGCATTGAGAGGGTTATTATTTTCATCCAATACATTAATCATAATGTCTTTGCGTAATAACCTTGTAGACCAAAAACCCGCTTCAATACTATTGGCTATCATCAAAGGACTAAGAGAAGTAAAAACACCTCTCTTTAAGGTAAGAGTTTGTGTCGGTAATTCATTTTCAATGGTCGTCATACCTAAATTACGACCAATACCACGAGTCATTTTTAATCCACTGACTTCCTTGAATTGCATATCAATTGGATTAGGAATTCCTGCGGTAATGATTACGACCACAAAACGATAACCTACTAACGGCAAGCCACTATCAATAAACATATTTTTATTCACTAGATAAATTATTGAAGTAACCCCGTTCATATAAACGGCATATAATACGGGGCTATCAGACTGACTCAGTGTTTAATGGAATTCCATAATCACGTCGTCGGCCATTAATTCTAATGATTCAACACTGGCTTCATTAGAAGAGCCATTGACACTAGGCGCTGTCAGTTTCTTAGGAAAAGCATTCATAACTTTCCAAGTAACCAAAGGTTCAGTTCCTGTTTCATTAGTCAAAGAGACTGTAATATCTTTTTTATCAACCAAGTTCAGACTGATGGAAGAGATCCAATCATAGAACTGACTTTTTTGACGAACAAGACCCCGTTTAAGGGTGATATTGACATCCGTTTTCTGACCTGGCATATGGATTTTTCCCAGACCATCTTTATAAGTAATGGTATCGACACCGATGTCTAAACCAGAGATCTCTGAAAATGGAATGCTTTCTTCACCAAAACTTACTACGAAACGGTAAACCGGAATCGGGTATTCATTAGCGATGTCTTGTGCAGTAGTAGCCATATTTATTTTGCTCCTAAAATATTAATGTTGTAATCATTGTCTAGCAACAATTAAGCTTCGATAGATTTATGAGAGAAGGTAAGAATAATAAATTCAGCAGGACGTACCGCAGCCAAACCAATTTCAATATTCATAATGCCGTTATTGATATCATCTTCTGTCATGGTTTGGCCTAAGCCTACATTGACAGAGAATGCTTGTTCAGGGGTATCACCAAATAAAGCACCCTGCTTCCATAAGTTGGTGAGATAGCTTTCCATCATGGTTTTAAGTTTCAACCAAGTAAACGGCGTATTGGGTTCAAATACAGCAAAGGCCGTTGCTTTTTGAATTGACTCTTCAACCATATTGAATAAACGGCGAACAGAAATATAACGCCATTCGTTATCATTACCGGCTAATGTTCTAGCGCCCCAAACCAAGTTGCCTTTACCCGTAAAGCTACGAATAGCGTTTATTGACTTACCGCTAATAACATCAACGTTAAGGTCATCTTGATCAGTATTTTTGATTGTTTTGGTTGGCATTTGAACCATGGATAGCGCTACGTTTGCAGGCGCTTTCCATACGCCACGAGTACCATCAACTTTGGCCATCATGCCGGCAACCGCTGGGGTCGGTGGTAAAGTAAGATAGTTTTTCGATAGTACTTTCTTCACTAAGTTGTAGGTAGCAGTTCCTTTCTCAAGAGTATTCATAGCTACAGGATCGAGGAACAATCCAGCTGAATCTTCTATATAAACATTTACTTTTTCATCACTGTAATGCCTAGCATAAGACGTTAGAAGATTAGGGTAATAAGCAGCGCCGTATTTTAAATCACCTGTCACAGCACCTCGTAGAGCTAATGCATCAGCAGAAATTTGGGCTGATAATAAATCTGCATTCGATTTTTCAATGGTATCAATTAAGGTAAATCTATCTTGAAGCTTAGAACACTGATCTAAGGCCTTAACTTGAAGATTGTAATAATTCATGTCATCTAGTGCATGGGCATCCACTAGACATAACAAGGTAATTTCATCGATGGCAGAAATTACTTCTAAAGCATCTTTAAAATTAGCCATACTTGGGCTTGCGGAGTAATCACCAGTACTAACGACATAACAAGCACCACCGCCGTTGGCAAAGAAATGCTCTACCGACTGAGCTAGTATAAACTTAGGTAATTGTTTACTACCATCATTAACAGCACTTTTCTTAAATTTATTTCCTAATGATTTGACTAGTTTTTTCTTGGCTTCACCTTCATCACTCTTGGCATTTTCTAAAGCAGCATTCGCAACCTCGACAGCTTTAACTTCAACTGAGGTAACATCATTGCCACTTTCTACTGCGTCTTTAAGTGTTTTCTCAGCATCATCTACATTTTTCTGAGCAGTCACTGTGGCCCCAGCAGTTGAGGTAACCTTTTTTTCTTCTTCTGCAATATCAGTATCTAATTGAGTTATTTCCTCCTGTGTTCCTGGTGAGCGGATGACAAAAGCTTCTTGGTCTTCGGGGATAAAAACACCAAAAGACTCTTCATCTCTTCCGCCAAATATCGCATGATAATCTGCCATTGTGCTGATTTTTATGGGTTTTTGAACAATGGATGCTTCTTTAGAATCTAATGTTTTCTCTGTATAACCGACAAATACCGGTATTGCAGTTGCCACTTCTGCGACTGATGGAGGCAGAGTTGACTTTTCCCTAACATAAACGTCAGGAGTTTTATATTGAGCCATTTTAATTTTCCTAGTAAAAGTTAAGCGTAAGCTTCTAGACTTTTAAGAAAAGCCTAGAAGTTTAAGCTTTGGTGGTTTCGCGGGTGAAAGTGATGATTACAAATTCAGCAGGCCTTACGGCAGCCAATCCAACTTCGATATGAATTATTCCGTTATAAACATCTTGTGGGGTCATTGTTTTTCCTAAGCCAACATTAACAAAGAAAGCTTCTTCGCTAACGGCTCCAAGCAGTGCTCCTTGCTGCCAGATGCTTTCTAAATAATTTTCAATAATTGTTTTTATTTTCAACCAAGTAAAAGGAGTATTAGATTCAAATAACGAAAACTGCGTAGCCATTTTTAGATATGACTCCACCCAATTAAATAGTCGACGTACACTGACATATCGCCACTCATCATTATTGCCATTAAGAGTACGCGCTCCCCATAGCAAAGGTGGCTTACCTATAAAGTGTCTAATAGCATTAACAGATTTCCCTGATATCAGATCAACATTCATCTGCTGCTGTTCACTATTATCAATAGCGACACAAGGCTCTATAATATTCTTTAAAGCAACATTTGCCGGAGCTCGCCATACCCCGACAGATTTATCGGTTTGACAAATTATTCCTGCGACTAATGAACTAGGGGGTAATACTCGATAATTTTTTGCTAATACTCGACTGGCTGCGGTATAGACTGCTGGTGAAGCCAATGGCCACTTTGCATCTGCTAAATAACTTAATTTCGCATGCAGAAAAAGAGTTTTCATTGCCAGAGTTTTTTTCAAATGACTCGCTTTATTCTTTTCACTTTCATCAACAATAAATCCTTGATGATTAAGGTAATGTAATTCCTGTTCGTCAGTAAATATTCCATAAGCTGGTATTCCTGCGACTCTCAAGCCTTTATTGTCGACTTGAAAACCCATACTATCGACTAGGATGGTTTCACTTATTCGAATATAGACAACATACGGGCCAGCATTACTTCCCGAATTATCTGCATCAATCAGATAACCATATTGGTCGGTTGATTGATTATTTAGCGTGACAAAATTATTTGAATAGTGATGATGCAATGCCTTTCTTGTTAGTTGATACTCAACAGTGACTTCTGATTCATTATAACTACGAGCTTGATTTGTACGTACATAAGGATAATACGCGGCGCCATAGTTCAAAGATTGGTTAATCTGAACCCGCATATCATCAATATCACTTTCTAGATTACCTTTTTCTACACCCGATTTTTGCTTAACATCTAATAAGAAAAAACGGTTCTGCATCTTTTCACAATGCAGTAGTGCATATTGCTGTACTTGATAATGCTCTGTACTGTCGAGAAGAATAGATTCTGGAATAGATAATAATGTTACATCTTCGACTTCTTCTAACAAGTCGATCGCTCTCTTAAAATTCTCTGCTGTTAAACAATCGTATTCGCGAGTATGTTCACCGATACTTATGACGTAGCAATCACCACCACCATTAGAAAAATATAATGCAATAGATTGGTGAAGAAATTTAGACATTGTCGGCTTTTCAGCTAGCAAGGATGTATTAATCAGTTCAAAAACTTGTGCATTTTCATCAAATTTCACATGAAACTTTTCATTTTGGCTCAGTCCAAAAATAGATTCATATTCAACCAAACTGCGTATTTTAGTTATTTTATTCACCGAGGATTCATTATTAACCATCCCCGTATTTTTGGTTAGCCCTATAAAGGCAGGAACAGCAGTTTCGTTATTAATCGCTTGCGGAGTTAAAGGCTCTTGTCTATTGAGATATATACCTGGAGTATTATATGACGCCATACTATGTCCTTAAACTAAGCTTGAGTTGAATCGAATGAGATTGGGTTTTAGATATGAATTTTTAAATATGAAACAAGACAGAGAATAATTATCTGCTTTATGTATTATTTGACGTCCGTAATACGATCAATTTCTTGGATGATTGGCATATGCGTTGGTTCGTGTACTGCCACGGGAACTGATACTGATAACATTAAACACGGTTTAGGAGTTGATCCCATCGCTTGCCATATTTGACCAGTAACTTTGTCACTATTCTCATTGCCAAATAAGCTAAAGTGAATACCATAAGGTTTGCTATTAATACCAAAACGATCGAGTATATCTTCAGGCATGAAATCAAAAACACCGAGGCCACAGAGTAAATAACCTAAGATCATATTTTCTATTTCGGCGCTGCCTTGTTTATCTTTGCACCACACAGTAATCATAAAACTCAAATCAACAAATTTAGGCTCACGATATAAGGTTCCATGAGTTTTCTGTATATTATTGGTTATTCGGTGAGATTCACTTTTACGTCGATTTCTATCTTCATTGATCGCTATTAAATAGCAATTAATTGCAGGTGAACTGCCTAGATCTGCAACGTAGTCGCTATTAGGGGCAAGAAAACTGATATCTATTTGTTTTGCCTGCTTACTATCATCTAAAGCCAAAACTCTTTCTGATATTAATGCTTTTAGGGTTTTTTGAAGTTTTTGAAGAATAAGTGGGTCCATGCTGAGCCTTTCATTTTCAATCTGATGTTTATATTTATTGCTCTAACCAGCCCGCTAATTTTTGCTCTGCTAAGTAACTCGAATTTTCCTTTTCAAGCTCTCGACGGATAGCCTTGGCTAATAGCTCTTTTGTTATCTCTTTTGCATCATGAGTTAATGCATATAATATGGAGCGTTCAGCGATATTATTTATCTGTGATGGGCTAAATTCGAACATTTGAGCTAATACGCTTGCATCGATATTTCGAGAAGGTTTGATCGTGCTTTTCCAGGCTTTATTCCATAAAATTATTCTTGCTGTATTATCTGGCAAGGGAAATTCAATGGTATTATTAAAGCGTCGTAAAAAGGCATCATCTAAGTTTCCTTTAAAGTTCGTACTTAATAACAATAATCCTGTATAGGTTTCCATTCGTTGTAGTAAAAAGCTGACCCCCATATTGGCATTTTTATCATGGCTGGATTCTACTTCACTACGTTTGGAAAAAATGGCATCGGCTTCATCAAATAACAGCACGGCATTTTGCTTTTGCGCAACATCGAATATCTCTGCTAAATGTTTTTCTGATTCTCCGATCCATTTACTCGCGATATTTGCTAAATTCACTCGATACAGAGGCAGCTTTAACTGCCCTGCAATCGCTTCTGCTGCCATAGATTTTCCTGTGCCTGGTTTTCCCCAGAAAAGTGCCTGGACTCCCGCTAGAAAGTTGGGAATTTTACTTGTTAAAATGTCTGAGAATTGAATCCTGTCGATCAATTCATTTAGTTGATCTTTTGTGCTATCCGATAACACCATGTGCTGCATTTGAAACCTAGGAGTGCTTAAACTCGCTAACTGCCCCATACTTTTGCTATTGACACTTAAGCAGGCCTGTTGAAATTCATTCAATAAGCTACTGCTAGTATTGATTAGATTTGCTTTAACCTTACACCCTACTTCAGCCATAGTTGACGGATATAACGGATATAAATTTGTTAGGCTTTGGGCATCGTTCAAGCTTAAAGGTTTAACTGGCCTAGTATTACCTTTAACGATCAATTCAGAGATCGCTAACCATGCGGATGTCTTTTGCATATTATTTGGTAGAGTAAGAGTTAGCTCTCCCCACTCAGATTCATTCGGCATATATTGCTGGAATAACTCTTTATTCAAAGACCCTAGCGATTCTATTGCTTGTATGTCATCAAAGAACAATCGCACGTTAGGCATAGATATCAGCTGTTCTATTAGTTGCCCATAATAATTAGTATTAAAATATTTCAGTAAGTCTGGCCAGTATACGTAACAGACCTTGCCTTTTTCTTTAAGAAATAAAGCTCTAAACGACGATATCAACTGCTCTATATTGAGCAACTCATCCGAATCACTTATTACTTGGTAATAATGACTCGAATTTTTAAAGGATATCTCTCGAACAGCCGCTACTCGCTCTTCAATGCTGAGTCCATTTATGATATTTGCTTTTCTAATACTTATATTCAGTTCTGATGAGTAGCAGAGTGCTACTGCTGGGCTATGAACTACCTCAACATTAAGCAAGACTGTATTACTACCTAAGCTGCTATCTAAGCCATTGCCATTATCAGCAAGTAAATATGCATAAATATCCTGTGCTATGCTGCAAGGCTGTATTAGAGATAGCTGATTATCTAGTGGTTCAAGCATATTCCATCTAAACACATTTGAGTCTAAAAACAGGCTATTCAGTTTGCTGCTTTTTAACTCTCCACCCTGCTGTGTCAATAAAAGCAAACGTTCGAGTGTTAACGTGGGCCCTTGTTCAAACCAACTTAATTGTAAATAAGGTGCTACCGTTTCAGGTTCTAATAAGTTGATATAAGTTATCGCTAATAATTGAAGGTCTAACTCTTCTAGCTCGAACCAAGTTCGTAATGATTGAAACCTATCTGTCGATAAAAAACGAGCGATCGCTAGCTGTAGCTTTTCAAAATATTCTAATATTACATCAGTATCATTATTTCTTTGTATTGCATGCCCCAAGTCGAGCAGACTCACAGTTAATTCAGATTGATACTGAAAATAATGGTTTGAAAATTGAACACATTTCTCTTGCTGCATTTTATTATCGACTATATTGAGTTTCTAAGTTGCTAACTATATTTATAGTTATCCAGCGAGCATCATTTCAGCTAATTCATTGGCCCGATCACCGACCTGACTCGCCCAGCGAGAATCCAACATTTCATCTGCAGCCTTCTGATAATCTTGATCCTCTAACGCCGAAAACATATTCTGAAACTTCAACAAACGGTTAATACCCAAATTAAACGTCATATTCATTAATACTACTTTTCTATTTTCGCTTAACTTCGAAAGAAAACTAACCTTAGCATCCAGTTCTTTTCCTACCCGTTTAATGTCGTTATCCAACAAGTACATCGCTTCATCTTCAGAAATGCCCAAATCGTCTAAATTGCGCCCGACTCCTATCGTTTGCTTGCCTGCAGTACACACATAAAGGTCACACTTAATACCTTCATGGCGTTTTAACTGCTGCATCAATACTTCGTTTGCTTCATTGCTTAATAAAGTCATTTCTCTTTCCTTTTATATTTTTATAAGATTATCGTGGACTACATTAATTAATAGACATTGATTAAAATATTCTACTTCAATCGCAACCTTACTATTCTGCTGATCTTCTACCAGAATGCCTTCATAATCTTTCATAGGGCCATGGCAAATTTTCACCCTTTCCCCTTTCATGAGTTTCTTCGAAGCAATACCGACTTCACTGAACTCTAATGCATTTTTAATCATGACAATTTGCTCTTGTTTAATAATGGCTGGATATGCTTCAAAGCGGACATAATCACAGAATCCTGGTAGTCTTTTTATTTTTCCAAAACCGTTATCATCATGCTTAACGAAAACATAATTTTTAAACAGAGGGACACTCTTCTTTTTCTTCCTATCACTCCACTGAGTCTCTTCCATAACGGTTGGAAGATATGCTTCATATTCAAAAGTCGAGTCATCACTTAATTTTTTTATACAATCAACTAATTTTTGCTCATGATAACTTCTTGTATACACCGCATACCAATCACTTTCCATAATCAACCCTCCAGGTAAGCTCCGCCACATCGGTCACATCAGTAGCCAATTTACATCCCTTGTTTTCAAGTTTTAAAAACCACATACAATTTTGTTTTACTTATACTACCCAATAAATCCTCCATTACTTTTTATTGCGTAATTTTCTCCAATCTCACTTTCAAATAACGCCATATAATTTTTTTAATATAATGATATCAATTGAATTTCATAACACTGCTCATCATTAATACTACCTGCATGTTTTGAGGAAACAGTTTTTAGATTAATATGAATATTCCTCTGTTCCCTTGGCGATAGCTGATAATATTTTTTATAGCTGGTAGAGAAATTCGCACTATTCTCATAGCCCACTTCAAATGATATTTGTTGAATTGAAATATCAGAATTAATCAAAAGTACTTTTGCTTTTTCCATGCGTATTTTTCTTAAATACTCAAACACACTGATCCCCAATACATTTTTAAATGACGCGGCCAACTTACTCCTATTTGTCCCCATCTGTATTGCGATAGCATCAAGCATATGCTTTTCACATATATTCCGTTCCAGATATAAACAAGTACTTTCTACAAGTATATTTTGAGGGCATTTTATCCCCGATGCTAAACAAGATTCCTTCTGCATATGTCATCCCCTTCTTGCAACTCCAACACTGCAATGTAATTAACCATGAAATTCAGTTTCAAAGTCATCATTGTTGAATGAGTTACCTCACTCAATAAATCGTAAAAGATTATTATATTCAAACCACATGATGAATACTTAATTGCTACACTTAATACGTTAATAATTATCGTTAGATACATTAGTGCATCAATTCATAATTTCCTTTGCGGACGTAATAAATATGTTTGATAGCGTAATATATTTCTATCTATAATCAACGAGGCTGAATAATCATGGCGTTCATTAAGGTAAAATGAATGATCTTTTAAAAGGTAGAGAAGAATAGGTAAACTGCTGAATGGATAAACATTGTAAAATATTTACAGAAATCATCTCATCTAGATAAATTATTAGAGGATTGCATTTGATACGATATGAAACTTGATACAGGTCTACACACTGGAAGTCTGACACGTTGCTCTGTAGCCTATCTGCTAAGGACCATATAAGCAGTACGATTGACGCTATCTCCTGCAACCAACAATGATCGCTAAGTTATATATTTAGATTTCAAGCAGCTTTTATTCGCAAACTGCCGGATAATCCCCCCCTTATGCATATTAATTATTAACAGAGACGATTTAATGGAATTTTACCTCGCCATCTTTCTCTTTGGCCTCTCAGCTGGCATCACTCCTGGGCCAAATAACATAATGCTCATGACCTCTGGCATGAACTTTGGCATTAAGAGCAGCATCCCTCATGTTTTAGGCGTCTGCATTGGCTTTCCTTTGATGGTTATCCTGGTAGGCCTTGGCTTTAGCATGATCTTTGAGCTCTACCCTATTCTGCATGAAGTGATTAAAGTCGTAGGCTTAGCGTACTTATTGTATTTATCTTGGCTCATCGCCAGTGCTAGCCCAGACACACTAGAAAGTGAACGATCTAAGCCTTTCAGCTTCTTACAAGCTGCACTCTTCCAGTGGGTCAACCCAAAAGCTTGGGTGATGGCAACCGGGGCCATTTCGGCTTTCACTACTCTAGCGGATGATATTCACTGGCAAGTGCTCACCATTGCCAGCATTTTCCTAGTGGCGGCAGTTATCAGCAGCACCAGCTGGTTGGTCTTTGGTAAAGGCATTAAGCAGGTCTTACAAAGCAGCCAACAACAAAGGCTGTTCAATGTCTCTATGGCGTTATTGCTGGTTGCTTCGGTCATTCCGGTTGTTAAGCAGCTCTACCTGCAATATTTTGGCTAAACCTTTTTCATGCATTCTCTGCAGAGATGCGGAAAATGCACTAAAATAACAGTATTACTGATGAACTGAGTCGTCACATGTTTATTAGCGTACTAGAGCTGTTCAAACTGGGCATAGGCCCTTCTAGCTCCCATACCGTGGGGCCTATGATGGCTGCGGCTCAATTCATTCAAACCATCGAACACAAGCAGGATAAAAACCCTGCATTCCTTTCCCAAGCTGATAACATCCGCTGCATACTCACAGGGTCTCTCGCTCATACTGGCCGAGGTCACTCTACTGATAATGCCCTGCTATTAGGTTTCCACGGTTATTCCCCACAAGAAATAACGACACTGGATATTGGCGAGCTAATCTATCAGCTTTGGCACATACATACGCTCACACTTAACGGCCCCGATCAAAATATAGCTCTACGTTTCAATCCCAATAACGACATCATCTTCGATAAACAACAAACCTTAGCCGAACACCCCAACGGCATGATTTTCGAAGTATTAGATATCAATCAGCAGGTCCTATTCAGTGAGACTTATTTTTCAATTGGCGGTGGGTTTATTAATACACTCGCTGAAATGAAACAATTAATTGCACCGATTAAAATGCTGAACTCTTCCCGCTGTTCCTTCCCTTTCGAGGATGCGACATCCATGCTCGCTATGGCGCAAAAAAGTCAGCTCAGCATTGCCCAAATGAAATACCAAAACGAACAACAATTTCGCACCAATGAAAGTTTAGAGCCAGGTTTAGATGCTATCTGGCAGGGAATGAAAAGTTGTGTTGAAAGTGGTTTAAAAAATGAAGGGATTTTGCCCGGTGGTTTAAAAGTAAAACGTCGAGCAAAAAACTTGCACCAGCAACTTCTCGACAATCCAGAAGAAGGGCACCTACATGAATGGCTATGTGCTTTTGCCATGGCGGTGAACGAAGAAAATGCTGCCGGTCATGCCGTAGTCACGGCACCGACCAATGGCGCAGCTGGGGTGATACCCGCGATTTTATATTATTGCTTTCAATTCGAGCAGCTAACCCGAACTCAAGTTCACGAGTTCTTATTAACTGCCGCGGCGATTGGTGGAATTATAAAGCACAAAAGCTCTATCTCTGGCGCAGAAGTTGGCTGCCAAGGTGAAGTCGGTTCTGCGTCTGCAATGGCTGCTGCTGGTTTATGCGCTATCAAAGGGGGAACACCTGAGCAAATAGAAAACGCTGCAGAAATAGCATTAGAACATCACCTAGGGATGACCTGCGATCCCGTGATGGGGTTAGTGCAAATCCCTTGTATTGAGCGTAATGGATTTGGCGCGTTAAAAGCTTATACCGCAGCGTCCCTGGCATTGCGTGGCAGTGGCCAGCATATGATGTCGTTAGATAATTGCATTGAAGCGATGAAACAAACAGGAATGGAGATGTCAGTGAAATTTAAGGAAACTTCTCTTGGTGGTTTAGCGGTTAATTATACCGAGTGTTAAACGGTATATTAGTCCGATATATTTATTTTACCTTGTTCTATTAATTTAGCATAAGACGCCTTCAATTTTTCAACCAT
>MAAB01029734.1_pt1 | contig 19040 bp, 16 predicted proteins | sample 1115991 | NCBI WGS metagenome assembly MAAB01 (sample SAMN04961124, study PRJNA320927) | seawater metagenome | isolation source: sample BD02T18 sea water enriched with oil for 18 days | place: USA:Gulf of Mexico | collected 2013-07-27
ATGTTAGCTACCAATAATTCTTAATAATTGACCACAAAGAAAAGCCATGTAAGTACCTAACGCATAACCTAAAACCGCAAGTAAAACACCTACAGGTGCTAAAGACGGATGAAATGCAGAAGCAATAACTGGCGCAGAAGCAGCACCACCAATATTAGCTTTACTACCAACCGCTAAATAGAATATTGGTGCTTTTATCATTTTTCCAACAGCAAACAATAGTGCTACATGCACCAACATCCAAATGATACCGATTACAATATACTTAGGTGCTTCAACCACTTGGGATATATCCATATGCAAACCAATAGTAGCAATAAGTACGTATAAGAAAGCACTACCGACCTTAGAAGCACCTGCGGACTCTAAGTTTCTAACTTTGGTAAACGATAAAGACAGGCCAATAGTAGTAACAATGACGATAATCCAAAATAACTTACTATGTAAACTAAACTCTTTAAGGCCTGGGAAATTAAGTTTAAAAAATGGAACTAGCAGGTCTGCAGCAAAATGGGCAAGCCCCATTCCACCTAAACCTACGGCGAGTATTAACATAAAGTCTTTCAGCTCAGGCATTCTTTTATTTGCTCGCTCGTACGCTTCAACTTTGTTAATTAGCTGGTCAATACCTGAAGTATCCGCGCCACTTTTAGCATCGATACGTTTATGATTTGCGGCAATATACAATAACACCGCCATCCATAAATTAGCGACCACGATATCGACAGTCACCATGATGGTAAATATTTTTCCATCTGCTTCAAAAATATCCTTCATCGCCATCATATTAGCACCACCACCAATCCAACTACCAGCAAGCGCGGCCATACCACGCCAAACAGCATCAGGACCAGAGACACCTAACAACTCAGGCCAAACACCTGATATAGCCAGCAATGCGATTGGACCACCAATAACCACACCGAGCGTCCCCGTTAAGAACATTATTACCGCTTTACTGCCTAATCCTCTGATTGCTTTAAGATCAATACTTAATGTCAATAAAACTAAACAAGCGGGCAATAAGTAATACTTAGCGACTTCATCAACTTTAGTCAATTCTGCGCTAACAATACCAAAGGTATTTAAAAGTGAGGGCAATAAATAGCACATTAATAACGCGGGTACATATTTATAGAATTTTTTTAAAACTGGGTGATTACTATTTGAAGTATAAAAAACGAGACCTAGAATAATTGCGAGTAACCCCAGTACGCTAGCATCATTAGTCAGTAACGGGGTGTTATTAATAATTTGTTCTTGCATTGGACTACCTTGTTGTTATTTTTTATTATTATTTTTTGCTTTAAGGCGATTGCCTTGTCTACAACTTAATTAATGTAATACCGTATCAGCTATGGTAATTTTATCCAATTGCATTTTTAAAAGTTGCGCTGCAGGATCTTTCGGACATTTATCGACAAAGTATTGATAATCGTCATACGCTACTTTAAAACAATCTAGTTGATGTAATAAAAATCCTCTGTCACGTCTTTCGAATGGATCATCAGGACGCAGCGAAATTAAAATATCAACGCATTTCAATGCTTGAGGAAATTGCCCTTCTCTGATTAATGCATTTTTCAATGAACTGACGTGTTTAACGATAAGACTCAAACGAGAAACATCAACAATTTGATGACTTTGAGGATCGCCATCAAGGTCATCCATACGTAAATCGAGCTCATGCCAATCGAGAGATTCGCCAGTAACTGGGTCAAAAATAATAGCATAAAGCTCATCACAAACAACTCGAACCATATTTTTTTCAGGAACAAAGACGATATCCGCCTCAAAGTTGCAAAGCTTAAATATATGGCAAAGCACAACACATTTCAGAGCGGGCGCCATAAGTTTTAAATCAAAGCCCATACTTAATTTATGAGCACTAACCGGCCAAACATCATGTTGACGATCAATTAAAAGCTGTTCAATGAACAGCTCGTTAATTAGCTTTTCTGCCTGCTCAAGTGGCTCTTCAATAGAAGAAATGACCTTATTACAATGTTCAACAATGGTATCAAGGTGCGTAGGAGAAAAATAACAATCCCCAAAAACCACCTCTTCTACCAATGAAAAAGCTTCAATTAATGATTTATCTGTATCTTTAAGTTCTGAGAATAATAATTCTTTCATACTTTATGCTTTACTACTTATTTTGACTTTGTTTTTAACGTTATCGTTGAGTGTGCCTCTAACTTAAAAGAACACCGTTTGTTTGGTCATAGCAATACGAACAACTAACATTACCCAGCCCATAGCGCCCAAGTAACCAATCACTTGCATCATGCGATTACGCGCTAATTTCAAGGTGTAATATCCGGTAAATATATATAAAACAATGGCAATTATTTTTTCCGCTAACCATAAATACTCTAACGGATTAATTGCTAATTTAACGGCCAAGCCAACACCCAATAATAATAAAAATGTGTCAATAATATGAGGGCTAATCTTCAACCATTTTTTATCTAACTGTGAAGACTCCATTAACGTTAAAGCAAATCGGTAAGTGAATAAAAGTATGCTAATCACTGCGAAGGTCATGTGTAGATGTTTCATGGTATATCCTTTAATGTTGTTATTATTATTTGATGTTCAATGATGATTTATGGGTAATACACAGCACATGTCACTCGGTCATTCCCCGAGTAATCCTGTAACGTTTCAATATTTCGATAACCGAGTTGCATTAATATCTTTCGGACGCCTTCTGCTTGTTCAAAGCCATGTTCAAAATATAGCGCACCTTTATTCTCTAAATATTTCAGGGAATTTTTTGCAATCTGTTTAATATCAGAATAACCATTATCGCTCGCAACTAAAGCAGATAACGGTTCAAATCGAACATCACCTTCAGATAAATGTTCATCATTTTCATCAATATAAGGGGGGTTGCTGACAATAATGTTGAATTGTTTATCTTGAGCTACTGTTGAAAACCAATCGCTTTGATAAATTTTGACATTTGGTAATTGTAATCGTTGCGCATTTTTTTTGGCTAAGGCAATAGCTTCATAGCTAAAATCAATCGCATCAATATTCCAAGTTGGTTGTTCTGAAGCTAACGCTAATGCAATAGCCCCTGTACCCGTGCCCAAATCTAAACACGTTAATTCACTTTGATGATGACGCGCTAAAATGTGTTCAACTAACAATTCTGTATCTGGGCGAGGAATTAACGTGGCAGGTGAAACATAAAAAGGTAAAGACCAAAACTCACGTTCTTGAATAATGTAAGCAATAGGTTCCCCCTTTAACCGACGATTAAACAGTAGCATAAAGGCTTGAAACTGAGTTTCACTTAATTTTTTTTCTGGCCAAGTTAATAAATAACTCGTTTCTTTGTCTAAAACAAAAGCTAATAAAATTTTACAATCTAGTTTTGCGGTATCAGAAAAGGCAACAAGTAATTGTTGCCCTTGATTAATTATTTCAGCAAAGCTTTGCTGGCAATATTCAATTGACGGTGTATGAAGTTCGTTCAAACCAGTAACTAGTTTTGCTCTGCAAGTGCCGCAAGTAAATCGGCTTGGTTTTCCAACATTATTGGCTCTAACACCAAATGTAGATTCCCCTCAAGCACTTCATTTAAACGGTACAATGTAAGATTAATACGGTGATCAGTCATACGACCTTGCGGATAATTGTAAGTACGGATACGTTCAGAACGGTCACCACTAGCAACTAGATTTCTACGTGACGACTCTTCTTCGCTACGGCGCTTTTCATCTTCAGCTTGTTGTAGACGAGCTTGTAATACCGACATAGCTTGTGCACGGTTTTTATGCTGAGAGCGCTGTTCTTGACACTCCACAACAACACCAGTTGGAATATGCGTGATACGTATAGCTGAATCAGTTTTGTTAACATGTTGTCCACCCGCACCTGATGCGCGAAAAGTATCCACTTTTAAATCTGCTTTGTTAATCTCAATCGCATCAGCTTCTGGTATTTCAGGCATAATTACGACTGTACATGCAGAAGTATGCACACGACCTTGAGATTCAGTTTCAGGTACACGTTGTACACGATGACCACCAGACTCAAACTTCATTTGTCCGTATACGCCTTCACCAAGGACTTTAAAAATAACTTCTTTATAGCCGCCTTGCTCACTTTCATTAGTGTTCATGACTTCAATACGCCAGCCTTGCTTTTCACAGTAACGGCTATACATTCGGTATAAATCACCCGCAAAAATCGCAGCTTCATCACCACCTGCACCCGCACGTAATTCAACAAAACAGTTATTATTGTCGTTTGGATCTTTTGGTAACAATAATATTTGCAATTGTTCAGTTAATTCTTCAATGGCTTTTTTAGCTGATTTAAATTCGTCTTGCGCCATTTCGCGCATATCAGGATCTTCATCTTTGAGCATTTCTTCAGCTAAAGTAAAATCTTCTTCTGCTGTTTGGTAGTCATTAAAAACACTAGTGACTGATTCTAGCTGGGAGAACTCTTTTGATAAAGCAATAAACTTTTCTTGATTTGACAGTGTTTCGGGATCAGAAAGCAAGGCTTGAACTTCTTCAAAGCGCTCTACTAATACTTCAAGTTTGTGATAAACAGATTTATTCATTAAGAAATCTTATAATTAGGAAACAGCGGATATAATTCGATGGTGGAGAGTTTAAAGGGTTCGTTAAGCACTTTCAATCAAAGCCGTAAAAAAGCTATTGAAAGTGCTAAAAGGACAAATAGAGAAATAGAGTAAAGAAAACTATTTAATATTATAAATATCGCGTAAATACACAAGTTTATCTAATTCACCACCTTGTGCTGCGGATTGAATAGCGCTCGTTGGAGCATGCATAAATTTATTGGTCAATTTAGTCGCTAATTCAGCAATGATTGCTTCCGGAGGTTTATTGCCCTGTAATTGTAATAAGGCTTTTTCCAATAATTGATCGCGACTTTCTAAACATTGTTTCCGATAGTCGATAACCGTATCTTGAGTATTTAATCCCCGTAACCACGACATAAAGACGTCGGATTGAGTTGATACTATAGCTTCGGCTTGAATGGCTTCTTTACGACGATTGGCTAAATTTTTGGCGATAATGCCTTGTAAGTCATCAACCGTATATAAGAAGACATCTTCAAGCTCACCTACTTGTTCTTCAACATCCCGCGGAACAGCCAAATCAACCATAAAGATAGGGCGATGTTTACGCTGCCCTAAAGCATGTTCAACCATACCTTTACCTATGATAGGTAAAGTACTGCCTGTTGAACTAATGACAATATCAGCATCAGCCATTTTTTCAGGAATTTGCGCGAGGGTAATAACATCTGCGCCAATAGCGCCTGCCATGGCTTCAGCACGAGCTAGAGTTCGATTGGCAACGGTGATCTTTCCCACTTTATTTTCGTATAAATGTTTAGCGACTAGTTCGATAGTTTCACCTGCACCCACAAGTAATACTTTCACTTGTTCAAGGCTAGCAAAAATATGTTTAGCAAGGTTAACCGAGGCAAAAGCAACAGATACCGCACTAGCGCCAATCTCTGTTTCTGTGCGTACTTGCTTAGCAACACCAAAAGTACGCTGAAACAATCGGTCCATAACTAATGACATAGAACCAGCAGCTTTTGCCTGACTGTAAGCTTGCTTCATTTGCCCTAAAATTTGAGGTTCCCCCAAGACTAAAGAGTCTAAACCACAAGCGACACGCATCATGTGATTTACCGCTTGTTGATCTGTATGCCAATATAAACTGGGGGTAATGGTTGATGCCGGAACATTATGGTATTGCTCTAACCAACGAACCACTTTTTCTTGAGTAACACTAACATCGCCCTCTTGCACTAAATACAGTTCGGTACGATTGCAGGTTGATAGTATGGCGGCCTCGCGGCATTCTACCGTGCCCAATAATTCAGTTAACGCCACACTTAAACGATCCGGGTTAAAAGAAATTGTCTCTCTAACGGCAACGGGGGCAGTTTTATGATTAATACCAACAGCAACTATAGACATAACGAGAACTATTCAGCCTTTTAAAATACGATTAATGCAAGAAATGATAAATTGTTTTCGACCCATATAATTGCGATTAACCTTTTCGTTAATCACAATTATTAATCAGGTTTTAAAAAAAACCTATGATCTATGACAAATAATGATGTTAATTTTACGAAAAATCGCAGAAAATTAAAAGTACCAAACACGTTATCTATCGATATTTAGTCGAATTACGTCATTTAAGCGAAGTATTTATCATTAATATGAACAAATTAACCTTATTATCTATTGTGTCATTAAATTGTTTTTTAGTTTTTTTATCCGGTTGTAGCTCTTTAGATAGCAATCGGCAAGCAAAAATAGTCACGCATCAAGCCCAAACTGAGCGAAATAAAAAACTAGCAACTCTAACGAATTGGAAAATAAAGGGGAAAATTGCTGTTATAACACCCGATAAAAAACAAGCCGCAACGCTAAACTGGCATTATCAAGGAGATAAAAATAAACAAGTACTTAACTTAACAACTGTATTAGGTATACAAGTTTTTAGCCTTGAGTCGGTCAATGGTATGCATATCGTTGAAGTGAATGGCGAGCGATACCAAAATAGAGACTTAAATAAAATATTATCGTCGTTATCCGGCTTTGCACTACCGACACAAGCAATGACCCTATGGTTAAAAGGATTACCTTACTTAGAATCTGACGTGTTGAATTATAATTTACAAACAGACTTACCTGAGACATTAATCAGCTATTTTGATAACAAAGAATGGCGAGTAAAGTACAACGACTATCGACAAATAGAAGAATATCAATTGGCAACAAAATTCAGTATAAAACAAGGTGATTTTTCTATTAAAATAAATGTTCATCAATGGGATGTATCCATCAATGATTAGTACTTATGAAAATTATTATCGTTTTCCCTCGCCTGCAAAATTAAATTTATTTCTTCATATTGTTGGTCAACGCAGTGACGGTTATCACCAGTTAGAAACCGTATTTCAATTTATTAATCACTGCGACACAATAGATATAAAAGTTGTCCAAGGAGATAAAATTGATTTATTAACGCCTATTGAAGGGGTTAACAATGACGATAACTTAATTGTCAAAGCAGCGACAATACTGCAAAAATATATTTTAGCAAAAAGCACAACTACCACAAACTTAACATTAGGTGCCAACATAAAAGTGGAAAAGGTGCTTCCTATGGGAGGAGGTTTAGGTGGCGGTTCGTCAAATGCGGCGACAGTATTATTAGCACTGAATAAATTATGGCAAGCTGATCTATCACTAACAGAGCTTGCCCGACTAGGTTTAGTGCTAGGTGCAGACGTACCAATATTCATTCATGGTTTCGCAGCTTTTGCTGAAGGAGTGGGTGAAGAGTTAACCCCTGTTTCTCCTAAAGAATACTGGTATTTAGTCAGTAAACCGAATATTAGCATTTCTACTGCTGGCGTTTTTACCGCTAAAGCATTAACTCGTAATACTCCGAAAGTAAATTTAAATGGTGATATAACTAAGCTAGACATAGACTTATGCCACAATGATTGCCAAACACTGGTAATAAAACAGTATCCTGAGGTTGCCAAGTTACTGGCTTGGTTGGTAGAATACGCGCCTTCTCGAATGACCGGGACTGGAGCGTGTATTTTTTCTCGCTTTGAAACGGAAAAAGAGGCGTGTCACATTCAGTCATTACTTCCTGATGGAATAAAGTCTTTTGTGGCAAAAGGGGTAAATACATCTCCATTAAGTAATGCAATTGAAAAATTAGCATTACAATAACAAACCGATAGAGTGTAATAATCCAATGAAAATTTATTTTCATAAAAAAGCCAATAATCATTGGCAAAAACCAAATAATTTGCTGATAGTAAACTCACGTTTTACTAATAGCGTAACTTAGTATGTCCAAAGTTTCTGAGGAACTGACCGTGCCTGACATGAAAATATTTGCTGGTAATGCCACCCCTGAACTAGCTAAACAAGTAGCTGATCGTCTTTATATAACTTTAGGTGATGCCAAGGTAGGCAGTTTTAGTGATGGTGAAATTAGTGTTGAAATTAATGAAAACGTACGCGGTGCGGATGTCTTTATTATTCAATCAACTTGTGCGCCAACCAACAATAATTTAATGGAATTAATTGTAATGATTGACGCTTTACGCCGCGCTTCTGCCGGTCGTATTACAGCAGTTATTCCTTACTTTGGTTATGCACGCCAAGATAGACGTGTACGTAGTGCACGTGTGCCTATTACAGCGAAAGTAGTTGCTGACTTTTTATCAAGTGTTGGTGTTGACCGTGTATTAACGGTTGACTTACATGCTGAGCAAATTCAAGGTTTCTTTGATGTGCCAGTCGATAATGTTTTTGGTACTCCTATCTTATTAGAAGATATGCTTACACGTGATCTTGATGATCCTATTGTAGTTTCTCCTGATATTGGTGGTGTTGTACGTGCTCGTGCTGTCGCTAAATTACTTGATGATGCAGATCTTGCTATCATTGATAAACGTCGACCAAAAGCCAACGTCGCACAAGTGATGCATATAATCGGTGATGTTAAAGACCGTGACTGTATTATCGTTGATGACATGATAGATACTGGTGGTACATTGGCAAAAGCTGCTGAAGCATTAAAAGAGCACGGTGCAAAACGCGTTATCGCTTATGCTACCCATCCTGTGCTTTCAGGTAATGCTGCGAAAAACTTAAGAGATTCTGTCATTGATGAATTAGTCGTAACTGACTCAATTCCACTTACCGATGAAATTAAATCACTAGGTATTGTTCGTCAATTAACCTTAAGTGGTATGTTATCTGAAGCTATTCGTCGTGTTTGTAACGAAGAATCAATCTCTGCGATGTTTGATAGCTAATATCTTTAGTTAATCAATGTACAAATTATAAAGCCCTGAGTGAAAGCTACTCAGGGCTTTTTTATTTGTAAAGCGAAGATTTGTTGAGCAAAAGTGACTCTTTAACTCAAAAAAATAACACTACGAATAAAACTACTTATCTAAAACATCTGCCAAAGCAGCTAAACATAAAGTGACATTTTCAGTTCTTGCTGCATACCCCATTAAACCTATTCGCCATGCTTTGCCTCCGAAGCCACCAAGACCAGCTCCTATCTCTAAGTTATAGTCTTTAAGTAAGATTTGACGAATAACTGCATCATCGGCACCTTGAGGAATAAGTACCGTATTTAATTGCGGCAAACGAAATTGTTCATCAACAACAAATTTAATACCTAACCTTGTTAGGCCTTGCTTTAATTTTTGGTGTTGTTTTTCATGTCTTAGCCATGCATTTTCTAATCCTTCATCTTGTAACATCACTAAAGATTCATGCAAAGCATATAAGGAATTAACCGGTGCAGTATGATGATAGCTACGCTTTCCTGCCCCGCCCCAATACCCCATCACTAACGATTGGTCGAGAAACCAACTTGGTACTTTTGTTTTACGACTTTTAAGCTTTTCTACAGCTCTAGTGCTAAAACTTATTGGCGAAATACCTGGCACACAGGATAAACATTTTTGGCTACCTGAATAAACCGCATCAATTCCCCAATCATCGACTCTTAACTCAACACCACCTAATGAGGTTACCGCATCAACAATGGATAATGCTGAATTGTCACACGCAATTTTACATAAAGCTTTAGCGTCAGATAAAACCCCAGTAGAAGTTTCGGCATGTACAAACGCTAAAAATCTTACATCACTGTGCTCTATAAAAGCTTGTTTTACTTTTTCAACATCAACGGGTTTTCCCCATTCATCATTGATAACAATGGCTGTGGCACCAAGGCGTTCAACATTTTCAACCATACGTGAACCAAAAACACCGTTTACACAAACGATTACTTTTTCGCCTGGCTCGACTAAATTAACAAAACAGGTTTCCATACCTGCAGAGCCGGGCGCTGAAACGGCCATTGTTAATTCGTTCTTTGTTTGAAAAGCATATTGTAATAGTGCCTTTATTTCATCCATCATTTGTACAAACTCAGGATCTAAATGGCCTATTGTCGGTCGGCCTAACGCAGATAAAACTCGCGGAGAAACATCACTAGGGCCAGGGCCCATTAAGGTGCGAGGCGTTGGATAAAAAGAAGTAATCTTCATAAAAAGTTCTCAAGTAGCTACTATGTATCAATCGTTTATTAAGCACGTATAGGTATGGTTTTTCAATCATAAAATACCAATAATCACCATTTACATTCTTTATATGGATAGTTATGCAACCTATTAAATTAGCAGATCCAACATTAAGGTTGGATCTGCTTTAACTGAGGTGTTATTATGCCGCGCCTTTTATAGTGATTGGATTAATTTTATTGCTATAACATAAAGGTTCACGGTTGTTTTTGGTCGCAAAAAACAACTCAATTAATTATTTAATATTAGGTATTAAACCATGACTGACTTATTTACTTTAGAAGCTGAAGTTCGTACTGACCTAGGGAAAGGTGCGAGCCGCCGCCTACGTCACGCAAACAAAGTTCCTGCAATTTTATACGGTGAAGGCCAAGAGCCTGTTTCTTTAACGTTAGAACACAAAAGTGTTTTCCGTTCACAGCAAGAAGAAGCATTCTACTCTCACGTATTAACAATTAACATTGACGGCAAGCCTGTTGAGTGTCTTTTAAAAGACATGCAACGTCACCCGTTCAAGCAACTTGTTATGCATTTAGATTTTTTACGCATCGATGCTACTCATGCTGTTCACATTAACGCTCCAATTCACTTCATTAATGAAGATGCTGCAGAGAAAAAAGGTGGCAAAATTGCTCACAACGTTAATGAAATCGCGATTAGCTGTTTACCTGCAGACATTCCAGAATTCATCGAAGTTGATGTTGCTGGTTTAGAAGTTGGTCAAACATTGCATTTATCAGACATTACATTGCCTAAAGGCGTAACATCTGACGAATTAGCAAAAGGCTCAGATCACGATCAAGCTGTTGCTTCATTAAATGCACCGAAAGTTGTAAGCGATGAAGAAGAAGATAACAGCGCACCAGTTGCTCCTGTTGATACTACTGAAGAATAATCCAAAGGAATATTCCTTTAGATGACTATTCAAATAGTTGTGGGCCTGGGTAATCCAGGCCCCGAATATACAAAAACCCGTCACAATGCCGGAGTTTGGTTCGTTGAAGAACTTGCTTCTCGCTACAACATTTCCCTCAGACCAGAAAAAAAATATTTCGGACTTTACGGCAAAGGCCTAATAGGTAACGAAGTCGTTCATTTACTTATTCCAACAACGTTTATGAATAGAAGTGGTCAGTCTGTAGCTCCTCTCGCAAATTTTTTCCGTATTCCCGTAGAAAACATCCTTGTTGCTCATGATGAGTTAGATATGGAACCGGGCGTTTGTAAAATTAAAAAAGGCGGCGGACACGGTGGGCATAACGGCTTACGCGATATTATTTCATGTATGGCGAATAACAAAGAATTTTATCGGTTGCGCATTGGTATTGGTCACCCTGGCCATAGAGATCGCGTTACCGGGCATGTACTTGGAAAAGCACCAGCTATTGACCAAGACAAAATAGATCAAGCGATTGATGAAGCTAGCCGCTGTATAGACATCTGGCAAAAAGACGATTTAAAGAAAGCTCAAAACCGTTTACATTCATTCAAAGCGCTCTAACTCAAATTTCAAAAACAACTTTGTAAAATAATTAAGGTATTATCATGGGATTCAAATGCGGTATTGTTGGCTTGCCCAACGTAGGTAAATCAACACTTTTCAATGCACTAACTAAAGCAGGTATTGATGCAGCTAACTTTCCATTTTGTACTATAGAGCCTAATACAGGTGTAGTACCTGTACCGGATCCTCGTTTAGACGCTTTAGAAAAAATTGTTAATCCTGAACGTGTTTTAGCAACTACTATGGAGTTTGTTGATATTGCAGGTTTAGTTGCTGGCGCTTCTAAAGGTGAAGGTTTAGGGAATAAATTCCTTGCCAATATTCGAGAAACTGATGCAATCGGTCACGTAGTTCGTTGTTTTGATAATGACAATATTATTCATGTTGCTAATAAAGTTAGTCCTGTTGATGATATTGAAGTAATCAATACTGAACTAGCTTTATCGGATATGGACACAGCAGAACGTGCCATTTTTCGTTTAGCTAAAAAAGCCAAAGGCGGCGATAAAGACGCTAAATTTGAAATGCCGGTATTAGAGAAAATATTAAAACATGTGGAAGAAGGACACATGGTACGCTCTTTAGAATTATCTAAAGAAGAAAAAGCTGCCGTTGACTACTTAAACTTTTTAACCGTTAAACCTACGATGTATATCGCTAATGTCAATGATGACGGTTTTGAAAACAACCCCTACCTTGATCAAGTTAAAGCAATAGCAGATGCTGAAGGTGCAATAGTTGTTGCTGTTTGTGCTGAAATTGAAAGCGAATTGTCTGAAATGGATGATGAAGACCGTATTGAATTTATGGCAGACCTTGGTTTAGAAGAACCAGGGCTTAATCGGGTGATTAATGCCGGTTATTCCTTATTACATTTGCAAACCTACTTTACCGCAGGCGTAAAAGAAGTTCGCGCCTGGACAGTTAAGCAAAATGCGACAGCACCACAAGCTGCCGGTGTGATCCATACAGACTTTGAAAAAGGTTTTATACGCGCTGAAGTAATAGCGTATGACGATTTTATTGAGTTTAACGGTGAGTCTGGCGCTAAAGACGCTGGTAAGTGGCGCCTAGAAGGCAAAGAGTACCGCGTTAAAGATGGCGATGTTGTTCATTTTAGATTTAACGTTTAATCGTTCACCTTAAACATCTGATCAAAGGAGCTTCGGCTCCTTTTTTTATTCTTAATTTACATGCGCTTATCTTAAGCAAAACAACTAGTAGGCCATATGGATTAACCATAAAAAGCAAGATAAACAAAGGGAAAAACATCATCATTAGCTTGTTTTATCAAAAAAACATACCACAATTACACTGGTAACAGTTTGATATATTCCAAAGTATGTTTGTTAAGCTGATGAGATCAAATAACACAAAGGTATATTATGAAAAAAACACTTTTACTCGCTAGTATAATAGCCGCTTCAGTAACCTTTGCTCCCGTTACTAAAGCAGATAACACTTCATTACGTATTTGTGAGTACGTAGCTGCTAATGATAAAAACCGTCTGCGCTCATTTTTGAAGCAAAAGAATTTGAAAATACGTACGATATTCAAAAATGTTACATGTAATGGCAAAAACCTTCTAGTATTTGCTGCCTCTAATAAAGCATTAGAAGTCGGAGAGTTTGTTATTGGCAAAATTTCAGCCAAAGAAGTTGCTAAGCATATAGCTGAAGTTGCTAAGTACTCAAAACATTTAGAGGAAGAGGCAAACGATAGAATTAATTAAGCTCATTTTCTAACTCATCAATACTCGTATCACAAAGCAAGAACCTAGTGTTCTTGCTTTTTTTATAGATGAATCAGTTTTCTCGGAGAGAAAACAGCCAGTTTGTCGAGTAAACAAGCAAACAGAAAAAAAGTATCATTTATTATTAAAAAACGGTTGACGTAGCCCAAGTAGATTTGCATAATACGCGCCACTTGCTGAGAGGCAATACGGAAAGGCTACATAGCTCAGCTGGTTAGAGCACATCACTCATAATGATGGGGTCCCAGGTTCAAATCCCGGTGTAGCCACCATTTAACTCTTAGTAAGAGTAGTAATAGAAGAAATGCGGGTTTGGCGGAATTGGTAGACGCGCTGGATTTAGGTTCCAGTATCGCAAGATGTGAGAGTTCAAGTCTCTTGACCCGTACCATTCTAACTAACATATATCATCATGGTATTTGTTAGAAAGTAAGTAACATTGCAGGGGTATAGCCAAGCGGTAAGGCAGCTGGTTTTGATCCAGTCATTCAGAGGTTCAAATCCTCTTACCCCTGCCACTTTCTTTGTTTAACATTCATTTTAAAATCTTAATTTAAGTTATTAAAATATATTAAACATATGTACGTGACCTACTTATTTTGATTTAGATCTACAGGGGTATAGCCAAGCGGTAAGGCAGCTGGTTTTGATCCAGTCATTCAGAGGTTCAAATCCTCTTACCCCTGCCATTTCAAAATCGATAAAATTCTAAACAGTTAATCATCGAATATCTTATCTATATAACGACCTATTTGATAAGTTATAAGAAAGGCTACATAGCTCAGCTGGTTAGAGCACATCACTCATAATGATGGGGTCCCAGGTTCAAATCCCGGTGTAGCCACCATTTAGCTTTTAGTAGTGAAGTAGTATAAGAAGAAATGCGGGTTTGGCGGAATTGGTAGACGCGCTGGATTTAGGTTCCAGTATCGCAAGATGTGAGAGTTCAAGTCTCTTGACCCGTACCATTCTAAAATGAATAATGAACTAAAAAGTTGCCTCTCGAATATCCTATCTATTTAAAAAACACTCTTTATAAAGCTACTCGATTCAAAGAATTGAATAACCTCAGAAAAATATTTATTTGATTTTCAATTGAATATAACGACTTAAAAACCTAATAAAATTAAACCCCGCAAGCGTATGCCAAAGCTTTATTCTTGAATAATGGTACTTTATTCGCAACGCTAATACCTACATTACGTAAGAACTTAACCGCTGGCGATGGGTGACTAAAACTTGAATATAGTGCATCCATAGTCGTCATCATCAATAAGTTATCATTTCTTCTCATTGCTTCATATCGCGAGAGAACGTTGGGCTGATACCAGCATTCCCCATTACCTATGGCAGTCGAAATAACGGTTTGTAGTGCTTTAACATCTTTAAAGCCCAAGTTAACCCCCTGTCCGGCCATTGGATTGATGGTATGAGCTGCATCACCAAGCAATAAAACTTGTCCTTTTTGATAAGTATTGGCATGTCGACGCGTTAGTGGGAACGCTGCCTTATCAATGACTTTGATATTACCCAATCGTTGAGGAAAATTTTGTAATACTTCTGCTTGCAGGTGCTCGTTGGATAAAGTCGACAATCGTTTTATTTCGGATTTTTGGTGATACCAGACCAAAGAAGCATAACCACCTAAATCACTCTTACCAGGTAAGGGTAACAAAGCTACAGGTCCTGTTTCAAAGAACTGCTGCCAAGTAATATCTTGTTGTTGTGTTTGAGTTTCGACATTAATTAACATCGCTGATTGCTGATAATCCCAACCGGTTACTCCAATATTAGCTAATTTTCTTACTTGAGAATTAGCGCCATCAGCAGCAATGAGTATTTTTGACTTTATATTAATTTCTTCTGAATTTTCATTATTGACTAAGCTAATTTCCACTTCATTATTTGATGAAGAAAAATTTAATAAACTTGCTGGGCAGAATAATGTAATGCCCTGATGTTTTTTTATTTGTTGCCATAAAGATAGTTGAATTAAGCGATTTTCAAGGATATGTCCTAAATGAGACTGTTTTATCTCTGCCGCATTAAATTCAGTGTAAGACGCTTGATGTTCCCAAACCCCTAAACGTTTATAAGGACATAACCGCCATTGCAGTAATTGTGGCCATGCTTCCACTTGTGTTAACAAGTGCTCTGAGGCAAGAGAAATAGCTGAAACCCTTAAATCTAATGGTTGAGTTTTATCAAAACTATTAGGTTGATGTTGCTCAATAATCGCAACGGTTAATCCTAGGTTAGCTAATGATAACGCACTAACAGCACCAACCATGCCTCCACCAACAATTACACAATCAAAGTTTTTCATATAATTTACGCTTAATTATTTAATATCTTTCAAGGTTATTCTAACCAACCTATAGTTCATATACGAATTAAATTAGCCATAAAAACCCATAATATTTAGGGTATATAACCGCTTGAGTTAAAGTTTAATCAGGCACTAGCGTCTGACGCCAAGAAGGAGTAAAATACGCGTCCTTAAATTGAACTAACACGAATTAAGTTACTTTTGTGTTATCTTCTGCATATTTTAGATATTTAATGAGTGAAAAGTTAATGAGTAAAAAGCTATACATCAAAACTTGGGGTTGCCAAATGAACGAGTATGACTCGCAGAAAATGGCTGAATTATTAGACTCAACACATGGTTTTGAACTAGCCGACGAAGCGGAAGATGCCGACGTTATCTTATTAAACACTTGTTCTATACGTGAAAAAGCGCAAGAAAAAGTATTTCACCAGTTAGGTCGTTGGAAAAACCTAAAAGACAAAAGACCTGACTTACTTATTGGTGTTGGTGGTTGTGTTGCTTCTCAAGAAGGTGATGCTATTCGTCAACGTGCCCCTTACGTTGATATGGTCTTTGGCCCGCAAACATTACATCGCTTGCCAGAGATGATTCAACAAGTTACCGGTAACCATAATCCGGTTGTTGATGTAAGTTTCCCTGAAATTGAAAAATTCGACCGTTTACCTGAGCCAAAGGCTGAAGGCGCTTCTGCTTTTGTGTCAATAATGGAAGGTTGTAGTAAATACTGTACTTTCTGTGTTGTTCCCTACACTCGTGGTGAAGAAGTGAGTCGCCCGCTTGATGATGTACTATATGAAATAGCCCAGCTTGCTGAACAAGGCGTTAGAGAAGTAAATTTATTAGGGCAAAACGTAAATGGTTACCGTGGGCTAATGCACGATGGAGAAATTTGCCGCTTTTCTGACTTATTGCGTATGGTTGCTACAGTTGATGGCATTGACAGAATTCGTTATACCACATCTCATCCTATTGAATTTACCGATGATATCATTGAAGTGTACAAAGACGTTCCTGAGTTAGTTAGCCACTTACATTTACCTGTGCAAAGTGGTTCAGATCGAATTTTAACGCAAATGAAGCGTGGTCATACCGCTTTAGAATATAAATCTAAAATTCGTAAGCTAAAGAAAGCACGTCCTGATATTTGCATGTCGTCTGATTTTATTATTGGCTTTCCTGGCGAAACTGATGCTGATTTCCAAGCAACTATGGATCTTATTACAGCCATAGATTTCGATCTAAGCTTTAGCTTTATTTATAGCGCTCGTCCTGGTACTCCAGCGGCAGATATGGTTGACGATATCAGTGATACAACTAAAAAAGATCGTTTAAAAATTCTTCAAGATCAAATAACGCATCAAGCACTACGTATTGCTCGTCAAATGCTTAATACAGAACAACGTATTTTAGTTGAAGGTCCTTCGAAGAAAAATCCAATGGAATTACGTGGTAAAACAGAGAACAACCGTACCGTTAACTTTGTTGCTCCGCATTCAGTTATTGGTCAATTTGTAGATGTTAAAATTACTGACGTATATGCTAATTCATTGCGCGCCGAACTGGTGCGTCAAGAGAGCGAAATGGGCCTGCGTATTGCACATTCCCCTGCCGACATTTTAGCGAATAGCCATCATACGAGTAGTAACATTGACGATTTAGGTGTAGGTACATTCACACCTTAATTAATTATTTACGCTATTCATTAGCCATAAACCTTTTAAAGCGAATTTAAATTTGAGCACAAGCAACAGTAAGCTATTTAACTTAGAGCCACTTGATAATAAACGCCTTGCCAACTTATGTGGTTCAATGGACGTTAACTTAAAAACAATTGAACGACGTCTTGGCGTAAAAATTAGCTATAGCAGTAACGAATTTAAGATTAAGGGTGAGCCAAGTAACTGTGATGCTGTTATCACTTTGCTTAAAAATTTATATATTGAAACAGCTACAGTTAAAGGTGAGCTAATCGATATCAGTGATGAAATGGTGCATTTAGCCATTTTGGGCGCAAAGGTACTTGAACAAGAACCCACTAAAATTGATATTGACTTCGACAAATTAGTTACGATAAAAACTAAACGTGGTGTGGTTAAGCCTCGTAATCCCAATCAACAAAGCTACCTACATAATATTTTGAGTAACGATATTAGCTTTGGTGTGGGCGTAGCAGGTACGGGTAAAACCTATTTAGCTGTTGCTTGCGCGATTGAGGCATTAGAAAAACAAGAAGTTCGTCGAATTCTATTAACACGCCCAGCCGTTGAAGCGGGCGAAAAGCTCGGTTTTTTACCCGGTGACTTATCACAGAAAATTGATCCCTACTTACGTCCGCTTTATGACGCATTATTCGAAATGCTTGGCTTTGAAAAAGTTGAGAAATTAATCGAACGTAATGTCATTGAAATTGCTCCACTTGCTTATATGCGCGGGAGAACATTAAACGACGCCTTTATTATTCTTGATGAAAGCCAAAACACCACAGTAGAACAAATGAAAATGTTCTTAACTCGCATTGGTTTTAATGCACGAGCAGTAATAACTGGCGATATCACGCAGGTCGATTTACCGCGTGGTGCAAGGTCTGGTTTACGCCACGCCATTGACGTACTTGATGAAATTCCGGGTATTAGCTTTAATTACTTTGAATCTAAAGACGTTGTTCGCCACCCTGTTGTTGCCAGAATTGTAGATGCTTATGATGCTTTTGAAAAACAAGAAAAAGTTAGTGGTATTATTAAAAATACGGTTAAAGGTGGAGTAGTTGTAGAAATCTTTGGTATATTTGCTTTTTGCCCAAATTCACAAGTCGCTGATAGGCCAATCAAAAACATGAATGAGTTCATGAATAAACCTATGGAATTTCCTAAAAAATCATCCGTTTTTCTACAGCAAGATGTTAACTTTACTACCTGGCAGGCAAAAGTTGCCTGTTATCGTGATATTTTTTCCCAGCAAAGTGAACAAAGTTATTTATTATTTTGCCAAGACAGTTATCAATTTTCACTGTATTTCTTCGCATTAATTGCTGCCAATAAACACATAGTATTGCCGCCTAATGGACAACCTTTACAAATAGTACAATGCATGTCTCATGCAGATATTTACCTAACGGATAGTAATGACGCAGACCTAGGCTTTGAACAGCAAATAAATCAGTTTGATTTGTCTCTATTATCTTCAGTACCAACGAGTCACTTTGATGTTAGAAATAAGACTAAAAATAAGAATGAAAGCGATATTGAAGAGAATACTGAAGATAATACATTAAAACTTAATGCTGACTGTGCCATTGTTT
>MAAB01029403.1_pt1 | contig 19030 bp, 18 predicted proteins | sample 1115991 | NCBI WGS metagenome assembly MAAB01 (sample SAMN04961124, study PRJNA320927) | seawater metagenome | isolation source: sample BD02T18 sea water enriched with oil for 18 days | place: USA:Gulf of Mexico | collected 2013-07-27
ACTCTAACGGGATTTTCTTTAGCGACAAAATCTTCAAGCATTTCTGGAAAGAGGGTTGCTTGGGAGCGAGATGAACCTTTAATATGACGTGACATATAGCCAACATATAATCAATTAACTTAATGAATATTATAGCAAATATAGAGTAATTTATTATCTTGTTTTGAGATTGATTGATCATAAGTATTCGGTGCTTATTCGAAAAATTGATCAAAACGTTTTCACACAGTCTGAGCCAATAGCTGACAGTTACGGCTTAGTTTGAAATGATAACTACTACCACAATGCAGACATTAGCCAATAAGTGTCGTTCAATACATCAAATTAGATTTTATATCGATAACGCTGAGAGTTAGGGTTGCCGAACATCACCTTGCATTTTCTAATTTTATTATTTTTTAGTCAAATAACGTCGAAAGTACCTTTACAAATATTAGAACACCCCTTATTATTCGTGACAGTCACGAAACAAATAAGGGTAGTCTATGCCTATGACAGATGCTGAAAGGCAAAGAAAGCGTAGAGCAAAACTTAAAGCTGAATCAAAAAAATTTATTGAAGTTAAAGGGGCTGGCGGGGAATTTGATGAACGATTAAGAGTAGCTCTATCTATTCGTGAGCTAGCTTTAACTAATCAGCTTTCTGATGAGGTCATCGCCCTTATAACAAAGACTTCAGAGGACGTTTTTCCAACCAAAGATTCATTAACAAAAAAGTATATTAATAAGATTGTCTCAAATTACTTAACAAAGGAATAAAATATGAATAATACAGATATATTTGATAAGGATATAAACCCTGTTTTAGAGATCGCATCTAATGAAGATTTAGAGCCATTAGTTGGATATTTAAAAAAGAAACTATCAGAAACTTTAACTGTTGCTGAAGCCTATAAATTACACGAACCTACTCATGTTGAATATGCCGATTTAATAGCAAAAGAAATTAGGGATATGGGGGGAAATTCATTTGCAAATATGTACCGAGGCGGTCAAGGCCCAAGTTATCATGAAATGGTTTGTGATGTAGCATCAAAAATTAAAGCTCCATACAATAAAGATAAAGATGTTGAATACATAGAGAATTCAATACTAGAAACAATTTTGACTAAAGCCCTTGATGATATGTCTGATGCTGATAAGGCAAAAATCATGGAAGAAATGCAAGGTGTAGGTGGTTTAAGCAAAGGCGGAATTGCTACATCAGCCTTTATTACTATTTTTAGATCTGGTGGTTTTTATTCGTATCAATTGACTTTAATTATTGCAAACCAAATTGCTAGGCTAGTATTAGGGCGAGGCTTGATGCTTGCTACAAATGCTACACTTATGCGGACTGCTTCTGTATTAACAGGCCCTATAGGGTGGGCAATTACAGGTATATGGACAGCAATAGATTTGGCGGGACCTTCGTACAAAGTGACAATTCCATGCGTCATTCATACAGCAATGCTTAGAAAAAAACTTAATGCACTTCAATGCACAGAATGCAACGCTGTCATACCTGATGAAACGGTTAAATTTTGCCCTGAATGCGGTAATAAAATAGCTGCTTAATGCATATTTTAAATTTGTTGTTGTCAAAATAGACAGCAACAAATTTTGTTAATTGTAATTAGCATCGTATTGATTACTTAGTAAAATGCGTACTAAAGATTACTTTGAAATACAACATTTTTAAAATTATGAAGCATTCCTTTACTGATATTATATTTATCAAATACGTACTTTTTAACTTCATCGGAATCTCTACGATTTAATTTACAATCAGCAATATATATATACCCTTGTTCTTCCTGACCAATAGGATCAATTACTGGAATATGAGGACTACATTTTTCAAAGAATTTAGATTGTTTAAGGCTGGAGTAATTGTTTGACTGATCATTTAAAGCTAATTGAGCCTCACCATTAGCAAGATTAACTAAAAATGCACCATCCAAAATATCCTTACACCTAAAAAATTGACTCTCTGTAAAATAAAAACAATTCTTCGCGCGGCCAGTTTTACATTCCAAATCTATAATCGGCATACAACCATAGAGAGTCGAAATAAATTGTTTAATTTGAGAAGATGATGTGACTCCATTAGCTATTAAAAATAAGAAACAAAATTGACTTTGAGTTGTTTGTTTTTGTGCCTTAAGTTGATCTTTACCAGCGCTTATAACTTTGGCTATTTTCCCCGTATAACCTGTAAGTTCACCGTGTTGAAAAATATCATCAGCCTTAAGGGTTTTGCTTTGTTTCGCATGTAACTCTTTTGAGTCAAATTTAGTCTTTAGCTCAATGAGTACATTTTCTTCTCCCTCAATTAAGAAATCGGGGGTCTTTATACTTGATTCTGGAATCTTAGTTACCTTAAAAGAAAAGCGCTCTAAGTACCGAATTACATCTTCTTCATAATTTTCATTTTTCATAAAACCTCCCTGAATAACTTAAGCTGTTACGAGTCCGACTTTAATGCTTTGTACATTTGGTTTCGTAAGCTGACTGCGTGACAAGCATAAAAGATTTTATTTCTTTGGAAGCCATCACGGATCAAACTAGGGTTTTGATTTAATACTTTTTCAACTTCCGGATACCTCTTTAATAAATCAGCTTCATTAAACATTCCAGAAACACGCGACATTGCAGTTTTTGCAGGTAATCTGAGATTGATGACTTCACCTTTCCAGTTCGTTTTGGCAATTACACTCTGTGCTATTTTTCCACAACAGATTATTTTCTCTGGTTTTAGAATGCAAAGAAGTTCTGACCATATTTCAGATGACCTTCCTTGAAGGTGAATGTCAGGATTTTTATTTTCTTTATTTATCCCTCTTTGTGACCATAATACGGCATTCGATACAGCAACACGTGAAGAGTCTACTTGAAATGCAGCTTCTACTGCTAACTTGATAGAACCATCGTCCCACGGATAAACACCAACACCATCAGGCGATACACCTAATCGTCTAATTCTGTCTTCTTGACTCATTGATAAGAGAGTCTCTACGTATTTACAATTTGAAGCTGATAAATTCTGGCTTTCAGCTAATACAAGGATCTTGTTCCATTGATGGGGAATATGGGGAATATAGGGCTCTTCAATAACTACAGAGCCATCGTTAGGAAGTATAAACTGCTTGCATACATTTACTAATTCATTAATTAACATTGCTGGGACTCCGAAAAAATAATGCTTATTAATGGAGGTTCCTTAGTAATGCAAGCCCCATAACATCAATTTAATTTGCAGTAATATCCCACAAATTCAATAAATTAAAAACTAAAAACTAAAAACTAAAAACTAAAAACTAAAAACTAAAAATAATTTACTTTGGTAAATTCTTGAATATTACTAATCAGTTTCAGTAATAAAACACCATTAATTCATTAGAAAATATATGGCAAATTATTAATAGTTAATGTCTCCTTAGCGCACAGACGAGTCATAAACACGAATTAGTGTATGGTCAGCTATCGTATCTTTGCTGACTGTTTTGATGTCGATTTTTCATTCATAAAAACCTCCGCAGTGTGCACATTTTTGACATAAAAAAAAACTGACTATTTCGAATCAGGACTTTAATATGTGGTACCAGTGGACGGACTCGAACCGCCACATCTTTCGACGGGGGATTTTTAATCTGGCATGAGTAGCCTTATTTGAGTCTTAAAAGGGGTATAAGTATACCACTACCACTTTGTGGCTTTTATTCAAAGTTGAATATCAGACGTCAACTACCTTGGCCGAGCAACCAAGTTAATTGTCGCCTAATAGTTGAATAACGCTGGCTTATCTTCAAATGTGATAAAATACGCATTTAGGCAAGGAGAATAGCCATGAGTAGAAAACTAGTTTTTGCTTTCCATAAGATCAAATCAAGGATGGGAGTGCGAGCGTTGCTTGCTCACAACTTCAGGCACGAAAATTCGAAGAATGTCGATACTTCAAAGACAAAACTCAATATCTACACGAAAAAGCGAGGGCGTGACATCATTCGGACTATGCTCGATTATCAACGTAATTTAAAAGGTCACAAGCCGAGAAAAAATGCTGTTTGGGCGCATGAGTACGTCATCAGTGGTTCACACTCGCACATGGCCGATATGAGCCGTAAAGAGTGTTTGCAATATTTTACAGACTCTATCAACTTCTTCAGAGAAATGTACGGCAAAGAATCCATGCTAATTCCCTCTGTGCATTTTGATGAACAAACGGCCCATATGCACTTGATAATTCAACCAATGAAGGACGGTAAACTTAACGGCAAAACTTTTACCGGCGGCTCTAAGCATACCATGACTCAGATGCGTTCCACGTTTCAACAAAAAGTCGCGGCTAAGTACGGGTTGGTGTACGGCAATCAGAATTGCAAGGCTACACCTCAAGAGCTTTCAGAGCATTACGAGCAAGTCCAAGAGGAACTGCCCAGGCTAAAAGCTGAGAACCGCGATTTAAGGCATGATTTGAATAGAGCTAGTAGGCAACTAACAGACACAGTTGTTGAGCTTGCAGGTGTTCGCAAAGAACTCGATGATGCAATTGCTCAAACTAAGTTGTTAAAGCGCAATATAAACGATTTAGAAAGGCTTAGAGAGAAAAGTCATACTTTAACTAGGGTTCAATTAGACAATGCAATACAGCGACTTGATGAGCAAGAACATAGACCTGCTTTTCGTAGACATTAGAAAAACAAATGATAAGTTTCGATTTTGGTCTGGGTTCATACACCTATGGTGCTCTAGCTGAAATAATCAGACATCACGGTAAGAATCCCGAGCAAGCACAAGAGCTTTATCAAAGAATGGTCTTTAATGCGTTAATAGGCAATGTCGATGACCATGCTTTACTTTATACGTTCGCCAGTAACGGTTGGCTTTTAAGTCCTGCTTACGATGTACTTTCGACTCTCATATTTTCACCTACATCATAAATCTTAGTTAGTAAGTAATTGATCCATATGATCAGCCCATTTTTGCAACCACTCTTTACAACGTTCTTCATATTTATGTAAATCATAAGTGCCCTCAATACCTGAACGAGCATGTCCCAATACAGCTTCAGCAACTTCACTTGGACACTTCAATCGAGATAAACCTGTTCTAACTGTGCGGCGAAGATCGTGGGGGACCCAATGCTCTATATCAAGCATTTTATCATCCCTGCGCATTAGCCATGCTTGCTCTGTTATGGCTTTTTGCTGAATAGGTAGTTGAGTTTTAAATGAGGGAAATAAATACTTACCTGTTTCAAGCCTTAACTGTTTTAGAAAGTTAACTGCTTGAGTTGGCAACTGTACATAACGCTCAGCTTCAGTTTTTGTTGCTCTTAAATGCAGTGTGGCTTTAACCAAATCAATATATTCCCACTCAGCACTGCAAACTTCTCCTGTTCGACAACCGGTCCATAAGGCAAATCGAAGAATTCTTTTTTGAGTTTGAGTAAAAGCAGAGCTAGGCAGCCAGTTCAAGAATTTCGATAATTCTTTGTCAGATAGAATACGAGTGCCTTTTTTAGAGGTAAGGCGTACCTTAGCTTGTCGCAAGCTATTTTTTGCTAGCAATGCGGGGTTAGCAAATTCATCAGGAAATTTCTCTAGTCCTATAGAATATTCAAAGGCGGCTGTAACCTCCCTTAAAACATTACCAGCCTGTACGTTTGATCCTCTATCCACAATAGCCATGATCATATTAACGATATCTTTTCTGGTAATTTCCTCGGCAAAACGATCCCCTAACACTTTTACTGCATCACCATAGAGGGTTCTTCGAGTTTCATCTTGACCTTTTTTCTTACGTGCCCCATCAATGATCTTTCCATTTATTTTACGATCTTCAATGTACTGTGATAGATAAAGTTCGACAACATCAGCCACAGTCAGTCTTGATGACAGTTTTTTCTCCATTATTACTTTATCTTTTTTATCTTGTTTTTGTTCACTAGCAGGACAACGGCCATCATGACGAATTACTTTAAATTCTCGTAACTTCACTCTAGCTTCTGCTAGTGATGTATGTGGAAATTTACCAATTTTAATTTGGCAGAGCTTATTAGTAATTGGACTTTTATAACGATAAAAAAATGTTTTAGCTCCTGCATTACCACAAGACACTCGTAAACCTTCATTTTCATCCACATCAGAAAGATCTTTATCTCCTGATTTCATGGCTTTAATTGTTGCAGCGTTTAAAGGTTTTCGTTCATTTAGCATTTAATTTCGTCCTTATTCATGGCAGCTATAGCACTAATTTTTTAATATCAGTATGATTGCGTTTATAACTTAGAATGTTAGTAAACTAGCAGTTCTGGTGTAGGTTTTTTAATGGACAAAGTATACACTAAAAAAACCTACACCAAAACCTACACTTATTGGTGGGATTACATGAAATAAATTGAAATTTCAGTTTATTTCACTAGATTACAACAAACACACAAACAGCCACACAACTGGCTATACAGAAAGAAAAAGTGTAATAAAAACATGCAAGATCTATCCAAACACACCCCTATGATGCGCCAGTACTTAACCATTAAGGCTGAGTTTCCACACATTTTAATATTTTATCGCATGGGTGATTTCTATGAGTTGTTTTTTGATGATGCTAATAAAGCCTCTGATTTATTAGATATTTCGCTTACCGCTAGAGGTAAAACAGGTGGTAATGCTATTCCAATGGCTGGTGTGCCTTATCATGCTGTTGAAAATTACTTAGCCAAGTTAGTCGCTTTAGGTGAGTCTGTCGCTATCTGTGAGCAAATAGGCGACCCTGCTACCAGTAAAGGTCCGGTTGAACGTAAAGTAGTGCGTGTTATTACGCCGGGAACCGTTAGTGATGAAGCGTTACTTACTGACAGACAAGATAACTTAATTGTTGCCATTGTCGATAACCAGTCACCACAAGCAAAGCTAAGAACAAGCTCTGATCCAGCATTTGGTCTTGCTTATTTAGATATGGCTAGTGGTCGATTTGTATTAACTGAACCACAAACTAATGAGCAATTACAGGCTGAATTGCAACGTTTGTCTCCAGCTGAGTTACTTTACAGTGAGTCTCTGCAAGACTTTAGTTTGATCGAGCAAAGAAAAGGGTTACGCCGACGCCCTGAATGGGAGTTTGATCTAGAAACTGCAACTAAGTTATTAAATAAACAGTTTAATACCAAAGAGTTAGCTGGCTTTGGTGTTGCAGATAAACCTTTAGGCTTAGCTGCTGCCGGTTGTTTATTTCAATATGTAAAAGATACTCAACGTACTGCCCTGCCACACATTCGGTCTATTGTTTGTGAGTCAGCCAATACTGGTGTTGTGCTTGATGCCGCAACTCGTCGTAATTTAGAGCTCACTCAAAACCTACAGGGTGGCCTTGAAAATACCCTGGCGTCTATTTTAGATAAATCATCAACACCCATGGGCTCTCGGTTATTAAAACGTTGGTTACACTTTCCATTACGTGATTTAAAGGTACTTAACAATCGTCAAAATACGGTAAGTGATATTATTGAGTTAGATCTTATCTCTGCTATTCAGCCATTATTAAAAGGCTTGGGTGACATAGAGCGCATTGTGTCACGTATTGCTTTAAGATCAGCACGTCCACGTGACTTTGCTCGTCTACGTAATGCGCTGCAGCAGTTACCAGAAATACAGCATGAACTACAGCATGACATAGGGAGTGAATTAAGTGTATCTAGCCCTAACTATTTACATACGCTTGCAGAGCAAAGTAAACCAATGCCTGAGTTACAGGCATTACTCGAACATGCCATTGTAGAAAACCCACCGGTATTAATACGAGATGGAGGTGTCATTGCACCTGGTTATCATAGTGAGCTCGATGTATTACGTGATTTAAGTGATGGTGCTACCGAGTTTTTAGCTCAGCTTGAACAGCGAGAAAAAGAGCGCACCGGTATTCACTCATTAAAAGTAGGTTACAACAAAGTTCATGGATTTTTCATTGAAATGAGCAGAACAGCCGCAGCTAATGTACCCGATGATTACATCCGCCGCCAAACGCTGAAGAACAATGAACGTTTCATCACTGAAGAGTTAAAAGAGCATGAACATAAAGTACTCAGCGCTCAAAGCAAATTCTTAGCCTTAGAAAAAGTACTCTATCAAGAACTATTCGACCAAGTATTACCTGATTTAGCTAGATTACAGCAATTAAGCCAATCGATTGCCGAGTTAGATGTATTAACTACTTTTGCAGAGCGCGCTTTAGCCTTAAATTATGTAAAGCCAAGCTTAGTTACAGAGCCTGGCATTAGCATTGATGCGGGTCGTCATGTTGTTGTTGAACAAATGACTAATGATGCTTTTATCGCTAACCCTGTATCGTTAACAGCGCAACGAAAAATGTTGATTATTACCGGGCCTAACATGGGTGGTAAATCTACCTACATGCGCCAAACTGCGTTAATCGTTTTACTGGCTCATATCGGCTGTTATGTCCCTGCAAACAGCGCAATAATAGGTTTAGTTGATAGAATATTTACCCGAATTGGTGCTTCCGATGATTTAGCCAGTGGTCGCTCAACCTTCATGGTCGAAATGACTGAAACCGCCAATATATTGCATAACGCTACTGATAAAAGTTTAGTTTTGCTTGACGAAATAGGCCGTGGTACCAGTACTTACGATGGTTTATCACTGGCTTGGGCTTGTGCTGAAATGTTAGCACTTAAAACGAAGGCCTTTACCCTATTCGCTACACATTACTTTGAGTTAACTATGTTGGCAGAGCAGATCCCAATCTTAGCCAATGTTCACTTAGACGCCATGGAGCATGACGATAACATCGTATTTATGCATGCAGTACAAGAAGGCGCAGCCAGCAAGAGTTTTGGTTTACAAGTCGCACAGTTAGCCGGTGTACCTAAAATGGTGATAAAGCGTGCTAAGCAAAGATTAACTGAACTAGAGCAACAACAAACGCCAACCTTACTTAACGCAAATCCGATACAAAGTGATGCCTTTGACCAACTCAGTTTAACGCCAGATGAACACCCTGCGTTGACTACACTCATCGAAACTGATGTTAATGAGTTAAGTCCGAGACAGGCGTTAGATTTATTGTTCGCAATGAAAGAGCAACTTTAGTCTTCTAGAGTATTCCTACAGAGTTTTCATACTCTGTGGGTGTTATCGTTATTTTTACTAATCTTAGAAACGAAAAAAGCCTCAGCATTACTATTTATAATTAGTAATGCTGAGGCTTCGTTACTTCATAGAGAAGTTATATGGTGCCCCGACCCGGATTTGAACCAGGGACACGAGGATTTTCAATCCTCTGCTCTACCAACTGAGCTATCGGGGCAATCTTTAAGGAGTTGAACTCTCTAAAGAGCGCGTATAGTATAGTTAAAAATAATCTGTAGCAACCGTTTTATAATAAAAATTAATTTAATCGTTAATTTATTGTTTTCTGAACACTTAACGACTAAATCAAATCTAAATTAATTATTGCTGATAAGTCGCAGGACTAATATCTTTTAAAATAAACATGCTATCCCAATATATTGGCCATTCACTCGCCTTGAGAGTATCTTGATAGTCATTAGCAAAAACTCTTAAATCGCTCTCCTGTACCAATAAACCTTTATTTTCAATGTAATTAATTTGTGAAGTGCTGGCTTGGCTTAAAAGGTGTTCTACGGAGTTTTTCACCGGCTTAGTTACCTCTTTATTTTTCAAATCAATATAGCTTAAATACTGTCCTTTCTCGGCACTAAAATGCACCATATGGTATGCATCACCAAAGGCATCACTCACTACTTTTCCAGCGTTAATTTGATTGTTACCTTCCTTCGTTAAATGCCATGTATGTGCCCAAACAATAATTTTTTTATCTGGGTATTGCTCGGCCCACCATTTAATATTCTCTCCCATTTGCTGACTGCGGTTATCTCCAAGGTTCCATTGCCTTTTTGCTTGTGCGGCTACCCCCTTTGAAATACGAAACCAAAAGCCATTATTATCGAGTGAATCGTGTTGCTCAAAGTTATTTGCTAATTTATCAAGCTGATTAAAAAACACGTTTTCTTGATCTAGCGGAAACCGTACCTTAGAGCCATCAAGTACTTGTTGAATTTTACTTGAAAAAACTTGCCACTGTTGACTATTCACCCATGATTTATCAATTTTTTGCTGCGCTTGAGTTAGGTCTCCCACGAGTCCTGTTAACGACATGCCACCAGTATGCTGACTATCGAAACCGACCATGGTTAATGGGTTATCAGTATTAAGTTGAGTATTAACATAATCAAATAAAGGAGTGACTTCATCACTATTTGCATACATATAAAATATATTGCCAGGAGCTAATGCTTTTATTGATTGACCATCTTGAGTTTGTTCTATTATTTCACGCACATCATACATACCACTTTCTAATATGAATAAATCAAAACCATGGTGTTGATGTAAATATTTTATCAAATCTGTTTTTAGGGTAAAAACACTACCTGCGCCATGAGTTTGCTCACCTAAGGCGAGTATTCTTACGTTTTCAATTTTTTTAGCAAATGCCGCTAAACCATGACTATCAATGTGCCCTGAACTATCAAGATTAATGGCCAAGTTATTTTCTACTATTTGACTATTAAGGCTTTCATCTGACAGGCTATCTACATCACTTTTTTCAAAGCTACAGGCAGTTAAAAATATGGCACAAATACAGAGCAGACTTCTAAAATACATCGATTACATCCTTGACGAGTAGTTATACAAATTTCATTAAATAAAGGGGGACTTCATGAAGCGGCGTAAAACGAAACGTCCCTCAAGTGAAGAGAAATAAACAATAACACATGAATTACCCTAGTTAATATAAATGCTAAGACTAAGATATATTACAATTCAAAATCACTAAAATCTAAGTCAGTATCTGGTGATATAGAGGTTTTACTTGGGGGGTCAAGCAATGAAGGTTGCATATCAGCTTCAAGCTCGGCGGAGGCAACTGTTTTTTCTTTTTTCGCATTATGTGGATTTTTTTTACGGTTTTTTCTTTGAATGCAGCGTTTTATTACCTTTTGTTTTTCATCATTATTAAACGTTTTCCAATCTTGTCGTTCATCGCGCGAGCGCATACATCCGAGGCAGTGACCTTTTTCATCAGACTGACAGATGCCAACACAGGGGCTAGGAACATCAAAAAACTCTAATTGCATTTAACTCTCACTATACCAATATCATTAAATGAGCACACACTTGCATCGATTAAGAGACTCGATGCCGTATTGGTCTCAATTTTAATAACCCATTATTGTTTAATTATCTTATACCAATCCCACTAACTATGTGACCATTTCTACTTGCTAAAATCACTAACTACTTCGTTATTTATTTAATAATTAGAACAACTAGTTATAAAAGAAAACGCCTTGTATTTTGCGGCTTTTTTCTACGTATAAAATAGTTCACCTAATTAATGGAACTGGTATCACTCTAAAAACAAATAAAAAAAATGCGCTGATAAGTTTAGTATAACTTATCAGCGCATTTTTTATAATAGCTTGCTTAGCTTGAGGTTTTTAGCGCCAAACTTACGCTAGCTTATCACTAGCAATATGATAATCAGGGTCTTCGATTACGTTAAGTTCAACTAACTTATCGGCTTTCTCAAGCAACTCTTTACACTCTTTATTTAAGTGTTTTAAGTGCATCGTTTTGCCACGTGACAAATAACGTTCAGCTAAAGTATCAATTGCTTCGATTGCTGAATGGTCAACAACACGTGCATTTTTGAATTCGACAATCACATCATCACTATCATCTTCTGGCGTAAATTGTTCAAGGAAGTTAGCAATTGAACCAAAAAATATTGGTCCATTAACTTCATAAACGGTTGAGCCAGTTTCATCGATGCTACGAGTAACGGCTATATGCTTTGCATGTTCCCAAGCAAAAACTAGTGCTGAAACAATAACACCAACAACTACAGCAACTGCCAAGTCTGAATAAACGGTAACCCCTGAAACTAAAATGATAACAAAAGCATCTGCTTTAGGTACTTTGCCTAAAATACGTAGACTTGACCATTCAAAAGTACCGATAACAACAATAAACATAACCCCAACTAATGCCGCCAGAGGGATTTGTTCAATGAGACCAGAAGCAAATAGGATAAAGCCTAACAAGGCTATCGCTGCGGTAATACCCGATGCTCGACCACGACCACCAGAGTTTACGTTGATCATAGACTGGCCAATCATGGCACAACCACCCATACCACCAAAGAAGCCTGTCGCTGTATTAGCAGCACCTTGAGCAATACACTCTTTATTGCTACGGCCACGTGTGCCCGTTAACTCATCAATTAAAGTTAGCGTCAATAAAGACTCAATAAGACCAATTGCCGCAAGAACTAAGGCAAAAGGGAAGATGAATTTAAGTGTTTCAAGTGTAAATGGCACATCAGGTATACCAAAGGTAGGTAAACCACCCGCAATAGAAGCGACATCGCCAACTAGTTTAGTATCTAAACCAACAAAATAAACGATGAAAGATATACCAACTATAGCTACTAAGGTTGAAGGTACTGCTTTAGTTAATTTAGGGAAGAAATGAATAACAGCCATGGTCAAAATAATTAACCCTGCCATGGTATATAGCGGAGTACCTTGCATCCACTCAAGTTCACCTGCAGCATTGGTAACTTTAAACTGGCCAAGTTGTGCTAAGAAAATAACAATGGCCAAACCATTTACAAAACCTAGCATTACCGGGTGTGGCACTAGGCGAATAAACTTACCTAACTTAAATACACCAGCCATCATTTGCAGTATCCCGGTGAGTACAACCGTTGCAAATAGATATTGCAGTCCCATATTATCAACCGGTACATCCATGGCCTTCCCCATCGCATTACCTGTTGACACAAGAGCAACCATAACTACTGCCATAGCACCAGTAGCACCAGAGATCATGCCAGGACGTCCACCAAAAATAGCGGTAATTAAACCGACCATAAAGGCCGCATATAAGCCAACTAATGGGCCAACTCCGGCAACAAAGGCGAAAGCTATCGCTTCAGGGACTAGTGCTAGGGCAACGGTTAGGCCCGACAGCACATCATTTTTCAGGTTAGACACTTTACTGGCGTGTAATTCAAACATTTTTATCTCATTGGGTTTATCGCAATATTTAACACTTCAGGTGAAAAGGTATTACGAATTCAAATTGGCGAGCACGTTTTAGCGGCATAATAAATATTAAGCATAGACAAAAACAAGCAAGTTTTCTGTGATTTTATGGCGCGGGATACTATAGATTTAGAGGGGGAAAGTCAATATTTGCTTACTTTTACAACATAAGTAAGCAAATAAACTTTAAACTAAGAGCTAAATTAGATATTAGCTGCTTCGCGTTGTTCTAAAAAGGCTTTTATTTCATCTCTAGAGCTTAGGATATGGTGTTTTAATACGCCAACAGCTGCGTCTATATCACCGGTTTTACAAAAGGCTAGTAGCTGGTTGTGCTCAGGTCCTGCTTTAGAAATACCGCCGGCCCACAATAAGTGCATACGAATATATCTATCGGCATTTTTATTTAAGGTGTTAACTAAGTCTTGTGTTTGTGGTCTATTTGCCGCTGAATATAGGCAGTTGTGATAACGAGAGTTAAGTTCACTCCAAGTATTTGCTGCATTTTCCTTACCCAGTGCTTTATCTAACTGCGCTAAAATATCAGTTGCCTCAGCTAATTTTTCGCTGGTTAACAGTGGTAATGAGGCAGCTAATAAGTGACCTTCAAGCATAGCTCGAAGTTCAAAAAGTTCCGCAACATGCTTAGCGTTAAGCTCAGTTACTGTAGCACCTTTATGTGGTTCAAAGACAACTAAACCTTCACCTTCAAGTTGTAAAAGAGCCTCTCTTACAGGAATACGACTTACGTTTAATTCGGTCGCTAACGCCGCTTGACGAAGTGATTCACCCGCCTTCAATTCACCGCTAAGGATTTTCTCTCGAAGAGTTTCAACCACTAACTGGGTTCTTGTTTTATATACTATAGTCATAAAATGCTTCCGAACAATATTAGTAGTCATTATAAGGAGTCAGTTACATAACACCATTAAAAAATGTACTTTTACCGTTTAAGTTATCTAAAAACGGCAGATAAGTTATCTGCCGTTTTATTTGAGCTATTTTGAGTAAACATCATAGCTTATTATTAGCGACAACTACTCAATAGTTATTATTCAACTATCCAGTAAGTTTCTTTCATTTCGCCATTACGTAAATATTTGAAGGTAACTCTGTCGCCTTTTTCATAGCTAGCAAGATGTTTCTTAATTTGTACGGCTGAAGCCAAGTCAATAATAGCACGCCCGCCAACCTCTAGCAGTATGTCTCCGCCAAGTAAAATTGGGCTTCGACCTATCACTACACTAAGGTTACCACCTTTAAAGCCAAGTTTATCCGCTAAAGTACCCGGTATAACATGTTGAATTAACATGCCATGCCCAGCGGTATTGTTGATTGCGTAAGACTGCTTCTTACTAAGTAATAACGGGATAAATCCAGAGAATGTACCTGGGTCGCTATCAATAATATGGCGTACTGTATCAACTGAAACAACAAAACCTAAACCATTACTACCACCACTTTTAGATAGTATATGGCTAACAATACCAACAATTTCACCGTTAAGATTAAACATTGGACCGCCAGAATTACCCTGGTTAATTGAAGCATCAGTTTGAAGTAAACGTGGCACTAAGCTTCGTCCTGGGATTGCGTTACCGTCACGAATGCCACTTAAATAACCAACAGATAAACTATGACTAACACCAAAAGGTGCGCCAATGACAATAACTTGCTCACCTATTTGGTAATCATTAGCTTCAGCTAATTTCAACGGTTTTGCTGTGCTAGGAACTTCTCCAGCCTGAATCATCGCCAAGTCAATAAGTGGCTCTATCCAAACAACATGGCCGGTAGTTTTAGTGCCATCAGCAAACTCAACTTCGATTGATGTTGCTTTATCAACAACATGCGCTGCAGTTAAAATACGACCTTCACTACTTACTAAAGCACCTGAACCTAATGAATTTGCCGTTTTTGCTTTATAGGCCACTTGGCCAACTTTAGGGTCAGCCAATGATTGTACATGCAATTCTACTACTGAAGGATTAACCTTCTTATAAAGTGTTTGAATTGAATTTTCTTTTACTTGATATGCTTCGGTTGATGTTGCACAGCCACTTAAGAAGAAAACACTAAGGATTAAAAAAACTCTGTTCATTTATAAAAATCCGCCTGCGATTAAATTAATAACAGTGTAACTAACTGTTATCTTTTTATCATTAGTTTTATGAACTTGAATGAATAAATCGTCGAATGAAAGTGATATGATAGCTGTGATTATTTAAATAGGAAAAGAACATGGAAATTATCGCCACTCTGGCGTTACTGTCATTGCTTTGGTTAGTTTGGCAATTAGTTAAAGCAAAAAGATTTACTCGCTTTAAACACCAAATTGAGGCCGAATTAAAAGGTAAAGTAATTACTGATATCATTGAAGAATTAACATTAACTCGCAGCGAAAAGCTCCCTAATAATGATTGTCACCAAGCCGCAACATTACTTTATTGGACTCAATATAAAAGCCGCATATTACATGCAGCTTTAGCGCGTGAAATCATTGACCAACAATGGTTAATCGACACAGGGAATTTACGTAACGCCCAACATTTATTTTTTATTGAACGTCAGTTTTTACCTCAGCCCCGCTCAAGCGAAGCTTAACTTCCTAGAGAGAGTATTTATAAGGAAGTATAAGCTAGCTGATGAAATTAATCTTTTTTGGCAAACTGCAAATCCCAAACACCATGACCTAAGTTCTGACCTCGATTTTCAAACTTAGTTAGTGGACGAGAATCAGGGCGAGGCACATAATCATTAGTTTCTGACAAGTTATTATACCCAGGCGCACTTTGCATATCCTCTAACATGCACTCAGCATAATTTTCCCAATCTGTTGCCATATGGAATACACCATCAACTTTTAATTTCTGTCTGATAGTTTCAACAAACTCAGCAGAAACAATACGGCGTTTATGGTGTTTTTTCTTGTGCCATGGATCAGGGAAAAACAACTGCACTTTAGCTAAAGTACCGTCAGGGATACAATCAGCTAGAATTTCAATAGCATCATGCTCATAAACTTTTAAGTTACTTACGCCTTCTTCAACCGCTGATGAAATACAAGCGCCAACACCTGGCTTATGAACTTCAATACCAATAAAGTTTAGCTCAGGTGCTGCTTTAGCCATTTCAACTAAAGACTTACCCATACCAAAACCAATCTCTAAAACCACAGGGTTTTCATTGGCAAATAATACCTGAGCATCAATAACACCAGCAGTATGGCTTAAGCCCATATCCTGCCAATGGTTATCAATTGCACGTTCTTGGTTTTTGGTTAAGCGGCCTTCGCGTTTAACAAAGCTACGTATTTTGCGAATGTACTTACCTTCTTGCTCGGCTTGTTCTATGGTTTTATGTGTTTTTTCAGTCATAAGTTTTCTTTATTAAATAGTTCTGTTGCTATAAGTGTTGCTAAAATAACAACAGGGAAATTACTACAAAAGTTAGTTCGTTATTCTAAACAAATGGTTTTTAGAGTATGACGCATAAAATTTTCATGCGAATTACGTAAAAATTAATACGCTTGCTAAATTACCACTGAGTGAATTTAAAGCGGTTTGTACAAGCTAAATAACGACGGAATAGTTATTCATATTTCGAGTTTATTTAACGCGGTAGAAATCGTCTTTAAAACACTCAGAAACTATTCAGCCCACCACACATCGTATAACTCGCTTACTGCAACAGAAGTTGCGCCATTATCAGTCAACCACTTTTCAACAGCATTACGATGTTCATCAGTGCAAGAGCCTAATTTCTGTGTACAAATAAGACCATGCCATAATGTATCACCTTCACCGCCAAAACCTAGGCCATTTGGCTGTATAGATTCGGCAAAGAACTTATCAATAAAAGCATCGAGCTCTTCGCCAGTAATGCCATCTTTTAATTTCCAAGCAATATCGAAGCCTAATTCCTGAAACTCGTCGACACGTAATTTTTTACGGATACGGGTACTACGGTTTTTTGCGTTCATTTTCATTATAAAGCCTTATATTTTTTCTTCATGCTAACTTGGAACTAAGCTAAGCGAATTTCAAAGGCGATATTATATACTTGTTAACTTTAAGATGCGAATTTGCCTATTTGAGCTCAGCTTGTTATTTAGTTACACTGCGCGTTATGAATAATCCTATAGTACTATCAGCCAACTCGGCTGAACAATTTGGCCAGCAAGTCGTTAGCTGGTATCACCAACAAGGTAGGAAACACTTACCTTGGCAGCAAGATAAAACCTCCTATCGTGTGTGGATTTCAGAAATAATGTTACAACAAACACAAGTTGCGACGGTTATTCCTTACTATCAGCGCTTTATGGAGAGTTTTCCGACAATCACTGACTTAGCCAATGCTGATGAAGACGTGGTTTTACATCATTGGACTGGTCTTGGCTATTACGCTCGAGCACGTAATTTACATAAATCAGCTAAAATTATGGTCAATGACTATGATGGAAAATTTCCCATTGAGATTGACCAAGTAATCGCCTTACCAGGCATAGGTCGCTCAACCGCAGGTGCAATTTTAAGCTTATCGCTAAAACAACATCACCCTATTTTAGATGGTAACGTCAAACGAGTATTAGCACGAAGCTATCTGGTCGAAGGCTATAATGGCTTAAGCAAATTTGACAAAGCATTGTGGCAATTAAGCGAACAATTGACCCCAGCCATAGAGACTGACAGCTTCAACCAAGCAATGATGGACCTTGGCGCAACAGTTTGTACCCGAAGTAAACCAACTTGTGAGCTTTGTCCTGTTGAACAAAGCTGTTTAGCCAAGGCTGGTGATCAACAAATGAATTTTCCTCAGAAAAAACCTAAGAAAAAAATTCCTGAGAAAAAAATCATCATGGTGATCCCTCGACTAAAAAATGAACGCTGTGACCGCGTATTAATGGAAAAACGACCGCCTGTAGGTATATGGGGGGGATTATGGTGTTTTCATGAAATTAGTGAATTGACCGAAATTGATGACTTAATGACTAATTTGTCACTTAAAGCGATTTCATCACAAACCTTGACTGAGTTTAGGCATACTTTTAGCCATTTTCATTTAGATATTACTCCGGTGATAGTAGACTGCCAGCAACTTGATAGTTCAAAAATAAACGAACCTGATCAGCAAAAGTGGTATGATTTACACCAAGAAGTAAGCGTAGGCTTAGCAGCCTCGACACAAAAACTAATAACCTTACTTAGGGACTATTGACCTTTCATATTTAAATTTTATTCAAATTAAATTATTAATAAACGTCAACAGCCCGACTAATTAACTACTACCTACTTAATAAAGAGAAGAGAAACTATTATGAGTCGCACAGTATTTTGTCAAAACTTAAATAAAGAAGCCGAAGGTTTAGGCTTCCAACTTTACCCTGGTGAGATAGGTAAACGTATATTTGATAATATTTCTAAAGAAGCTTGGACCATCTGGCAAAAAAAGCAAACTATGCTCATTAATGAAAAAAAAATGAACATGATGAATGTCGATGACCGCAATTTTTTAGAAACAGCTATGGTTGCATATCTTTTCGAAGGTAAAGAACCTGAAATTGAAGGCTATGTACCACCAAGCAAATAATCAGGTTTTGCTCTTTGATAGTTTATCACTGGTCACTTTACGACTCGTTAACGCTCACAAAAGACTCACAAAAAACAAAGGTGCTGTAAAAAACAGCAAACAAACACTTTTTATAAAAAACTTATTAAAAAGTAGTTGACGGGGTAAAGGAAAAACAGTTTAATACGCCCCGTCTTAACGAGGTAGCGAAATACAGCCGAGTTAAACATGTTTAGCCCCGATAGCTCAGTTGGTAGAGCAGAGGATTGAAAATCCTCGTGTCCCTGGTTCAAATCCGGGTCGGGGCACCATTTTACAGAAGTGG
>MAAB01029735.1_pt1 | contig 19021 bp, 15 predicted proteins | sample 1115991 | NCBI WGS metagenome assembly MAAB01 (sample SAMN04961124, study PRJNA320927) | seawater metagenome | isolation source: sample BD02T18 sea water enriched with oil for 18 days | place: USA:Gulf of Mexico | collected 2013-07-27
GATCACGAGCACATTGCTATTAAAGAAGCAAACAACCTTGGTATCCCAGTAATTTCTGTTGTTGATACTAACTCAAACCCTGATGGCGTTGATTACGTTGTTCCAGGTAACGATGATGCTATCCGCGCAGTAACTTTATACTGTGATGCTGTTGCTAACGCTGTAACAAGTGGTCGTGAGCAAAACATCGTAGTACAAGCTGAAAAAGACGGTTTTGTTGAAGCTGAATAACTTCAGTTTATAACACGTTTATTTTCTATTGCCACAAAAGTACGCTTTTGTGGCAACTTATTTAATACTTATGCCCAATGCTAATTTTGAAAATTCTGAATTGGGGATAACTGAACACCGAGGAATTAACTCATGGCAATTACTGCTGCAATGGTTAAAGAACTACGTGACCGCACAGCTGCGGGCATGATGGATTGTAAAAATGCTCTAGTAGAAGCTGGCGGCGACATGGAACTTGCAATTGAAAATATGCGTAAGAACGGTCAAGCTAAAGCTGCTAAAAAAGCAGGTAACATCGCTGCTGAAGGTCAAATCATCATTAAAGATGGCACATTAGTTGAAGTTAACTGTCAAACCGATTTCGTAGCAAAAGATGACAACTTCTTAGCATTTGCTAACAAAGTTGCTGATGTAGCTGCAGCTGAAAAGCTTTCTATCGAAGACTTACAAGCTAAGTTTGAAGAAGAGCGTATTGCTTTAGTGACTAAAATTGGTGAAAACATCAATGTTCGTCGTGTAGCTTATGTTGAAGGTACTACATTAGCTTCTTACAAGCATGGTGCTACTATTGGTGTTGTTGTTGCTGGTGAAGGTGATGCTGAATCACTTAAGCACATTGCAATGCACGTTGCTGCAAGCAAGCCAGAATTCTTAACGCCAGATGACGTTCCAGCTGATGTTGTTGCTAATGAAAAACGCATCCAAATCGAAATGGCGATGAACGAAGGCAAGCCTGAAGAAATCGCTGAGAAAATGGTTACTGGTCGTATGAAGAAATTCACTGGTGAAGTTTCTTTAACAGGTCAAGCTTTCATCATGGAACCTAAGAAAACAGTTGGTGCCGTTCTTGCTGAGAAAGGTATTACTGTAACTAGCTTCGTACGTTTAGAAGTTGGTGAAGGTATCGAGAAGAAAGAAGAAGATTTTGCTGCTGAAGTTGAAGCGCAAATTGCTGCTGCTAAAGCATAATTCATTTTTTATACGCGGTTTTATAATCGCTTTATAAATTGTTGAATGATCAAAAAACGTCTACCCTAGGTAGGCGTTTTTTTTATGCCAATAATATAGCAAGCTGTTTTTGTAGTGAATTTCATTGAAAATGGCCATTGCTCCAAAATTGTCTACTTAATAGAAGGTAAATCTCAATTAAAATCATATTGTATTGTATTATTTTTAGCCTTTTTAAGTTATCGTTCTTCAATATTTACATAATAAAAATAGAGTTTTTTCAGTTTAGACTATCGTGTGTGGGCTAAACGTATTAAAATAGCCGCGGTCTTTTGACCTCGGCTATTTTTGTGCTTAAATTTTATTACTCTAACCGCGACAGGAATTTCTCCCTATGACAACTAATCCAAAACCTGCTTATCGAAGAATTCTATTAAAACTCAGTGGTGAAGCACTGATGGGCGAAGAGGGTTTTGGTATTGACCCAAAAGTACTTGATCGTATGGCTCAAGAAATAAAAGAGCTTGTAGAGATGGGCATCCAAGTTGGCCTAGTTATCGGTGGCGGAAATTTATTTCGTGGTGCTGGTTTGGCTGACGCTGGTATGAACCGTGTTGTTGGCGACCAAATGGGTATGCTTGCTACTGTGATGAACGGCCTTGCAATGCGAGATGCTCTTCACCGTGCCTTTGTAAATACACGCTTGATGTCTGCAATCGATTTAGCGGGTGTTTGTGAACGTTATAACTGGGCAAACGCAATCAGTTTGTTAAAGTCTGGTCGCGTTGTGATTTTTTCAGCAGGGACAGGTAATCCATTTTTTACTACTGACTCTGCTGCTTGTTTACGTGGTATTGAAATTGAAGCTGATGCTGTTTTAAAAGCGACTAAAGTTGACGGTATCTATTCTGAAGATCCAGTGAAAAATCCAGAAGCCGAGCTTTATCATGAGCTTAGCTATGATGAAGTTTTAGATAAAGAGTTGAAAGTAATGGATTTAGCGGCCTTTACCTTAGCACGAGATCACAATATCCCTATTCGTGTCTTTAATATGAATAAACCAGGTGCGTTGAAATCAGTTATTATGGGCGATAGTGAAGGTACCGTAATTACACACAAATAACGTTTTGAGACTTAAGTCAAAGCTAATAGTAAGTAAATCAGAATGTTAATTCTGATTTACGTTAACTTATAATATTTAGGAAAATTAACGTGATAGATGAAATAATTGAAGATGCTCAGGAACGTATGGGTAAAAGCATTGAAGCTTTAAAAGTTAGCTTAAATAAAATCAGAACGGGCCGTGCTCATGCTTCGTTACTTGATAACATTGTTGTAGAATATTACGGCATGGATACCCCTTTAAACCAAGTTGGTAATATTTCGGTCCCAGATGCACGTAACCTTTCAATTACTGTTTTTGATAAAGGTATGATTGGTGCTGTTGAAAAGGCGATTTTAAAGTCTGATTTAGGATTAAACCCACAATCAAATGGCACATTAATTCGCATTCCTTTACCACCACTTACAGAAGAGCGTCGTAAAGATCTTGTTAAGGTTGTTCGTGGTGAAGCTGAAGGTGGAAAAGTTGCTATCCGTAATATTCGTCGTGATGCAAACTCTGACTTTAAAAGTCTGTTAAAAGAAAAAGAAATTAGTGAAGATGAGCATCATCAAGCTGAAGATTCAATTCAAAAAATAACAGATATTTTCGTAAAACAAGTAGATGAAGTACTTGTGAAGAAAGAAGCGGAACTAATGGAAATATAAGTAAATGTAATACCAAACGCCATGTTGCTGCTTTCTAGCCAACTGGCGTTTTTTATTCATAACGTCTTATAAGTTTGATGACTTAAATAATTAATGGAAAATTGTTAAGTGGAAAATACCGAAGCTTTAATTGGGCAATCTGAGAATAAAAATATCCCGCAACATGTTGCTATCATCATGGATGGCAATGGTCGCTGGGCTCAATTACAAGGAAAAGGCCGAGTTGCTGGGCACAAAGCTGGGGTTGAGTCAGTTCGACAAGTTGTTGCGACTGCACGAAAGTCTAATGTTAAGGCGTTGACCCTCTTTGCTTTTAGTAGCGAAAATTGGCAACGACCGGCAAAAGAAGTGAGTGTTTTAATGGACTTATTTATGTATGTGTTAACAAAAGAAGTTAAGCGCTTACATAAACATAATATTCGCTTTCAAGTAGTAGGTGATCTCAGTCGTTTTTCTGAAAAACTACAAAAAAATATTACTAAATCAGAGCAGCTTACGGCAGGCAACACAGGTTTGGTTTTATCTATTGCGGCAAATTATGGTGGCCGTTGGGATATCGTTCAAGCAGCGAAGAAACTAGCTAGTAGTGTCAAGCAAGGCACAATGTCTCTTGACGATATCAATGAAGAGACACTTAACGGAGAAACTTGCTTAGCAAACCTTCCGACACTAGATTTACTTATCCGCACTGGAGGTGATTATCGCATTAGTAATTTTCTCTTATGGCAAGCTGCTTATGCAGAACTTTATTTCACCGATACGCTATGGCCTGACTTCAATGAAGTAGAATTTTTAAAAGCCTTAAACTGCTTTGATCACAGAGAACGCCGTTTTGGCAAAACAGGCGAGCAAGCACGAAACGAAAAGACATAATTATTAAATAATAATTAATAAAATATAATTAATAATAGCAAACCGAGCACTACGCCTCAGAGTTTGCCTGACTAGCGTATAGTCCATTACTAAAAAGGGTAGCCCTTGTTAAAACAACGAATTATAACGGCTTTAATATTAGCACCAGCTGCAATCTCAGCAATTTTCTATTTGCCAATTAACTATTTTGCCCTTCTCTTAATGGCGATTGTTGGTGTCGGCGCTTGGGAGTGGGCTCGCTTTATGGGATTGGTTGATACCATGCAACGTTTGGCATATGTGGTAGTGACGAGTGCAATAATAGCTGCGTTATGGGGTTTATTACCCGTTGATGAAACTTGGTTAGTGATAACGGGCGTACAACATGAAATAACGTCAATTCTATGGTTAAGTGTGTTCTGGTGGGGAATTGCTGCTTTATTAATGTTTTTATACCCTAAGTCGAGTAATTTTTGGGCAAACAATAAATTTATAATTGGCTTATTTGGTTGCCTAACTTTAGTGCCTACTTGGCTAGCGTTTATGGTTTTGCGTACTAACAATTACCTCTTAGATGAGTTTCAAGGTGCACAATTATTGATGTACTTGTTTATGCTTGTTTGGAGTGCCGATGTTGGTGCCTACTTTGTCGGAAAGTCACTAGGTAAACGAAAACTTATGCCAAATGTTAGCCCAGGTAAAACCATAGAAGGTTTTTTAGGTGGTGTTGTTTGTGCCAGCATATTAACCGTGATAGTTGGACTTTCATTACAGTGGTCAAGTGATAAGTTTATGACTGCTTTAATAGTTACCTTATTGATAACCTCTATTTCTGTGTTAGGTGACTTAACTGAGAGTATGTTTAAACGCCAAGCTGGTGTTAAGGATAGTGGTACTATATTACCTGGTCACGGCGGAATTTTAGATCGTATAGATAGTCTCACGGCAACAGCACCTGTTTTTGCTCTTTGTTACATATTACTTGCTTGATAATCACTATATTTTCTAGCATTTTGATAAATTAATTGGGGTAAATGTGTGTCGAAACGTCAACTTTGTATATTAGGTTCAACGGGTTCAATTGGTTGTAGTACGCTCGATGTAGTAAGACTTCATCCAGAGCGTTTTCAAGTGACTAGTCTGGCTGCGTATACTAGCGTTGATGTAATGTTTGAGCAGTGTCTCGAATTTAAACCTCAACAAGTTGTATTAGTATCTAGCAAACATGCTGCTCTACTTATCCAAAAACTAGCTGATGCAAATATTCATGGAATTTCAGTATTAAGTGGAAAGCAGGCTTTAGTTGATATTGCTGAGTGTCAAACCTCCGATACCGTAATGGCATCGATTGTTGGCGCCTCTGGATTGTTACCGACACTAGCCGCTGTTAATGCTGGAAAGCGTGTGTTATTAGCAAATAAAGAAGCGTTGGTGACATCCGGCGCTATTTTTATGGCTGCAGTTAAAGCTTCTGGTGCAGAACTCCTACCCATAGATAGCGAACACAATGCTATTTTTCAATGTTTGCCATCACAGCAACAAGCTAAAGTAGGGGAGTGCGAACTCCTTGCTAATGGCATCAGTAAGATATTGTTAACAGGCTCTGGCGGACCTTTTAGAACAAGAGAAATCGATAGCTTAGAAGCAGTTACTCCTTCACAAGCATGCGCTCATCCTAATTGGGATATGGGGCAGAAAATATCTGTTGATTCAGCCACTATGATGAATAAGGGCCTTGAATTTATTGAAGCTAAGTGGCTTTTTAATGTTGAGGCTGAGGATATTCAAGTTGTGTTGCACCCTCAAAGTACTATACATTCAATGGTTCAGTACAAAGATGGATCGGTCATCGCACAAATGGGTAATCCAGATATGCGCACCCCCATAGCTCATGCGTTAAGTTTTCCAGATCGCATTGAATCTGGAGTAGCACCATTAGACTTTTTTAATGCCACGTCCTTTGAGTTTCAAGCTGTTGATTTTAAAAGATATCCCAACCTAGAACTTGCCATTGAAGCTTGCAAAGAAGGTCAGGCCGCTTGTACTGCACTCAATGCTGCTAATGAAATTGCTGTTGCAGCATTTTTAGACGAAAAAATAAAATTCACTGATATTTATAAAATAAATGAAACTTCTGTGAAAAAATTTGTCTCACAAAAGGTAGATAATATTAATGAGGTTATTGCCCTAGATAAGCAAGTACGTTCATTTGCTGAAAAATTATTAGTAGATTTCTTGCAATCAGAAACGGTATCGCGCCAGGGTAATATTTAACATGATGGACTTTTTGTGGAACCTAACATCCTTTGTTATTGCTTTAGGTATCCTTGTTACCGTACATGAATATGGCCACTTTTGGGTAGCTAGGAAAAATGGTGTCAAAGTTGAGCGCTTTTCAGTTGGCTTTGGCAAGCCCCTGTGGCGAAAAATAGGAAAGGACGGCACTGAATATATATTGGCAATGATACCTTTAGGTGGCTATGTCAAGATGTTAGATGAGCGCGTTGATGAGGTCAAACCAGAAGATAAAGGTAAAACCTTTAACGCTAAAACAGTTTACCAGCGTATTGCAATTGTTGCCGCAGGCCCGTTAGCTAATTTTATTTTTGCACTAATCGCTTTGTATATTATGTTCCTTATTGGTGTTCCTAGTGTGAAACCAATGATTGGGGATATTGTGCCCAGCACTATTGCTGCGAAGGCTAATCTACCAAAAGACAGCGAAATTATTAGTATCGCAGGTAAGAGAACACGAGATTGGCAAGATGTTAACCTGGCGCTTATTGGGCAAATTGGCAACAAAGAAATAACCATTAGCACTAAAAAAGGTGATAGTCAGTATATTTCTAGCGTGACTTTAGACACGAGTGATTGGCAATTTTCGCCCGACGAAATGTCGGCGTTAACAAGTTTAGGTATTACGCCTTACCGACCTAAAGTTCACAATGAACTAGCTGCCGTAGCGGAAGGTAGTCCCGCAGAATTGGCTGGGTTGTTAGTTGGCGACAAACTAATTGCTGTGAATGATGTATTGACTGATAGTTGGGAAGTCTTTGCTAAAGAGATAAAGCAGTATCCTAATAAAGACGTCGCAATCACCACAATGCGTAATGGTGAAATACTCAAACTCATCGTCATTCCAAGTAGAATTGAACAAGCTGGGAAAGTCATAGGATATATTGGTGTTGCACCTAGAGTTGATGCATGGCCTAAGTCATTATTAATTGAATTAAGTTATGGACCTATTGACTCTTTCAAGGAAAGTGCTCAACGAACTTGGGATTTAACAAGTTTAACATTTAGCATGATAGGTAAGTTGATTACTGGTGATGTTTCGGTAAAAAACCTCAGTGGTCCAATAGGAATTGCACAAGGTGCCGGTAATAGCGCAAGTCATGGCTTTGTATACTTTCTAGGCTTTTTAGCCTTAATTAGTATTAATTTAGGAATAATTAACCTTTTACCGCTCCCAGTACTTGATGGCGGACACTTACTCTATTATCTTATAGAGCTTTTTACTGGTAGAGAAGTATCAGAAAAAGCCCAAGAGGCGGGATTTAAAATTGGGGCTTTGGCGTTATTAATGTTGATGGCTATAGGATTATTTAATGATTTTAGTCGAGTGTTAAGTTAAATGACTTCACCCATTATTGCCGTTGTTGCACTTATAAAAACGTATAAAAGTGAAGTAACAGAATAATTTTAAGAAATAGATATTAAGAAACATTTTACATTAAGAAATTGAATGAAAGGATACGCTCTTTATTGCTATAAGGCTTTATGAGATTTCAAAGGAAGGATAAAGAAAGTCGAAGAGGCTAGTCTGAAGGTTTATGCCTTAACACTCTAATATTACTAGCATTGAATCATAGAATGAATTCAGTCTAGTGTTAGAGTCACTGCATTAGATTAAGTGTGTAGCTAACCGTTTTTATAAAAAGAAGTAACGAAGTTTATAATATATGATCATGAAAAAAATTGCCTTAGCCCTACTTTTAGGTACGCTAGGAACATCACTACCATATGCCCAAGCTGCATCTAGTTTTCAAGTTGAAGACATTGAGGTCAAAGGTTTGCAACGTGTTGCTTTAGGTGCTGCGTTAACGCATATTCCGTTCAATGTCGGTGATGAACTCAATGACTTTCGAATTTCTCAATCTATAAAGGCCTTGTACCAAGCAGGTCACTTTAATGATATTAGAGTTTACCGTGATGGAAACCGACTGGTTTATCGCGTTAGAGAACGAGAAACTATTAGTGAAATACTTTTTGATGGCAATAGCGACCTTAAGGATGAACAGCTAACAGAGAGTCTCGATGGCAGTAATATACGTGTAGGTGAGACACTTGACCGTACTGTTATCTCCGGCATAGAGATGGGGTTAGAGAACTTCTACCACAGTGTTGGTAAGTACAATGCTAAAGTTACCGCAAAAGTTACTCACTTACCGCGAAACCGAGTAAATCTAGAGTTTTCTTTTGTCGAGGGGGATTCCGCGGCAATCAGGCAAATTAATATTGTTGGTAATGAAGTTTTTTCTGATTCTGAAATTTTAGATAAAATTGAGCTAACATATGATTCGCCTTGGTGGAACTTCATGGCTCAGGATAGGTACCAGAAGCAGACCTTACAAGGGGATATGGAAACGATCAATAGTTACTATCTTAACCGTGGCTATTTACGCTTCAAAGTTGACTCTACTCAGGTATCAATGACTCCAGATAAAAAAGCGGTGTATATTGCGCTAAATGTCAGTGAAGGTGAGACTTATACTATTAGTGAGGTTGATTTTGTCGGAGATATGGCGGGGTTTGAAAATACTATCCGAGCTATAAATCCATTACAAGCAGATGAATTATATAACGGTGCTGAGGTTACTTATACTGAAGAAGTGATTAGTAAATTCCTTGGGCGATATGGCTATGCTTATCCTAAAGTGAGAACTATTCCTGAAGTTGATGATGAAAATCATACCGTTAAATTGTCAATATCGATTGATCCAGGAAAGCGTGTATATGTAAATCGTATCAACTTTACCGGTAACCATGTTACCGCAGATAATGTATTACGTCGTGAAATGAGACAAATGGAAGGCGCCTGGTTGTCTAACAGTGTGGTTGAATCATCGAAATCCTGGTTAATGCGCTTGCCTTACATGGAAACCGTTGATTTTGAAACTAAGCAGATTGAAGGGGAAGATGATTTAGTTGATATCGATTTTACTGTCAAAGAACAACCTTCAGGCTCATTTAATGCCGGTATTGGTTATGGCTCAGAAACCAAATTAAGTGTAAACGCAGGTGTTCAACAAAATAACTTTTTAGGCACTGGTAACCAACTTGGTTTTAACATAGCGAGAAATAGTTATCAAAAAAATGCCACTATCTCGTATACTGACCCTTACTTCACCGTGGATGCTGTTTCACTCGGTGGTCAAGTTTATTACAGCGAATATGACGCTGGTAATGCCAACTTGGTTGAATATAAGAATAAAACGTTTGGTTTAGGTCTTAACTGGGGATTTCCTGTTAATGAATATCTTCGTTTAAACTTTGGTGTCGGTTGGAAATACAACCAAATATCGCAATTAGAAGCGTATGACCAAATTCAGAACTTCTATGATATTTATGCAGATCCGAATGATCCAGACGGACAGCTTGCCTTTAAAACCTTAGATTTAAATGCAGGTCTATCACGAAGTACACTTAACCGAGGAACTTTCCCAACGTCTGGATCTCAACAGAGATTTAATGCAAAAATGACCTCTCCAAAGTCTGATTTGCAATACTTTAAGCTAAACTATGATGCAAAATTTTACTTCCCATTAACGCGGAGCCAAAAATGGTCAGTATTGACCCGCGTGCAATTAGGTTATGCCAATGGTTACGGAACGGTGGACGGTAATGACCAATTACTACCTTTCTGGGAAAACTTCAGCGCAGGTGGCTCAGATTCATTAAGAGGTTTTGAAAATAACAGTGTTGGACCACGTGCAATATACCGTAGTCCTAAGCAGTTACCTGGTGGAGGTTGTTGTTTAGGTCCTGATAATGACTCTATCGCAGTATCACGAAGTTCTGTCGGTGGTAATGCCATGGCACTTGCAGGGGTTGAGTTAATAGTACCAACGCCATTCTTAGATGAAAGTTATTCAAATAGTGTGCGTACAAGTATTTTTTGGGATGCTGGTAGTGTTTGGGACACAGAGTTTAACATGGCAAGGTACGAAGACTTAGCTCCAGAAGAGTTTGCTAAAATTGATGACTATTCAGACCCAGGTCGTTTTCGTAGCTCGGCAGGTATTTCATTGCAATGGCTTTCACCAATGGGACCAATGATTTTTAGTTTCGCTAGATCTGTTAGAGAAGAAGAGGGTGATGATTTATCATTCTTTAGCTTTAACATAGGAAAAACATTTTAAAACGCAGATTTTAGCTGCGTTATATGAATTAATCTTGCTATATTAACGGACATAGGTATTTATCTGTAAAAATGGCAAGTAACAAATAATAAATAAAGGGGAACAACGTTGAATAAAGTTATTAAAACTATGGTTATGGGCGTAGCAGCATCTGGCATGTTATTAGCAAGTTCAGCTATGGCAGCAGATCAGAAGATTGGGGTAGTTAACTTTCAAGAAGTGATGAGCAAAATACCGCAAACAGCTGCATTAATGCAAAGCTTAGAAGCAGAGTTTAAAGATGAAAAAGCGGTTATTACTCAGCTTGAAAAAGATATTAAATATTATCAAGAAAAACTTAAGCGTGATGGTTCATTAATGAGCGCAAAAGAAAAAGAAGAACTTAATGTAAAAGTTAAATCTTTATTCCAAGAATACCAAGTAAAAGGTAAAGCTTTACAAGACAAAGCTACTCAGCGTCAAAATCAAGAAACGAATAAAATCATTGCATTAGTTCGCCAAGCGGTAGATAAAATTGCTGTTAAACAAGATTTTGACCTAGTGCTTTCTCAACAAGCAGTTGTTTATGCTAAACCAGATGCTAGCCTTACTGATGTTGTGGTTGAGCAAGTTAGTAAACTTAAATAAGTTATTAAGTTATCAGTAATATAAATTATTTATCTTTCATAATGGTAAAGGCACAATTATGACTTACACGTTAGCTGAAATTGCTATCAAGCTTGATGCTAAGTTGATAGTGCCGGATGCTCTTGATGAACAAATAGAAGCACAGACTAGAATTGGTAGCTTAGCGACTTTAGCGAATGCAGGACCAGGGCAGATAACTTTCCTTGCCAATAGTAAATATAAGCAGCAACTTAGCTCAACTAAGGCAAGTGCCGTCATTGTATCTCCTGATGCGGCAGAAGACTGTCAGGTAAATGCGCTTGTTATGAATAACCCTTACATGGGGTATGCTATTGTTGCACAGTTACTTGATAGCACACCGAAAGTATCTCGTGGGATTCACCCTAGTGCGGTGATAGCTGAAGGGGTTTCTATTGGCGAAAATGTCAGTGTTGGTGCTAATACGATTATTGAATCTGGTGTGCAATTAGCTGATAACGTGAGTATTGGTGCGGGCTGTTTCATTGGTCAAGCAGTGAAAATAGGTGAGTCAACAACACTTTGGGCAAATATTACAATTTATCATAGAGTAGAAATTGGCCACCATTGCTTGATCCAAGCTAACACTGTTGTTGGTTCTGATGGCTTTGGTTATGCACCTGTGCCAGGTGAGTATAAATGGCATAAAATTCCGCAACTTGGCAGCGTGATAATTGGCAATCATGTTGAGATAGGAGCGAGTACTACTATTGATCGAGGTGCACTAGATAATACTGAAATAAAAGACGGTGTTATTTTAGATAACCAAATTCAAATTGCTCACAATGCTATCATTGGTGAAAATACCGCGATAGCAGGTTGCAGTGTTGTTGCTGGCAGCACAGTTATAGGTAAAAATTGTACTATTGCTGGTTTAGTTGCTGTTAATGGTCATATCACGATAGCAGACAACACTGTTTTTACAGGAATGTCCATGGTCACTAAGAGTATCAGTGAAGCTGGAGTGTATTCATCTGGTACGCCTGTAGTAGCAAATAAAGAATGGCATAAAACTAATGCTAGGATTAAACGACTTGATAGCTTGACTAAACGAGTGAAAGAGTTAGAAAAATTACTTGCTAAAAACTAGCTATTACCCCCACCAATGCGTAAAATACTCCAAAGTCTTTCTGTCACTTAACATGAAGCTGACGCAAATATAGTAGGCAGTTAGTTAAGTTTTAACTAACTGCGCTAACCAACAAGGGATATTCATTTGGAAACTGTAAAAAAACCTATCGATCTTAACGAAATAAAAACGTTAATACCTCACAGATACCCAATGTTATTAGTTGATAAAGTTCTTGATCACGAACCTGGCAAAACGTTACATGCGATAAAAAATGTCACAATAAATGAACCCGTGTTTACCGGTCATTTTCCAGAGTTAGCTATTTTCCCTGGCGTATTAATTTTAGAAGCACTAGCACAGGCGACCGGTATTCTTGGATTCAAGAGTACAGAAGGGCGTGATGATAATGAAATGTATTTATTTGCTTCAATCGATAATGCTAAATTTAAAAAGCCTGTATTACCAGGCGATACAATGCACTTGCATGTTGAATTTATTAAAGAGCGTCGCGGTATGTGGAAATTTTATGGCGAAGCCAGAGTGGATGGTAAAGTAGTTTGTTCTGCCGATCTTATGTGTGCACGTCGCCCTCTGTAGTTTAAATTTATATTTATTCGCTCACTTACCTTTTAGAAGATTTAATATATGATTCATCCTCAAGCTATTATTGAACCCGGTGCCGTTATTGGTAAAAATGTTTCTATAGGTCCATGGACTTATATTGCGAGTAACGTTGTTATTGGCGATGACTGTGAAATTAGTTCTCACGTGGTTATTAATGGCCCAAGCCGAATTGGTAAAGGTAACCGTATCTTCCAATTTGCCAGTATTGGTGAAGATTGTCAGGACATTAAGTATGATGGTGAGCCAACTGAGCTGATTATTGGTGACAACAATACCTTTCGAGAGTCTTGTACTGTCCACCGTGGCACAATTCAAGATAATAGTATTACTCAAATAGGCAGTAATAATTTATTTATGGCATATACTCATGTTGCCCATGATTGTATGGTTGGTAGTCATTGTATTTTTGCAAATAATGCTTCTATTGCTGGTCATGTTCACGTTGGTGATCATGCTATCATTGGCGGCATGGTCGGTGTTCATCAATTCTGTCACATTGGTGCACATAGTTTTATTGCAGGCAATGCCTTGATCTTAAAAGATGTTCCTGCTTATGTTATGGCTTCTGGCCAACCAGCAAAACCTTTTGGCTTAAATAGTGAAGGTTTGAAACGTCGTGGCTTTGATAAAGAAACTATTTTAACAATAAAGCGCGCTTACAAAGTTTTGTATCGTCAAGGGCTTTCTGTAGAAGAAGCATTAACCGCTATCAGTAAACTGCCAGCACAATCTGCAGAGTTACAAGTATTTTGTGACTCAATCAAAGAATCTAATCGCGGTCTCATTCGTTAAACTTAATACGTTAAACATGTGCCGTTAATACGAGTACCTTTTCTATAGGTACCGTTAACTTTAAGTACTTTTAACGCCTATGACTACTCAGAATCTAAACTCTCACCAACAAACTGTATTTGCTATGGTTGTTGGTGAGCATTCAGGTGATACGCTCGGTGCGGGCCTGATCACTTCATTACGTCAAACCCATCCTAATGCGAAATTTGTAGGCATTGGCGGTCCCAAGATGAAAGCTTTAGGTTTTGAAAGCTTATTTGACATGGACGAATTATCAGTCATGGGACTCGTCGAAGTGCTCGGACGAATTCGTCGTTTATTACATGTTCGTAAAAGTTTAACTGATTTTTTTACAGCTAATAAGCCGGATGTATTTATTGGAATTGATGCTCCTGATTTTAATATTGGCCTTGAACTAAAGCTTAAAGCACATGGCATTAAAACTGTTCATTATGTTAGTCCATCAGTGTGGGCTTGGCGTGAAAAACGCATTTTCAAAATAGCTAAAGCAACAAATATGGTTTTAGCTTTATTGCCATTTGAAAAAGCTTTTTATGATAAGCACAACGTTCCTTGTACCTTTGTTGGTCATCCACTTGCAGATGATATTCCTATGCAAAGTGATAAAACTTTAGCGAGAAATAAACTAGGCTTACCACAAAATAAAAAAATTCTTGCGCTTATGCCAGGCAGTCGTGGCGGCGAATTATCTCGTTTATTGGAAGACTTCTTCGAAAGTGCTAAACAACTACAAGCGCAAGATAGTGAATTACTTTTTGTTGCGCCGATGATCAGCGAGCAACGTACAGCACAATTTAACGCCCTCAAAGCTGAATTAGCACCTGACTTAATAGTCGAAGTAGTACTTAACCAAACACAAGATGTTATGGCTGCCAGTGACTGTCTATTAACTGCCTCAGGTACAGTAACTTTAGAAGCAGCTCTAATTAAACGCCCGATGGTTATTTGTTACAAATTTAGCCCGATAACCTATTTATTAGGCCGATGGTTAGTTAAATTGAAGTGGTTCTCTCTACCAAATTTATTAGCAAATAGAACATTAGTGCCGGAACTATTACAAAAAGAAGTTTGTCCTGACAATATAGTACCTTTGATAAAAGAGCGTTTGTATCAAGATCAGAGTCAACTGAATGACAGTTATAATGAGATTCATCAGCAGCTGAAGTGTGACGCTAGTAAGCAAGCAGCTAAAGCTGTACTTGATGTACTATCTCATTAATTTTTAAACAATAATTAACGAATAAGATAAGAGTAGCTTATCTAGAGTAAATAATATGGCAAGTAAGCAAGCTTTTCCTGATTTTGAATACCCGATAGCCTATTGTATTGCGGGAATTGATGAAGTTGGTCGAGGTCCTTTAGTTGGTGATGTCGTTACTGCGGCTGTCATTCTTGATCCCGATAACCCAATTACAGGATTGATGGACTCAAAAAAATTGTCAGAGAAAAAGCGGAACTTACTATCAATTGAAATAAAAGAGAAAGCAATCGCGTGGTCACTAGGGCGTGCAACCCCACAAGAAATTGATACCTTAAATATATTGCACGCAACTATGCTTGCCATGCAACGCGCTTTAGCAGGCTTAGATGTTGAGCCTGATTTTGTACTTGTTGATGGAAATCGTTGTCCCACTTTTTTAAGTAGGGAAAATGAATTAGGTCAACAAGAATCGAAAATAGCTAGCCAAGCGGTAGTTAAAGGCGATGCCAGAGTCGCGGAGATAAGTGCAGCTTCGATTATTGCTAAGGTTGCCCGCGATAATGAAATGATTGCCTTAGATAAGCGTCATCCTGAGTATGGTTTTGCCAAACACAAAGGTTATCCAACCAAACTCCATTTAGAAAAAATTATTGAGCATGGGGTATTGGATTGTTATCGACAAAGTTTTAAACCTGTCGCCAGAGTATTAGGTACATACAATGACTGATTTACATAGTGAAGAAGCCGCTTCAGAGGAAGAGCCTACTGCTTTTATGCCACCCAAATTTATCCATTTACGCGTTCATAGTGATTTCTCTATGTGTGATGGTTTAAAAAAAGTTAAGCCTATTATTGCAAAAGCGGTTGAACTTAACATGCCAGCACTAGCCTTAACTGATCAAACTAACCTTTGCGGTCTAGTCAAATATTATCATGCTGCTCACGGTGCTGGAATTAAACCTATTATCGGTTGTGATTTTTGGGTAAAAAGTGATGAATTGGAAGATGAGCTTTCACGTTTAGTTATATTAACAACTAACAATGTTGGTTATAAAAATATTACTGAACTTATCTCCAAAGCCTATACCCGAGGACATATTCAAAACAGAGCAGTGATTGATAAATCCTGGTTAGTTGAATTTAAAGAAGGCTTAATTCTACTTTCCGGTGGACGTGAAGGAGACATAGGAAAAGCCTTATTGAAAGGCAATACTGAATTAGTTGATGAAATGGTTAGTTTTTATCAACAACATTTCGACCGCAGCTTTTTTCTTGAGTTAATGAGAACAGGTCGAGAAAATGAAGAAAACTACATTCATCTTGCTGTAGAACTTGCTGAAAAAGAAAACTTGCCCGTGGTCGCTACGAATGAGGTGATGTTCCTCTCTCCTGAAGACTTCGATGCCCATGAAATTCGAGTCGCTATCCATGATGGTTTTACTTTAGATGATAAACGCCGACCTAAACGTTATAGCGCTGAGCAATATCTTCGTAGTGAAGAGGAAATGTGTGAACTGTTCAGTGATATACCAGAAGCCCTAGAAAATAGTGTTGAAATAGCCAAGCGCTGTAATGTGACTGTGACTCTAGGGGAGTATGTATTACCTGATTTCCCGACTGAAGGTCTAGAAATTAATGACTTTTTTATCAAAGTATCTGAAAAAGGCTTAGAAAAAAGGCTTAAGCAGCTTTTTGATGTTGATGCGCCGGACTTTGCTGAAATAAGGAAACCCTATGATGACCGTTTAGCTGTTGAGCTTGAAGTTGTTAATAACATGGGCTTCCCTGGTTACTTTTTAATCGTAATGGAATTTATTCAATGGAGTAAAGATAATAATATCCCTGTTGGCCCTGGTCGTGGATCTGGTGCAGGCTCTTTAGTTGCTTATGCTTTAGATATTACCGATCTCGATCCACTAGAGTATGATTTACTCTTTGAGCGATTTTTAAACCCTGAACGTGTCTCTATGCCAGATTTCGATATCGATTTTTGTATGGATAGGCGCGATGAAGTTATTGACCATGTTGCAGAGCTTTATGGTCGAGATGCGGTTTCGCAAATTATAACTTTTGGTACGATGGCGGCTAAAGCGGTTATCCGTGATGTTGGTCGAGTATTAGGCCATCCATATGGTTTTGTTGATAGAATTTCAAAGTTGATACCGCCTACACCCGGTATGACTTTAGCTAAAGCATTTGAAGAAGAACCAAAGCTACCAGAAGTATATGCACAAGACTCTGAAGTAAAAGATCTTATAGATATGTGTCGTATCCTTGAGGGCACTACACGTAATGCAGGTAAACATGCTGGTGGCGTGGTTATCTCCCCTACAACTATCACCGATTTTGCGCCATTATATTGTGATGATGAAGGTAACAACCCTGTAACCCAATTTGATAAAAATGATGTAGAAGACGCCGGCTTAGTTAAGTTTGACTTTTTAGGATTAAGAACACTTACTATTTTGCAATGGGCCATTGAAATGGCTGATGCTAAGTTGCTCAAAGCGGGCAAAGAGCCGATCAATATCGCTGCGATTGATCTGGAAGATAAGGCAAGTTTTAAGTTGTTACTCGCTTCAAAAACGACAGCCGTATTCCAGCTAGAATCAAGCGGAATGAAATCTTTAATTGATAAATTAAAACCCGATTGCTTTGAAGATATAATCGCTCTAGTGGCCTTATTTAGGCCAGGGCCACTGCAATCGGGCATGGTTGATAACTTCATTGAGCGTAAACATGGTCGTGAAGCCATTAGTTACCCAGATGAGACTTGGCAACATGAAGACTTGCAGCCTGTACTTGAACCTACCTATGGTATTATTTTGTATCAAGAGCAGGTTATGCAAATTGCTCAGGTACTTGCGGGATACTCTCTTGGTGGTGCTGATATGCTCCGTCGAGCTATGGGTAAGAAAAAACCAGAAGAAATGGCTAAGCAACGTGCAGGATTTGAAGAAGGCGCCATAGGCCGTGGCGTAGATGGCGAACTCGCCATGAAAATATTTGATTTAGTTGAAAAATTTGCTGGTTATGGTTTCAATAAATCACATTCAGCTGCTTATGCCTTGGTTTCTTATCAAACGTTATGGATGAAGACCCATTTTCCCGCACCATTTATGGCTGCGGTAATGTCTGCCGACATGGATAACACTGAGAAAATTGTTACGTTAGTTGATGAATGTAGCAATATGGAAATTGTATTGTTACCACCTGATGTAAACGCTGGACAATATAAATTTACTGTCAATGACGATGACCAAATTGTTTATGGCATCGGCGCGGTAAAAGGCGTTGGCGAAGGTCCAATTGAAGCGATTATCGCTGCGCGTTTAGCGGGTGGACCTTTTACCGATTTATTTGATTTTTGTGCACGTTTAGATCTTAAAAAAACCAATAAGCGGGTATTGGAAAAGTTAATTAAATCAGGTGCAATGGATTCATTAGGACCTAAACACCAAATTGGTTCAACGAAAGAGCAAGGGGCTAATCGTGCAGCGCTCTTTGAAACCTTGCCAGAAGCGATAAAAGCAGCTGAGCAACATGCCAAGGCAGAATTGTTAGGACAAAATGATTTATTTGGTTTAATTAATGACGAACAAACTGATTCTAGACAGTCTTTTAAAGAGGCTAAAGCGTGGGCTGAAGAAGCTTGGCTTGATGGTGAAAAAGAAACGTTAGGGCTGTATTTAACAGGTCATCCGATAAATCGTTACTTAAGTGAAATAAAAAAATATTCATCAAGCCGGCTTGTTGCTATGCAACCTACTGGAAGAGATAGACAAGCAGTTGCGGTAGGTTTAGTGATAGGCGTCAGGGTTTTAGTCAATAAACGTGGGCGTCGCTGGGCATTAGTGACTCTAGATGATAAGAGTGCTCGTATGGATATCCGGCTTTTTCCAGATGATTATGATCGTTTTGCAGAATTGTTGGTAAGTGATGCAATTTTAGTTTGCAGCGGACAGGTCAGCTTTGATGATTATTCTGGTGGTAATACAATGACAGCTCGGGATATAATGACAATCACTGTTGCGCGAGAAAATTATCTAAGCTCCATTGATGTTCAGGTTGATAACAGCTTGATAGCAGATAATTTTATTGAACAATTTACTCAGGTATTAACGCCTTTTAAAGAAGGGACCTGTCCAGTGAGAGTTTTTTATCAGCGTGAAGAAGCCCAAGCTATGCTTGAGTTAGGCGTACAATGGCGAGTAACGCCGGCCGATTTGTTACTGTACGAATTAAAAACATTGCTTGGCGAAGAACGCGTCGCCATGGAATTTAAATAACAACTATTTAGCTTAAAGTATTGAATAAGCATGCTTTCTTTAAAGTATTGCTTAAGATTGTAAACCAAAGTGTTTTGGTTAAGTAGTGAAACCGATTATAAAAATTAACTAGATTTATTAGGTAAATAAGCATGTCATTAAACTTTTTAGATTT
>MAAB01001524.1_pt1 | contig 19018 bp, 17 predicted proteins | sample 1115991 | NCBI WGS metagenome assembly MAAB01 (sample SAMN04961124, study PRJNA320927) | seawater metagenome | isolation source: sample BD02T18 sea water enriched with oil for 18 days | place: USA:Gulf of Mexico | collected 2013-07-27
AATAGGCCTTGTATTAATGGTGCTATACACAGCACTACATCTTGTAGGCCATGTTCGTGATTTGTTTTCAGAAGAGGAACAGAAAAATGGTTGAAGTAGCTTTACTCGCGGTGGCTGTATTGGTCATCCTATTAACCCTTGGAGTCGCTCTACCGTATTGCTTCGGTGGCGGATTAATGGTGATGTACTTTTTAGGTGATGTCGTCATGAAAGGCAACATGTTATGGGGCTTTCAACAAATGGGAAACCCTGTGCTGCTGGCAATCCCTCTATTTGTACTCGCCGGAACCCTCATGAGTGTCAGTGGCATTGCTGCCAGTTTACTGCGCTTTGTTAATATTTTTGTGGGGCATTTACGCGGTGGTTTAGGTGTCGTAGCGACCATTAGCTGCGCATTAATTGGTGCGATTTCAGGGTCAGGTTTAACCGGGGTGGCTGCGATAGGCCCGTTATTGATTCCTGAAATGGAAAAACAAGGCTATCCACGTGAATATGCAACCGCATTAATTGCAAATGCATCACTACTCGGTTTATTGATTCCGCCTAGTGTAACCATGATTGTTTATGGCTGGGTAACAGACACCTCCATCCTGGCTTGTTTTCTTGCCACTCTGGGCCCTGGTTTACTCATAATGTTCAACTTTTCGGTCGTCAATGTCTGGATGGCACGAAAATTCCCACTGGTTTTAGATAAAAAATTAGAAGGTAAAGAGTTTGTATCTGAAGTGACGAGCCGTGGTTTTAAAGCGACTCCCGCACTCTTAATGCCAGTCATCATTTTAGGTGGCATCTACGGCGGTATCATGACGCCTACAGAAGCCGCTGCGGTAGCCGTTATTTATGCATTGCCGGTCGGCTTTCTAATTTATAAAGGCCTAGATGTAAAAACCTTTCTGTTAGCAGGTAAAGAAGCATCCACCTCTGTTGGTGCAATCATGTTGATGATTTTATTTTCCATGATTCTTTCGCAGATGTTTGTATTGGAGAGTATTCCACAAGCCTTGGTTGAAGCTATTTTCTCTATTACCGATGATAAAGTAGTGCTTCTTATTCTCATTAACGTGCTGCTCTTTGTCGTAGGCATGATAGTCAACGATGTGACTGCCATCATCTTAATCGCCCCTTTATTACTGCCTTTAATGGAAGCAATTGGTATTAGTCCTGTGCAGTTTGCCGCCATTATGGGTGTCAATACTGCGATGGGAGGAGTAACGCCTCCTTACGCCTCTATCCTTTATTTAGGAGCTCGAATAGGCAAGGTACCGGTAACCAAAGTTATCCGTCCAGCCATGATACTCATTGTTACTGGCTACCTTCCTGTGGTGATCCTGACCTCCTTCTGGTCTGACTTATCACTTGGATTACCAGCAATGTTTGGTTATTAAATCACACACTATTTAACCCTTATTAATCATCCCAAACGCCTGAAATTAATTTCAGGCAAACAAACCTGATATCAGGTTCACTCAATAATAAAAAGTAAGAGGATATTATGATGAAATCACATTTATTGTGTAAAAGTGTCAGCGCAGCTGTTATCGCAGGTGCCTTGAGTTTAGCGACTATTGCAGAGTCAGCAACACTAAAAATAAGCCATATCCGCCCACAAGGCGCCATTATCGATAAAGAACTCAAAGAGTTTGCAGGGAATATTAAAACCGCCACTGATGGCAATGTGAAAATTAGAATCTTTGCGGCAAGTTCATTGGGCGACTATACCACGGTACAGGAACGCATATCCCTCGGGGCTATCGATATGGCTATCCAACCCGCTGCGACAGCCGCATCACGTAAAATGCAAATCAGTTCATTCCCCTATGTCGCTGAAAACTGGAAACAAGCACATAAAATCTACGGCCCAGGTGGCGCAATCTACTCGGCAATGAAAGACCTGTATGCCGAACAAGATATTACCATGTTAGCGGCATACCCTGTTTACTTCGGCGGCGTTGGATTAAATAGAGAAGCCGTATCACCTGGGGATATCAATGTAAAGAAAGGCATAAAAGTACGTGTACCAGGTATCAAGAGCTTCCAATTATCAGGGGATGCACTGGGTTATATCAGTACACCTATCCCTTGGTCTGAAGCTTTCACAGCGATTCAAACTGGCGTCGTTGACGGCGTTATAGGTGGTGGTGCTGAAGGCTATTACGCGTCATTAAGAGATGTAACAAAAACCTATATTCCTATCAATACTCATTTTGAAGTCTGGTACATGATCATCAACTCAGAGAGTTTAGCCGAATTGGATGATAGTGACCGTGAAGCACTGGTTGCAGAGGCTGTTTCATTCGAACAAAGACGTTGGGTTAATGCCGAGGCAGACCAAGCAGTCTACGAACAGAAACTAGCTGATTATGGCGCGACTATTGTCAGCCTTTCTGACGCTGAACTTGCGGCTGCGGCTCAAAAAGTACGTGCTGAAGTTTGGCCCGAAATTCTTAAAGATATTGGTCAGGAGTGGGGTCAAGGGATTCTTAACAAGATTTCAAATTAATCCTCAATAGACCTTTAAAGGGCGGTGGTCTCACCCATCGCCCTTCTTTATCAGTTTAGAGTTCTAACTCTCATCATTATTTTCACTTATTTCTGACCTTGATTACCGCTTGTAAAGGAGCTGGTTATGTTTCGTTCTATCTCAAAATCAACATTGCAGCACATTCCCATCGAAATTAATGGGCAAAAAGTAAATGTGCCCGAAGGTATCACAGTATGGTCTTCCATGGCCCTTTCAGGCGAAACAGCCACTCGTCTTTCTCCTGTTACTAAACAAGAACGGTCCGCATACTGTGCAATGGGCGTCTGCTTCGAATGTCTAGTTCAGATTGATGGTCAGCCCAATCAACAGGCCTGCCTCACCTTAGTGAGAGAAGGCATGAAAATTCAGAAACAGATCATCACCGAAGATACAAGTCAGGTCGAAAATGGAGACAATATTGTAGGAGGGAATACTCATGATAAGTAGCTACGATATTGCCATTATTGGCGCTGGCCCTGCCGGAATGACTGCCGCGATTACTGCCAGCGAAGCCGGTGCTAAGGTCATAGTTCTGGATGACAAAAAATTTGCTGGAGGACAAATCTACCGTAATGTTTGCAACAGCCCATTAAAACAAGTAGACGCCTTGGGGCCCGATTACCTAAAAGGGCGTTCATTAGTAGAGCGATTTGAACAATGTCGTGCTGAGAAAGTAAACGGCGCATCGGTGTGGCATGTTAGCGATAGCGGCGAAGTATTGTTCAGTAAAGACCAATCGACTACAAAATTAACCACACGTGAAATAATTGTTTCTTGCGGCGCAATGGAGCGCCCTTTCCCCATTCCAGGCTGGCAATTACCTGGGGTAATGTCTGCAGGCAGCGCCCAAGTGATGCTTAAATCAGACGGTGTCGTTCATGATGATGCCGTGTTTGTTGGCACGGGTCCATTACTGTATCTAATTGCTGCCCAATACCTTCGACTTGGAGTACGAGTTAAAGCGCTTGTAGATACCACTCCAAAAGCAAACTATTTAGATTCCTTTACCTCTTTACCCGGTGCGTTAACTGAATACACTACGTTAATCAAAGGCTTAGGGCTTCTGAAAGAAATTCAAAAATCAGGGACTTCGGTTTATAAATATGCTCAGAATTTAACTATTACGGGTGAAACTAACGCCAATGGGATTAGTTTTCGATCTGGCAAGAAAAATCATAATCTAAGCTGCGACCATATTTTCCTTCATCAAGGGGTAATACCCAACCTCAATATGACTCGCTCACTTAATTTAGATCATTATTGGAGTGAACAACAATTATGTTGGACGCCCACGCTTGATAGTTGGGGACAAAGCTCAGCCACTAATATTTCAGTTGCAGGTGACTGTAGTGGCATCATCGGAGCCGAAGGCGCTGAACACATGGGCCGCTTGGTCGCACTTAACCAGTTATCAAAACTGGGGATAATAACAACCAGTACCCGAGACAAACAAGCACTGACTAGTCAACATAGATTGGCTCGCTTTAACCAATTCCGTCGCTTTATCGATAAACTCTATCGTCCAACAGAAGACCATAGAATACCGACGAAAAATACTACTGTGGTATGTCGATGTGAGGAAGTTGATTTAGCGGCACTTAGGCAAGAGTTTGAGCGAGGATCGCAAGGTCCAAACGAGCTTAAAATGATGAGTCGATGTGGCATGGGCCCTTGCCAAGGCAGACAATGCGGCCATACAGTCAGTGAGTTGTTGGCGCAATGGCGAGGAGAAGAGGTGAAAGAAGTTGGTTATTACCACTTACGATCACCTATGCGCCTACTTAACCTGACAGAATTCAGTCAATTTAGTCACATTGAACCGACAAGCACCACAGACTCTTCCCAAGTACAAATTCAAGAGGTAAGCCCATGAACGCTGATGTATTAATAATCGGGGGCGGTATCCATGGCTGTTCCGCGGCATATTACCTTTCCAAGCTGGGTTTGAAAGTCACTGTTCTAGAGAAAGATTGGGTATCTCGTCATGCATCTGGGGTTAACGCTGGCGGTGTTCGTTTATTAGGTCGACATCCAGCAGAAGTGGCTCTCAGCAAAGCATCCATGGAAATGTGGGCAAATCTTGACGAAGAACTAGACGCAGATACGGGCTTCAGATCTCGCTCACATATCAATATCGCTATCGACGAAGCAGATATAGAAATAATGAATCAACGCCAAACATCGATGCATTCATTAGGTTATTTTCATGAGGAGTTAATTGACCAAAAAGAGCTTAGAGAACGCTTACCTGCGGTTGCCCCTCATTGTATTGGTGGCGTCGTTTCTGAAGTTGATGGTTATGCAATTCCCTATCAATCTACTAATGCGTTTCGTCATGCAGCGGCTCGGCTTGGAACTCAATTCATAGAAGGTTGTGCGGTTCATAACGTACGAAAGGTGGGAGAAAATTGGCTAGTAGAGTCAAACCAGGGCCAATTTGAGGCAGAACATCTAGTGAATTGCGCAGGCGCATGGGCTGATAAAATAGCCATAATGATTGGCGATAACGCACCACTATCTTTCAGCGCACCCATGTTAGCAATTACCTCTCGTATGCCACAGTTTATCTCGCCTGTAGTAGGTGCCGTTAATGGTGTCCTATCATTCAAACAGTTTGAAAACGGTACTGTACTTATTGGTGGCGGCCTTAAGGGATTTGCTGACCGAGATAAAAATCAGACTCGCCTAGACTATAAAAAAATGGCGGCCAATGCTTATCACGCCGCCGACTTTTTCCCCATCATGAAAACCGCATCCATTAACCGCATGTGGGCAGGTATTGAAGCCTATATGCCAGACAAAATACCTGTAATTGGTAAAAGCATGAATGCAGACAAAGCCTATCACGCTTTCGGTTTTTCAGCCCATGGCTTTCAGATGGGTCCTATCATTGGGAAAATGATGGCTGAGCTAATTGTAAATGGTAGCCCTTCATTATCGTTAGACGCTTTTAACATCAGTCGTTTTGAAACCAATAAAGTTTAATTAACACTAAGCATCATCATTTATTAAAAACTTTCAAGAGAACATTAGTTATGTCTATTCAAAGAATGGAAATTAAAGAACGTATGAGCCGCATCGTTATACATGCGGATACAGTGTATTTATGCGGCCAGGTAGGCTTGGATTTCAATACTGACATCCAAGAGCAGACTCGTACTATGTTGGATAAAGTTGATACCCTGCTAAATCAAGCAGGGAGTGATATTAACCACCTGCTCTCTGCCACTATTTTCTTAGCCGATATGGCTGATTTTGAGGCCATGAATGAGATCTGGGATAACTGGGTGCCAGCAGGAAACGCACCCGCCAGAGCCTGTGTTAAAGCCGCTATGGCACGACCAGAGTGGAAAGTCGAAATTTCCGTTATTGCAGCAACTATTTCTCAATAGCCGCAATTTATTAATCGGAAATTCAAACCAATTAACCCAAATAATAAGCTTAGGCCTGCCTAGTTTATTATTAAACACCCTTAGGACCTGTTTTACAGGTCCATTTTTTTATCTGAAACACCAAATAAAAGTCATAACGATATTAATCATCTCTTTGTACTGGTCACACCTTCTTTAACGAATCTGTTGAATTCTGATAAAAATGAGGGCAAATGTTAATATCCCATTATTGACGCTTACCATTTATGCCATGGAGGAAACCGCATGTTACTTAGCTCAGATATGAATGAGCCTAGTGTTAGGCTAAAAAGCCATGCCAACAGGGACGAGTATCAAGAGGCGATCAACCTCTTGATGAATTTAGATGTGATTAGTGAATCGCTGGAGCAATGTTTACGTATCGATTTACCAAGAGATACCACTGAGAGTTCGATTTATCTAGGTTTTGCCATCAGTTTGCAGACCTATTTTGTTAACGCTCAAGGTCTCAATAACAGCCTCACTTGGCAAGATGCACCCTCTTCTCGCCTCAAAGGTATGATCAGCATTGCCCGTATTATTCGTAATAAGGTGGCGCATCAAGGGATTTGGTTACCCAGTAATAGCCGCCGCAATCCCTTGGAGAAAGGCTCATTTGCCTACTTTGGTCTGCCCTTATCCGAGTTAAAATCCCTGCTGTTAAAACAATCTTTAACCGATAAAAAGCGCTTACTCGCTAAACAACTCAGCCAGATGAGTGAGGCATCAAATGTATTAGGCTCTGATACCTTTGTCTCCCATGCTAATGATCTCGATAGCTGGACCCAAGATGCACTTGCTCTATTAGATTCTGACTATTCATCGCCTTATTTTGATGTAGTGCCTTTTATGAAGCATCACTACATTGAATATGTGCCTTGGGTACTGGCGGTATATACTGAGCTACTCGAAGACGAAGCATGGGCTCAAGTTGCAGATTTACGTAACCAAGTTGACCTTTGCACCTTAGAAGAACGTTTAGCGGCACTAGACACTAAATACAATAAAATCGTGTCTATTATGCGTCACGTATTGTCAGGGTTTTAGTCGGTTATCAATAAAGCAGATCACGCCAGACTCTCCCATCAAGTCTGGCGTTTATTATTTCGTTCTTAAACCTTTAGCGTTAACAATCAAGAGATCGACTACAGCAGGATCCGCTAGAGTAGAAATATCACCCAGTGAGTTAAAATCACCCTCGGCTATTTTGCGTAAAATACGTCTCATAATTTTGCCAGACCGCGTTTTTGGCAAGCCTGATGTGAACTGAATAATATCGGGAGTAGCGATTGGCCCGATTTCACGCCGCACCCAAGATCTAAGCACCTTTAACAGTTCGTCAGATGCTTCTTTGCCAAGGTTAAGCGTGACATAAACATAGATCCCCTGCCCTTTAACTTCATGTGGATAACCCACGACGGCGGCTTCTGCGACAGATGAATGGGCCACTAATGCAGACTCGATTTCAGCCGTTCCCATTCTATGACCTGACACATTGATCACATCGTCTACTCTGCCTGTAATCCAATAATCTCCGTCTTCATCTCGTCTAGCACCATCGCCAGTGGTATACACGCCTTCATAAGTGGTGAAATAAGTCTGAATGAAACGCTCATGATCACCCCAAATTGATCGGCTTTGACCCGGCCATGAGTCTTTCAAGACCAAGTTGCCATCAACCACGCCCTCTAGCTCTTTCCCTTCAGCATCTAATAACGCGGGTTGTACGCCAAAAAAGGGCCTTGTGGCGGCTCCCGGTTTAGCTGGTGCAATACCTGGTAACGGCAAAATCATCATGCCACCCGTTTCAGTTTGCCACCAAGTATCTACTATGGGACATGTATTTTGACCAATAACACGAAAATACCATTGCCAAGCCTCAGGATTAATCGGCTCTCCAACTGTGCCTAAAATGCGCAAACTGGATAAATCAGAATCGCCTAATACGTCCTCACCCTGCTGCATCAGCGCTCGTATCGCAGTAGGAGCCGTATAAAATTGATTCACCTTATGTTTTTCTATGACTCGACCAAAACGGCTGTTATCAGGATAACTCGGCACACCTTCAAACATCAAAGTGGTAGCGCCATTAGCTAAAGGTCCATACACAATATAACTATGACCTGTCACCCACCCCACATCGGCGGTACACCAGTAAACATCACCCTCTTGATAATCAAAAGCGTACTCATGAGTCATGGCGGCATAGACCAAATACCCTCCTGTGGTGTGCATTAACCCTTTAGGCGCCCCTGTGGAACCTGAGGTGTAAAGAATAAACAAAGGGGCTTCAGCAGCCATCTCCTCAGCAGCACATTCACTAGAAGCGAGCGCCATTTGAGATGTGTAACATATATCTATCTCTTGATTCCAAGTCACGTCAGCATAGGTACGTTTAACCACTATGACTGTTTCAACTTGGCTATTTGCCCCACGAATCGCAATCGCTTGATCAACATTTTGTTTTAATGGAATCGCCTTACCTGCTCTTAATGAAACATTGGCGGTTATTACTACTCTAGAATTTGCCCCTTCAATCCGCGCAGCCAATGCTTCGGGAGAGAAACCACCGAAGACAACAGAATGCACCGCACCAATACGACAACATGCGAGCATTGCTATCGCGGCTTCTGGGATCATTGGCATATACAAGGTCACCACATCACCTTTTTCAACACCTTGAGATTTCAGCACATTTGCAAACTTACAGACTCTTTTATGTAGCTCTCGATACGTAATACTTTCGGATTCATTAGGATCATCTCCCTCCCAAATAATGGCTATTTGATCACCTCGCTTTTCTAAATGCCTATCTAGGCAGTTATAGGAAACGTTCAAGCTGCCATCTTCAAACCAACGAATATCTACCTTTTTCGAATCGAAACAGGTGTTTTTTACCTTAGTATAGGGTTTGAACCAATCGAGTCGCTTCCCTTCTTCCCTCCAAAACGTATCTGCTTCCTTAACTGATTGCTCGTACATGGCTAAATATTTTTCGTTATTCATAGGGTTACTCGTTTAGAATTTTTTAGTGATGCTTAGGCGTTGTTCAACAGTCAGAATTAATCTATTCCCATTAATAATCGGGGGAGGAACAAGGCTAAATCAGGAATAAAAGTCACCAAAATGACAACGGGTAAATGTCCCAATAAAATAAAACGCAATGTTGGTTTGAGGTACTCATGAAATTTTGCTTTACCCACAGATCCCGCCATATAAAGTAAGGGAGCACAGGGTGGCGTTATATTACCTAACCCCAAATTTGTACCAACAATGGCAGCGAAATGAATAGGGTGGATACCAAGATCAAGTGCCACAGGCATAAGAATAATAGACGCTAAAATACTGCCAGAAACATCATCAACCAGCATTCCGATACAAATCAGAATGAAATTAATCAGTAAAAGTATAATAATTTTGTTATCTGACAGGCCCATCATAAAGTCGGATAATTGCTGCGGCACTTGCTCCAATATCATCACTCTGCTCATGATAAATAAGAAGAAAATCATCGCTATAATCGAGCCAGTGCTGACTGCACCACGCAGTATTGCCGTCGTAGCGCTTTGAAAGTTAAGGCCTTTATAAATTAAAAAACCAACAGGCAAGGTATATACTAATGCAACGGCTGCTGCCTCTGTCGGCGTAAAAATACCACCGTAAATCCCCCCCAACATGATTACCGGCATGAGTATCGCCCAGCTCGCTTCTTTACTCGCTTTGGCAATCACTCTTCCGCGTTCAGGTATCGAAATTTTCTCTTCGACTAACACGTCACCTCTATTGCGCAGATATAAATAGTTAATCAGACAATAAATAAGGGCAATCAGTACACCAGGTAAAATGGTCGACAAGAAAGCGGCAGCGACTGAGAGCCCACCCGTCAATGCAAAAATAATCATAGGGACACTGGGCGGTATCAATAAGGCCAATACCGATGAACAACCGACTAAGGCTGAGGCATAACCACGAGGGTAACCTTGGTCAACCATTTTAGGGATCATGATTGAACCAATCGCAGCAATGGCTGAAGCACCCGACCCTGCAATCGCACCAAAGAGCGCGCAGGTAACAATAGTCACAGCTCCTAGGCCGCCTTTAATAGGCCCAACAAAGGCGTTTACAAAGCGCACTAAGCGGTCAGATATTCCACTGGCTCCCATTAACGCGCCAGCAATAATAAATAAAGGCAATGAAAGTAGTGCAAAACTTCCCAACTGCCAAAATGCATGCGGCACCAGATAATTAATGCTTTTTCCCGTTAACAGGGCAAAGCTAATCGCCCCAACACCAAAAACATAAGCAACAGGCATCCCTATCAGTAATAGGGCTATGATGATAAAAATTGAAATCACTAATAGGGTCATTTAATCGCTTCCTCTAAAACTGCATCGTCAGAATGAGGCGACTTGTTGTCGTAAACTGTATATGAGTTTTTGTGAATAAATAGATCTCGTAGTTTGTACGCTGCCATCAAGGTAAAACCAACAATGGCAGCGCTTACCCAAATAGTTGTGGGCCAAGCAAGGTTGGTACTGACTCGATTAATTTTTGCAACGAAGAAAAAGTATTTGATGGCGTAAAAACCAAAACAACAAATTACCGCCAAACCGACAACATCATTGAAGCATTTGATCCAAGCTTGATACCTTGGACTGAGGTTAAATAAATCTAGAATGCCGCCAGTTAAATGGCCTCTTTCTCGGGTCACCACAACCATAGAGATAAAGTACAGCCAAAGGCCAACCAGGATACTAAGCTCTTCAATAGCAGGCAGAGCCAAGTCCAAAACGTAACGCAGGAATACTGAAACAGCCATCATTCCAGTCAAAATAAGCACCAAGGCGACTAAACAAAAGCGAAACAATACGGCTAAGTAATAATCGGTGCGATCAAAGAAGTTTTTCATTGGAATCTCCTAATTTTTAGGAAGGCCAAAGTGTCTTCCTTTGGCCTTTTAAATGAGCTAAAAATTAGTTCGCCGTATTATTACGAATACGATTCACGAGAGCTTTACCAACAGTTGCTTCCATCCAACGCCATTCTTTATCTTTAATAATAGAACTGAGTTTTTTATGCTGATCAGAGTTCAGTTCAACGACATTAATACCGTATTCTTTAATATCTGCAATAAGACCTTCACTGATTGTCTCTGCTTCTTTCCAAGCCCAGATGGCGGCATCATCAGCCGCACTTTGAATTGCATCTTGCTTTGTACTGTCTAAATCATCCCACCAATCTTTGTTGACAAGAAAAGCACCTTGCTCAAAATAGTCTCGGGTGAAAACATAGGTTTCAAGCACATCACGCATCTGCCAGATTTCTGATGGTGGTCCAAAAGTCCTGCCATCTACAGACCCTAGTTGTAGTGCTGTGTATAGCTCAGAGAATGGCATTGGAACCGGATTAAAACCTAGGTATTCAAACCGCTTAATAGCTGTTTGCATAGGAGGTACACGCACTTTAATTCCAGCACCATCTTCTGGAAAATTAACAGGTACTTTCCCCATGCCTTTACGAATCGCTATACCACCAAAATCAACGGGCAATATAGCCAATAACTTCATATTCAGACCATTATAAATCTCACTATAGGTCTCTACCATTGAACCACCTGGTCCATAAATTCTACTCGCGTCCTGCCAATTATTTGCCACCATACCCATGATTGATATATTTAATCTTGGGTCAAAATCAGTCGCAGGAAAGGTCATTGTCATACCAATTTCACCCGCAATTGTCTGTTCAAACTGGGATGTCCAATCACCAAGATCCCCACCTGGGTGGTATTCCACGTCGAATACACCAGGGGCTTTATTACCAAGCGACTTTAAAAAGTGATCCGCAATAGGGTTAAATATATGCTCCTTTGACATTGCATGAGCCAATACAACTTCCTCAGATGCCAGTGCAAAAGGGGCTGTCATAACTGCTGTCGACAATGTCATTGTGCCTGCCATTATTTGAATTGATTTTTTAATGGATATTTTTTTTAACATACCTCGAACTCCAAATTTATTATTGTTTTTGAACAACCAATTTGATGAGTAAACACCCTTAGGTGAATTACTCACTTCTCAGTCATTCTCAAATCGAGCATATCCAGTTCAGCGTTGTTAAGATTTTTTTTAATGTTTCCTTAAACGCAACACAGTTCTCTGCTTTTAGATTGAGGTGGATAAATTTTTTGTGGGTATAAAGGCGCAAAATGGACATTTGGTGTTGCCATAATTAGAACAATAAACCTAGTTCCACCTACTTATACTTAACGAACTATTTGGTAAGAATGGAGGTAAGCAAAAACACACACTTACGAGGTAAGCATGACTCAAAAAACTATCGGCATTATCGGATTGGGCAGTATGGGCAAGGGTATGGCACAAACCCTATTACGTAACGGTTTTAACGTTATTGGTACTGATTTAGGCGAAGCACAAAGGCAGGCAGCCAATGACATAGGCGTTAATGTCGTCGCTGATACACAGACACTTTGCACACTTGCTAACGTTATTATTTTATCCCTACCTATGGCGAAACATGTACAGGCAGTTATTAAAGGCGAGGGCGGTATTATCGAAAATGCTCAGGCTAATACTTTAATTATCGACACTTCGACCTCTGAACCTGATGTCACACGAGTATTAGCAGAAGAACTCGACCAACTTGGTCATCAGCTACTAGATAGCCCCGTAAGCGGCGGGCCGGCAGGTGCCGCAGCAGGCACCATGGTGATGGTGGTTGGCGGAAAAAATGAAGCACTAGAAAGAGCACAACCTTATTTAAATGCCCTAAGTTCTAAGGTGGTGCATCTAGGAAAATCTGGTAATGGCCATGTGGCGAAGTTGATCAATAATTTACTTTGCGCAGCGCACCTAGTAACGACGGCGGAAGCCATCTCCCTTGGTAAAAAAGCAGGACTTGATCCGGCTGATCTAATTGCAGGTCTTAATGCAGGATCAGGGCGCAGCGCCATCAGCGAGGTAAATTTTCCCCGCTGGATTTTAAATGACGGTTTTGATTCTGGTTTTACCATGCAGTTGATGCGTAAAGATGTACGTTTAGCCAAACAACTGATTGAAGAAATGGGCCTTGATTTGCCTATGGCACAAAAAACCTCATCCATTTGGGCAGAAAGTGAAGCAAACATTCCAGATCAAGATGATTTTAACTGCATCATCAAAAATGTAGGAGAGCACAATGAGCTTTAATGTAGAGAATAATGGTGAACAACAGGTTGCAATGCTGCTCAAAGAACTACTAGGTGATAGTCGCTTTGGGAGCTGGGTTGCAGGCGAAATGGTGCTAGGTAAAGGTGACGAAATTCACTTAACAAACCCTGCAACAGGCCATCACTTTATGAGCTACCTTGATGCGGGTTCCTCTATCGTACAAAGTGCGGCGGATGCCGCTGTTATTGCTCAAAAGCAATGGTGGTCTAAGACGGCAACGGGGCGTGGTCAGATTATGTGGGGCTGTGGGGCAATCATTCGCAATGCAGCAGAAAAACTCGCACAACTAGAGTCAGTATCCGCCGGTAAGCCCATTCGAGATTGCCGTGTCGAAGTCGCAAAAGTCGCTGATATGTTCGAATACTATGGGGGCTGGTGTGACAAGATGACAGGGCAGGTGATCGCGGTTCCCACCAGCCATCTGAATTACACTCGACATGAACCTTATGGTGTTGTTACTCAAATCACACCTTGGAATGCCCCTGTATTTACAGGAGGCTGGCAGATAGCGCCGGCGATTTGTGCAGGTAATGCAGTCCTAATAAAACCATCTGAATTAACTCCTTTAAGTACGACTGTACTGGTTAAGTTAATTGAAGATGCAGGTGTACCCAAAGGCTTAGTCAACGTCATTAACGGATTGGGGCATACCACTGGGGCTGCCGCGATTGACCACCCTGCGACCAAAAAAGTTATTTTTGTCGGTTCTCCTAAAACAGGGGGCTTGATAGCAGCCGCATCGGCTCAACGTGTAATTCCTTGCGTACTTGAACTGGGCGGAAAATCAGCCAATATTGTTTTTAATGATGGCGATATCAACCGTGCGGTTGTTGGCGCTCAAGCCGCTGTATTTGCCGCAGCAGGACAGAGCTGTGTTTCAGGGTCCCGCTTGTTAGTTCAGCGAGGAGTGTACGCAGAAGTGGTTGAAAGGCTTGCCTCTGCAACCAATAAAATACCCGTCGGTTTACCTTGGCTTGACGATACTATGGTGGGCCCAATTAATAACTTGGCGCAATTCACTCATGTTAATAATCTTGTCAATCAAGGTGTAGCAGAGGGAGCAATCGTAGCGAGTGGCGGTTGTCGTGCTGATGTTAACGGCGGTCAAGAGGGCTATTTTTATCGACCGACCGTATTGGCAGATGTGCATAATTCGATGGCGGTTGCCCAAGAAGAAATTTTTGGGCCTGTGGTTTCTGTCATTCCTTTTGATGATGAAGACGAAGCTGTAGCCATTGCCAATGATAGCCGTTTTGGTTTAGCAGGTGCAGCTTGGACTGCCGATGTGGGCAGAGCTCATCGAATGGCAGCACAAGTCAATGCGGGAACCTTTTGGGTCAACAGTTACAAGGCTATCAATGTCATGTCTCCCTTTGGTGGGTTTGGAGAGAGTGGTTATGGCCGCTCAAGTGGCTATGAAGGTTTGATGGAATACACTCAAACGAAAAGTGTTTGGGTAGAAACCGCAAGAGATGCCGCTATTCAGTTTGGTTACTCAATAGAGTAATACCCTTGATATCGTACAGATGTGATCGCACCCTTCCCCTATCCTTATGATCTGATAGGGGTTTTTACGGCTTCTATCTTTCTACTCGGTAGGAGCCGGTTTTTTACGGAGGCATAATGGCTAACTTTAAACGCGAGATTAATGCTGAAGACTTATGGAAAAACATTCTTGATGAAGCCCAATTAGTTGCAAATGAATTCGAACTCTTAAGCGATTTTTATCGTAGGAACATTTTGCAACATTCAAGCTTTCAGCAAGCATTAGCGCATGTTTTAGCGGAGAAGTTAACGGATGACCCAAGCCAAACTCAAGCTTGGCAGGCATTATTATTAGAGGTTATGGACGCTGAACCCTGTATCTATCAAGCCGCTCTAGATGACTTGTTATGCCAGCTACAAAGCAATGCTTCTATCAAGGATAATTATACGCCCTTGCTGTATTTTGGTGGTTACCAAGCACTGCAATGTTATCGTTTTTCACATTTTTTCTGGCACCAGAAAAAATCTGCTCTAGCCTTGTTTATTCAAGGTCGTATGGTGTCACTCTTTGGTGTCGACATTCATCCAGCGGCTGTCATTGGCAAGGGCATTTTTATGGATCATGCAGTGGCGATTGTTATTGGTGAGACAGCCATTGTCGAAGATGATGTGACCTTATTTCAAAGTGTCACCCTGGGTGGCACAGGTAAAGGCATGGGTGACCGACACCCTAAAGTACGAAAAGGGGCATTTATTGGAGCAGGAACTCAGGTATTCGGCAATATTGAAATTGGTGAGAATGCCAAAGTCGCTGGAGGGACTGTCGTTGTTAAATCGGTTGCGGCCAATACAACCGTTATTGGCTCAGTCGCTCGACCTCTTACGCCACGCTTATAAGTATTGGAAGGTATGTTTAATATGACAAAAAATCACCTAGGAATTGATCATCCTCTTGTTGCTGTGCGTGACATGGATAAAGCCTGTGAAGATTTTGCCCGCTTGGGTTTTTTTATTAATCCGAGGCACCACCACCCTTGGGGCACAGATAACCACTTACTGATGTTTCCTGAAAACTTTATTGAAGTCATTAGCATTTATGATGCCACTAAACTAGATCAAAAAAATGATAATGGTTTTGCTTTTGGGCGCTTTATTAGTAATTCATTAGAACGCAAAGAAGGTATCGCATTAGTTGCCTTACACAGTGAAGATGCTCGTCATGATCATCAATTGATGGAACAAGGTAATGTAGAAAACCAAGGCTTAGTGGATTTTCGTCGGATCGCACATCGTCCAGATGGCAGTGAAGAAGAGGCGGTAGTTTCACTGGTGATGTTGATCAATTCCGAATACCCAGCCATTTCTCACTTTTTTTGCCACCAGCACAAGCCTCATTTAGTGTGGGTTGAAGATTGGATGAAGCATCCTAATGGCGCAACAGGCATAACGAAGGTTAGTTATGTGGCAGAATCACCAGCCGATTTGTTACCACGATTTATGGGCATTTATGGAGAACACGCTGTCACACTTAAATCAGATATTCTTGAAGTTAAAACCGATAGAGGTGATTTTGAGATATATAGCCCTGCTCAAGCCAAAATCAGATTTTCTGGTGTGGATGTGCCTATCAGTGCAGACAATAGCCCGTCTGGCGTAGCAATCCGTGTGAGCAGCCACTCAATCACACAAGCAAAAGAACATTTAGATAAAAGTCAGGTAGCCTATATTGATACTTCTGATGGGGGTATCCGCATTCCTGCTACCTATGCAGGTAATACCATTATTGAAATATATCCAACAGCGAGCTAAGGAATTTATCATGTCACTGATCCCTCAAGAAGGCGATTTACACCACACTATGCGTGAGTGGAGACGAGATCTACATGCTCATCCAGAAACGGCCTTTGAAGAGCATCGCACTGCAGCAAGAGTTGCCGAGCTGTTAAAAAACTTTGGGCTTAAAGTCACCACAGGCATAGCGGAAACAGGTGTTGTTGCCACACTAGAAGGCAAGCAATGGAGCAATCGTACTATCGGACTAAGAGCAGACATGGATGCTCTTAACTTAGAAGAGTTAAACACCTTTACCCATTGTTCAAAACATGAAGGGAAGATGCATGGCTGTGGCCATGATGGCCATACTGCCATGCTCTTAGGCGCGGCTAAGTATCTCTCTGAACATAGGGATTTCGCTGGCACTGTGGTCTTCATATTTCAACCGGCGGAAGAAGGTGAGGCAGGTGCCAAACGCATGTGTGAACAGGGCTTATTTGAGCAATTTAAGATTGACTCTGTCTATGGTATGCATAATTGGCCGGGGCTAGATACAGGCTGTTTTGCAGTACATACAGGTGCAGTAATGGCCTCTATGGATGTATTTGATATCAAAATTATGGGTAAAGGTGGTCATGCCGGAATGCCTAATATGGGGATTGATCCCGTCGTGGTCGCAGGCCAACTCATTAGTTCATTGCAAAGCATTGTTGCTCGGACTTTACCGCCGTTAGAGTCAGGGGTTATCAGTATTACCAAAATGCAGGGAGGGGATGCCTATAATGTAATACCCGATAGCGTTACTTTGTCTGGTACTTGCCGAGCATTCTCACATCAAATGCAGGACTTACTTGAAACAAACATACGTAAGCATGTAAAAAACATTTGTGCTGCCTATGGAGCAGAAGGCAAGCTTGATTACCGTCGTATTTATCCATCAACGATTAACCACCCTCAGCATAGTGAAATTTGCGCTGGAATTGCCGAGTCGTTAGTGGGCAACAGCAAGGTGAAACTTGACCTTGCGCCAAGTATGGGGGCGGAAGACTTTGCTTTTATGCTGGAGCAACGACCTGGTGCTTATATCTGGATAGGCAATGGCTCTGCTGATGAAGGCCGTGGTCTGCATAACCCACATTACGATTTTAATGACAATATTCTTCCATTAGGTGCAAGTTATTGGGCTAGCTTAGTAAAAAGTCAGTTACCCATAGTGATCTAAGAATGAAAATATAAATCAATAAGTTACCCAGGAGATGCCATGAAAGAAATTAATGCAAAGCGGGTAGCTTACCTCTATGAAGCCGTTAGTATGGGCACAGTACGGGCAGCGGCTGACAAACTTAATGTTGCACCCTCAGCAGTAAGTCGACAGATAGCCCTGTTAGAAGAGGAACTTGCATGCACCTTGATAGAGCGCCATCGTAAAGGTGTGACCATCACGGAAGCAGGTGAAGTTATTCTGCGCTTTTATCGGGAATCCATGTCTAATGAAGAGACCTGTATTTCTAAATTACAAGCACTACAAGGTCTAGAGCGTGGCCATATAAAGCTTGCGGTTGGGGAAGGTTTTGTTGGGGATTTAATGTCAGGTCCTTTATCCGAATTTAACAAGCTTTATCCCTCTTTAACTCTCTCTATCTGTATGGGTGGATCAAATGAAGTTATTCGCCAAGTTGAAGAGGATGAAGCCCATATGGGATTGCTTTTTCATCCTGCTAGTCACCCTCGTATACGCTCCCAAGCCATCAGCTGTCAGCCAATCTGCGCCATAGTGTCACCACAACATCCCTTAGCAAAACTCAATAGCCCTTTAAAGCTCGAGCAGCTATTGAATTATCCTGTCGCATTACAAGAAGGGCACTTTGGAGTTAGACAATTGTTAGCTATGGCTGAGTTTCAAGAAAAAATTCGTTTTAAACCCATTCTTACCACTGATTCAATTGCAGTACTTAAACAGTTTGTTCGATCTGATATGGGCTTTACGTTTATGCCTGCATTTGTTGTTTCAAGAGAAATAGAAGATCAGCAACTTGTGGCGATTCCCATTGATCACGATCTTCTCACACAAGGAGAAGCACATATGATTACTCGATTAGGTCGGCAACTGTCTGAAGGTCCTCATCGTTTATTACAGCACCTCACCGCTTGGATGAAGGCGTTTAACGATCATGTCTAACGGTAATTAGCAGAAAGCCGCCATAGAAATACAATAAAGAAAGGCATTAAAACGAAAAAAGGCCAGCTATAAAAGCTGGCCTTTTTAAATGATGGTGCCCTGACGCGGAATCGAACCACGGACACGAGGATTTTCAATCCTCTGCTCTACCGACCTATCAAGCTAATTCATTTTGTACTTCTTCTATAATATTCCAAATCGTCTCCAGCCAATCCTGGTGCTCAGGCTTCATGAGACAAGACCGCATGCAAGTGGTGTATTCTGTATCCACTTCAACCTCTGGAAAAACCTTCTTAATCAACACAGAAGGATAACTAAAGGTTGCCAAATACAACGACTTTTGTTCCGCCCGTTCAAACGTAAGTTGTGACAAGCGAGAGATTTCACTGGTTGTTTTTGCTTTTGAGGCCCAAATAACAAT
>MAAB01001526.1_pt1 | contig 18999 bp, 18 predicted proteins | sample 1115991 | NCBI WGS metagenome assembly MAAB01 (sample SAMN04961124, study PRJNA320927) | seawater metagenome | isolation source: sample BD02T18 sea water enriched with oil for 18 days | place: USA:Gulf of Mexico | collected 2013-07-27
AACACCACATTAATAAGATAGAATACTTACCCAGCGTGCATAGGCTCAAAATAGCCAGAGCAACTAGTAATATATAGAAAAATAAACACAGGTAACGCTGATTAACCCTAAAAGTGCATCAAAACCACCCCGTAGGAGGATGCTTGCACGCGATCAGTCGCAAAAATAAAAATTAGCCAAGCTAAAACCCAAAACGTAGGAACGTGCTTGCACGCGATAAATGGATTAATGAAAAAAATAACAAAAGCCGTCATTCCAGTAGCAGGCTTAGGCACGCGCATGCTGCCCGCCACCAAAGCCATCCCTAAAGAGATGCTAGTACTGGCCGACAAGCCCCTAATCCAATACGTAGTAAACGAATGCGCAGCAGCTGGCATTACCGAAATCATCCTGGTGACCCATAGTTCAAAAAATGCCATAGAAAATCACTTTGATACATCGTTCGAACTAGAATCTACCCTGGAAACCCGGGTTAAACGCCAACTACTAGAAGACGTACGCAGCATTTGCCCGCCAGGGGTAACCATAATGCACGTACGCCAAGGCCAAGCCAAAGGTCTTGGTCACGCCGTATTATGCGCCAAACCCATGGTAGGGAATGAACCCTTCGTAGTGGTACTGCCAGACGTATTAATAGACGAATATGAGGCCAACCTAAAAACCGAAAACTTGGCCAAAATGCTAGCCCTATATAATGAAAACCAAGCTAGCCAAATCATGGTAGAAGCCGTACCGCAAGAAATGGTAAGCAGTTATGGCGTAGTAGACTTACAAGGCCAAAAAATAGAACCCGGCCAAAGTAAACCCATAGAAGCCATAGTGGAAAAACCGAAACAGGGAGATGCTCCGTCAAACCTAGCGGTAGTAGGTCGCTATGTACTAAGTGAAAACATCTGGCCCCTATTGAAAGACACAGCCCCAGGCGCAGGTGACGAGATTCAATTAACCGATGCCATAGCCAAATTAATCCAACAAGAACAAGTGGACGCATTCTACATGACGGGTAAAAGCCACGACTGCGGCAGTAAGCTAGGTTACATGCAGGCCTTCGTAGAATACAGCTTGGGCCATGAGCAAGAAGGCGCAGCCTTTAAAGGCTGGCTGCAAAAAAAGTTGTAAATAATATATATGTAGGAGGGGGTGGCCACACCCCGAACGTAAAATGCTGCCATTAGAAATATTTAAAACCGTTATTGCTTCTACACCATTAATATCCATAGATTTAATTGTACACAATAGTAAGCTAGAGGTTTTACTGGGTAAGCGGCTTAATAAACCTGCGCAAGGGTGTTGGTTTGTGCCGGGTGGTCGTATTTTAAAAGATGAGTCGTTAAAAGATGCATTTAAGCGTTTAGTAGAAACAGAACTTGGCATAAGCGTTCATAACGGTGTCTTTAAAGGCATTTATCAGCACTTTTATAGTGACAATGTGACAGGGCCAAATTTCAGCACTCACTACGTGGTGCTGGCATACGAAATTACATTAAGTAAAAATTTGTGTGCGCCACCTAAAGAACAGCACAGTGAATATAAGTGGCTATCACAGGTCGCACTATTAAAAGATGATAACGTGCATAGGCACACTAAATGGTATTTTCAAAAGGGGCAAGCTGCAGATGCCTCTTTTGTAAATAAAAATATATAAAGGATTAAACAATGTTAGTGCCAATTATAATGGCGGGTGGTTCTGGCACACGGTTGTGGCCATTATCTCGGTCGTTACACCCAAAGCAGTTTTTACCATTAATTGTCGAAAGCACCATGCTGCAAGCCACTATTAATCGTTTAAAAAAACTAGATACGGCGGCCCCGGTTGTTATTTGCAACGAAGACCACCGTTTTATTGTGGCCGAGCAGCTGCGCAGTATTAACCAAATGGGCCCAATCATTTTAGAGCCAGAAGGTCGCAATACGGCTCCCGCTATTGCTCTTGCTGCTAACCTTGTAACCAGTATGATTAAACAACAGAATACAAGCGATGAGCCATTGCTCTTAATACTGGCGGCTGATCATGTGATACAAGACGAAGCGGCTTTCACCGCTGCAGTACAAAAAGCCATACCATTAGCCCAGCAAGGTAAATAAGTCACCTTCGGCATTGTGCCGCAATCTGCCCATACAGGTTACGGTTATATACAGCGTGGTAGTGAACTAGAAAGTGGTTTTATGGTAAAAGAATTTGTGGAAAAACCCGATCTTAAAACTGCGCAAATCTACCTAGGCAGCGGTAAGCATTATTGGAATAGCGGTATGTTTCTATTTAAAGCCAGTTGCTATCTAAATGAATTAAAAGCCCACAGGCCGGATATTACACAAGCCTGTGAAGCGGCGTTAAAAAACACCAGCACAGATTTAGATTTTATAAGAGTAAATAAGGAAGAATTTTTAAATTGCCCTGATGAATCCATTGATTGCAGTGTCATGGAAAATACCCAAGATGCAGTGGTCATACCACTAGACGCAGGCTGGAATGACATCGGCTCTTGGAATGCGCTTTGGGAAGAAAGCCCCAAAGACCAAAATGGCAATGCCGTAAAAGGAGATTCCATATTACAAGATACTCGTAATTGCCTGATACACAGTAACGAGCGGCTAGTCGCCACAGTAGGCTTGGATGACATTGTGATTATAGACACCAAAGACGCAGTAATGGTGGCCCACAAAGATAAGGTGCAAGATGTAAAAGCCATTGTGGCTAAACTAAAAGCCGCAGACCGAAAGGAATGGCAATTACACCGTGAAGTATATCGACCTTGGGGTAAGTACGATCAAATAGATAAAGGCGAGCGTTATCAAGTAAAACGGATTACTGTAAAGCCCAGTGAGAAACTTTCACTTCAAATGCATTACCACAGAGCGGAGCATTGGGTTGTGGTATCGGGTACGGCAAAAGTAACCCTTGCCGATAAAATAAAATTAGTCTCCGAAAATGAATCCATATATATACCCATTGGTATGACTCATTCCTTAGAAAACCCAGGTAGGCTACCGTTAGAAATGATCGAAGTGCAATCGGGATCATACCTTGGGGAAGACGACATAGTACGGTTTGAAGATAGATATGGCAGAACTTAAAACCTGGGTGATAAAACATAATTGTAGGAGCGTGCTTGCACGTGAAAAGCATAAATACAGTATGCGGCATGATAAAGAAGGTATAGGCTTTGCTATGTGAATTAAAAGTATTTTTAATTAGTTTGTTGTTTTATTTGATACGGCTTACTTTAAAGTTTAAGTTTTGGGTGCGTTGCAATAAGTGGTTTTGAGAGAGTTATGTCAAAAACAGTACGATTGGTGCCAAGTGAAATTGAGTTCAAAGTTAATGCAGGCCAGACGATTCTGGAGGCTGCACTTTCTAGTAATATTAATCTTGAATATAGTTGTTCCAATGGTCAGTGTGGTCAATGTAAAGCCGAATTAATAGATGGGGCAATTGATCAAAATATCAAAGTAGTGGGGGTTGAGTTGTTGCCAAATCAGATTTTGACCTGCTGTGCGACCCCTCAGGATAATTTGATATTGAAAGCAGAATATTTCCCCCAATTAAGCGAGATTGAGCGTAAGACAATTCCTTCAAAAGTAGATGATATCGTGTTTGTTAATGAAGATGTCATGTATGTCACTTTAAGATTGCCCGCTACAGCTAATTTTCAGTTTTTACCAGGGCAATACATTGATTTAAATTGGGATGGCAATAAAAGAAGCTATTCAATTGCAAGCTCCTGTGTCCAGGAGCATAAACTAGAGCTACATATTAAAAAAGTAGAAGGTGGCTTATTTAGTGAGTTTTTCTTTAATGAGTTAGAAAAGAATAAGCTATTTCGCTTTTACGGGCCGTTAGGCACCTTCTTTTTAAGGGATAGTGACGGCCCATTGATTCTTTTATGTACAGGCTCTGGTTTTTCCCCAGTTAAATCAATGGTTGAGAGTTTAATTGAATCAGGTTCTACACGACGTGTCTACATATATTGGGGAGGGCGATTGTTATCGGATTTATATAGTGACCTTCCTTTTACATGGTCTGCGCTATACGATAATATTCAGTTTATTCCTGTATTGTCACGTGAAGAAAAAAATCAGGATAAATTTGAATTCGGCTACGTACAGCAAGCCGTAATCAAACAGCATGAAAACTTAAATGAATTTGAAGCATATGCGTGTGGGTCAGAGAAAATGATTCATGATGCTAGACAAGAAATGGTTGCAAATGGTTTGCAAGCCAAAAACTTTTACTCTGATGCCTTTGTGTCATCAAATTAATATAGCGGAGACTATTGATGAAAGCGGTGATTTTGGCGGGTGGATTGGGCACACGTTTAAGTGAAGAGACAAGTTTAAAGCCTAAGCCTATGGTAGAGGTTGGTGGTAAGCCAATTTTATGGCATATCATGAAAATGTATTCTTCTTATGGCATTAATGATTTTATAATATGTTGTGGTTATAAAGGCTATGTGATTAAAGAGTACTTCAAAAATTACTTTTTACACATGTCGGATGTAACCTTTAATATGCAAGATAACACCATGGAGGTTCATCATGAAAGAGCTGAACCGTGGAAAGTTACCCTAGTTGATACTGGTGATAACTCAATGACAGGTGGTCGACTAAAGCGGGTGGCTAATTATATTAAGGATGACGAAGCATTTTGTTTCACCTATGGAGATGGTGTTAGTGACGTAAATATTGGTGAAACCATAAAATTCCATAAAGAACATGGAAAATTGGCGACCTTAACAGCAACATTCCCCCCAGGACGTTTTGGAGCGCTAGATATTGTTAATGGGCGAGTGCAAAACTTTAAAGAAAAGCCAAAGGGCGATGGCGCCATGATCAATGGTGGTTTTTTTGTATTATCCCCTGAGGTACTAAGTTATATCGAGGATGATTCGACTACCTGGGAACAATTCCCACTAAACCAGTTAGCTGAAGATGAGCAGCTTATGGCATATGAGCACCAGGGGTTTTGGCAGCCAATGGATACCTTAAGGGATAAGAATTATCTAGAGGAGTTATGGAGCGCGGATAAAGCACCTTGGAAAAACTGGAAGCAGTCATGAGTCCTGAGTTTTGGCAGGGTAAGCGAGTCTTTCTTACAGGGCATACCGGTTTTAAAGGCAGCTGGTTGTCCTTGTGGTTACAAGAAATGGGAGCCGCTGTCAAAGGGTATTCTTTAGACCCTCCTACCGAGCCTAGTTTGTTTGTTGAGGCCAGTGTTGCAACTGGAATGGAATCACATATCGGTGATATTCGCGACTATCAGGCCCTGTTTGATAGCATTGCAGTCTTTAAACCTGAAATAGTTTTCCATATGGCGGCTCAGCCCTTGGTTCGCCTCTCTTATGATATTCCTATTGATACCTATTCTACCAATGTAATGGGTACTGTTCATTTATTAGAAGCATGTCGTAAAATTAAAGGTATTAAAGCAATCGTTAATATCACTAGCGATAAGTGTTATGAAAACCAGGAATGGGAATGGGGCTATCGAGAAAATGAGCCTATGGGAGGATTTGATCCATACAGCAACAGCAAAGGCTGTGCTGAATTAATAGCATCTTCATTTAGACAATCCTTTTTTAATCCCGATCAATACCAGTACCACGGTGTTGGCTTAGCATCTGTCAGAGCTGGCAATGTAATTGGGGGGGGGGATTGGGCATTGGATCGACTAATACCTGATACTTTAAAGGCATTTGAAGATGGGCGCACAGTAGAAATTAGAAGCCCACATGCTATAAGGCCATGGCAGCATGTCTTGGAGCCGCTTTCAGGATACTTGGTTACTGCAGAAAAACTATTTATAGAGGGTGCTGAATTTTCAGAGGCTTGGAATTTCGGGCCTAGGGATGAAGATGCACAGCCGGTTCAGAGCGTTGTTGAAACATTAGCAACTTGTTGGGGGGATGATGCAGATTGGCTATTGAGTGAAGGTGATCATCCGCATGAAGCACATTACTTAAAACTTGATTGCTCCAAAGCCCGGATGAAATTGAATTGGCAGCCAGTATGGGATCTTCATACTACCTTAAATAAGATCACAGTATGGCATAAAAAGTGGTTGGCTAAAAATAATATGCGCGAACATACGTTAGCCGAAATCAAAGAATATATGAATACTCGAATAGGTTTAAATTAATGTCCAAAGATATAATACGTAAAGAGATCGCTGCGCTAGTAGAGAAATATGCAGAGTTAGAATACGCCCCAAAAGAGTTTACTGCTGGTGAGTCGATAGTCCCTCCTGCTGGCAAGGTATTAGGCGCTAAAGAATTGCAGTACATGGTCGATGCTTCTTTGGACGGCTGGTTAACAGCAGGGCGATTTAATGAAGAATTTGAAAAGCGCCTTGGTGAATACTACGGCGTCCCCCATGTATTGACTACAACCTCGGGTTCATCTGCAAATTTATTGGCATTGACAGCCTTAACCTCGCCCAAGCTTGGAAAAAGGGCTTTGAAGAAAGGTGATGAAGTCATTACGGTTGCAGCAGGATTCCCCACCACGGTTAACCCTATAATTCAAAATGGGTTAATTCCTGTGTTCGTCGATATTGATAATAAGACCTACAATATCAACTCGTCATTAATTGAAGGGGCTGTGACGGATAAGACCAAAGCAATCATGATTGCTCATACACTGGGTAATACATTTGATCTGGATGAAGTTAGGCGAGTAGCAGATAAATACAATCTTTGGTTAATTGAAGACTGCTGCGATGCTTTAGGGTCAACGTATGACGGGAAAATGGTGGGTACGTTTGGGGATATTGCGACCGTTAGTTTTTACCCTGCGCATCATATTACAATGGGCGAAGGTGGGGCGATATTTACTAAGTCGTTAGAACTAAAAACCATAATTGAATCATTTCGTGATTGGGGGCGTGATTGTTATTGTGGGCCTGGTTGCGACGATACCTGTGGCAAGCGTTTTGATCAGCAATTTGGCTCGCTTCCAAAAGGCTATGATCACAAATATACTTATACTCATGTGGGCTATAACCTAAAAATCACCGACATGCAGGCCGCCTGTGGTTTAGCTCAGTTAGATCGTGTAGATGCTTTTGTAGAAGCTCGTAAAGTAAACTTTAAATATCTAAAAGAAGGTTTGGCCTCTTGTGAAGAGTTTATTGAGCTACCAGAGGCTACTGATAAATCAGATCCATCCTGGTTTGGGTTTCCCATCACCTTAAAAGAGAGCGCAGGTGTTTCCCGGGTTGAATTGTTGAAATTTATGGATGAAGCAAAAATTGGTACACGTTTGTTATTTGCCGGTAATTTGACTCGCCAGCCGTATTTTGAAAACGTGGACTATCGTGTTCATGGTGACTTAACCGTTACTGACCGTATTATGAATCAAACTTTTTGGATTGGGGTTTACCCTGGCTTGACACAGGACCATCTGGCTTATGTTGTAAGTATGTTTGAAGAATTTTTTGGTCTAAATTTTTAATAATAATCTAGTGAAAATTGATTTCAATGTGGATAGTGTGAATGAAGGCATCTGATGCAATAGCTAAAGTACTTAGTGCTAATAATGTTACCGTTGGTTTTGAATTGATCGGTGGAATGATAACGCATTTAGTTGATAGCATTAATGTACTTGGTGACACCAAACTTATATCCTTGCATCATGAGCAAGCAGCTTCTTTTGCAGCAGGTGGTATCGCTAGAGCTACAAACAATAAAAAACTGGGGTTAGCTCTCGGCACAAGTGGTCCAGGAGCCACAAATTTAGTGACAGGTATTGCAGATTGTTGGTTAGATAATTGCCCTTGCATTTTTATTACGGGGCAGGTCAATACCCATGAGCTTAAAGGTGAGCGTAATATACGTCAACAAGGTTTCCAAGAGCTTGACATAGTCAGTATCGTAAAGAGTATTACTAAATATGCTGTACAAATAAAAACACATGACGAGATTATATCTGAATTGCAAAAAGCTATTGATATATCTATTTCAGGGCGACCAGGGCCTGTATTGATTGACATTCCAATGGATTTACAACGTGTTGAATTAGACAGAGATGTACTCTCTTACTTAAATGATAAGCGTAAGAATTCGAATGTAGGCGCTGAAATTAATAGGGAAACAATACTACAACTAAAAGAAGCATTGTCATTTCTCTCAAATGCTAAAAAACCACTTTTTTTGATTGGTGGTGGTGCTGTTAATGAGCCTAGCTTTAGCAAATGGCAAAGAATGATATCTGGAATGGGAGTGCCGCATGTAACTAGCCTTAAAGGAAGTGAGAAAACACCTGCACTGCCAGGTTATTTCGGCATGATAGGTGCTTATGGTACGCGTACCGCAAATTATGCAGTACAAGAAGCGGATGTGGTTATTGTTCTAGGTAGTCGATTGGATGTTCGTCAAACAGGGGCTGATGTTGGTGATTTCGCACGTAATGCTCAGAAAGTTATCCAGATAGATTTAGATTCAGCGCAGCTAAATAATCGTGTGAAAGCTGATATAAATATCCATGCTACATGTGAGCAATTTTATCTGGCATATATCCATTCAAATCATACTAAATCAAGGTACGCGCCAAATTGGCTGGAGACGTTAAACTTGCACTGGCAAGCTCGGTTTATCAATGAATATCCTGAATTAAATATTAGCCCTTTTAATATATGCTCAATTCTTGCCAAGCGCTTTGCTGATAAGCCGGTTCATTATGTTGCGGATGTTGGCAACAACCAGATGTGGGTTGCACATTCACTGTTGTTAAGTAAATCGCAAATGACCCATCACTCGGGTGGGCTAGGTGCAATGGGGTTTGGTATACCGACCGCAATAGGTGTGCAGTACGCAACAGATGGTAATGTGGTATCTATTTCTGGAGATGGCGGTGCACAATTAAATATCCAAGAGCTTGATGTTATATCGAGAGAAAACTTACCCATTTTAACAATAATTGTAAATAATGAGTCTCTTGGTATGGTTCGAGCCTTTCAAGAGATGTATTTTGATGGCCGAAATCAATCCACCTATTGGGAAGGGTACAGTTCATCATTTACGAAGATTGGCAAAGCGTACAACATGAAGTCAATTATAGTTGAGACTGAAGTGGCATTTGATGAGCAAGTATCAATATTTATAAAGAAACCAGTTCCAACATTACTTGAAATTAAAATGCCTGATGCAAGAGAATGTAAACCTAGATTAGCATTTGGAAACTCAATTGATAAACAGTATCCACAGGTGGATAGTGATGCCTGTTGAAATTGAAGACTTGAGATTAATCGGAGAAATGCTAAAAAGTGATGTTTTTTTCTATAAAGATAAAACTATATTTTTAACTGGCGGTACCGGTTTTTTTGGGAAATGGCTACTTGAAGCGTTTATTTATCTTAATAAGTCGTATTCTACAAATATCTCAATTACTATTTTAACTAGATCGCCTCGTAAATTTATAAAAGAGTATCCGTATTTGGGTTGTTACGAGAGTTTTAAATTTATTCAGGGTGATATTCGAGACTTCTCATGTGTAAATGAAAATTTCGATTTAATCATACATGCTGCAACAGATGCTTCTGTTGACCTTAACAAATTAAAACCGGAATTAATGCGGTCTACTATAATGGATGGTACCAAAAGGATATGCGAGTTTGCCAAAGCAGTGAATTGTAAACGGATACTTTATACTAGTTCCGGAGCCGCTTATGGTCTTCAGCCAGAGGATTTACCTGAGATACCTGAAACTTTCGTGGATGACTCCAAGTATGATTACAATGATGCATATGCAAGTGCAAAACTAGAATCGGAAGCATATTTCAAAAAGTACGCAAACTGCGATGTTGTCATTGCAAGGTGTTTTGCTTTTTCTGGCCCGTATTTGCCCTTAAATGGCAGTTATGCATTTGGTAACTTTATTGATGACGTGTTGAATGAGAGGGATATAGTCATAAAAGGAGATGGGACAGCTACACGCTCATATCTATATGCTGCAGATCTTATAATTTGGTTGTTAAGATTGCTGTCAGCTGGGAAAAATAAAGAGATATATAATGTAGGCTCCGATGAAGCAATTAGCATAGCTAAATTGGCTGATAAAATTAGTTCTAATTGTGTGAAAAAAAATAATGTTAAAATATTGGGGGTTGGGTCAACGAATAAGAGTCAATATGTGCCGAGTATAAAAAAAGCAAAAATGGAATTGAAACTTGAACGTTATACATCGCTAGACTTAGCTATACAAAAAACATTAAGATTTTATTCAATATAATTATTTTATTGCTAATAATACAGTGTAATTTACATATTTTAGAAAGCTGTGCCTTTAGCATTCAAGCTAAAAAATGTGCAGTTTCTGTAAGATTATTAACGTATTCATGCATAAATAGATAGTGAAGTTGAAGTGTTAATTTCACGCATCACAACTTGGGTAAAAATAATAATGTCGTCATGGGTGCTATCTCAAGGGTTATGAAAGAAAAAACAAGTGTTATTGGTAGTGTTAGCTATGTGTTAATTGAAAGATTAGTTAGGCTTATTTCACCTCTTATATACTCTATAGCATTAACTAGACTTGAAGGGGCTGAGTTATTTGGTCAGTATAGTTATATTAATACGCTATATACAATTTTTTTAGCTATTTCATTGATCGGGCTTGATTCAATAGCAGTTAGAGAGGTTGTAAAATTTAAAAGTCGCTTCTCTAGAGTAATTGACAATGTAATGCTCGTCCGTATCGTCTGGTCATTTTTTGTTACAGTTATTTATCTTTTGATATGCTTTTGGGTGGGTGTCTATTCTATAGGGGTGTTTTTTAGTGGATTGGCTATATTCCTTTACTCTTTTAATGCTCCTGAATATTATTTTCAAGGGACAAAGCAATTTCAAGTAATTGCAAAAATATCTTTATTTTTATTTCCAGTTTTCCTGATTATTAAAATCTATTTGTTGTACGTTTCTAACAGTATTGAAAGTAAGTTTATTATTGATGCAATTGAAGCTGTGGTGTATTCCATCTCTCTATTGTGGTTTTATAAAAAAGACACACTTATATTGCCAGCAATTAATAGCTATGACCTAAAACTAATTAAATCACTGCTTAAATCATCGATTCCATTGGCCTTAAACTCAATTTTAGTTGTTCTTTATTTTAAAATTGACCAAATAATGTTGGCCAATTTATTAGGCTACGAACAATTGGGCCTATATGCTGCAGGGTCTCAAATATCCTCCATGATTGGGTTTGTTCCAATGGTCTTAATGACTGCAATATTTCCATATCTTGCTGAATGGATGAAGAGTGTTGATTATGAAAAAAAAGTGATTGATATATACCAGTTATTTTTAATTATAATTTTGTTAATCTCGGTTGTAGTATATTTCGGGATAGACTTGGTTGTTTTAACTATATTTGGTAATGAATTTAGGGCTTCTGGTGATATAGTAAAGATACATTTAATAGGATTTTTATTTGTATACATGGGGGCTGTTTCAGGGAGTATAATTGTAATTAAGGATTTAGTGTGGCTTTCAACAATTCGTAGTATCTCTTCACTGCTTTTAAATATTATACTTAATTTTATCTTAATACCTGACTATGGTATTTTTGGTGCGGCATGGGCGTCGGTTATATCTCAGTTTATGGCTAATTATGTTTTCTATTTAATTATCCCTAAATTAAGGCCTGAAGGTAAACTAATTAATAAGGCATTTATACTCTTACCCTTTCGAGGTTTCAATGCAATTACCAGGTTATACTCTGCATACAAGCACTGATAGTGTTTTTTTTTCAAGAGCTTTAAATTTGATTTTGTCTGTCAAATTTAACTCTCCATCAGTTGTACAAATTATAGTGAATGACATTGGAATGAGTAAGTTTCAGTTGTTAATTTTAAAGAAAATAAGAGGTGTTGTGATAAATACAATACCGCACTTTAATGCCAACTGGAAAGATTGTTTCTCGTGGAAAATCTATGCACATTGTAAAAGTGATGAACCCATATATTTTCATTTAGATGCTGGAAATATAGTATTGAAAGATTTAGGGGGGGTGTACAAGACAATTGAAAAAGATGGCTACTTTTTTATTGATCAAGGGCAAGTATTAAAAAATATCTTATCAAAAGAACTTGTAGCGGTGCTTGAAAATCAATCTAATATTTACTGTCCTGTATTTGCAGCCGGAAATATCGGTATGGATAAAAGGAATGAATCTATTGAACGGGCCCTAAAGCAATCCTATGATTTGATGGTAAAAGGATACAATTTGGGTTTTTCTAAGTGTGAATCTTCGAGGGATTTAACGTCTGTTGGAATTTATCATGATGTCGAATTGTTTCGGCATGACCAGAGTGTAATGAACGCCGCCTTTTATAATAATTTTAGTAATATAGGTATGCATAAACATGAAAAGTATGCGGCTATAAAGGCCTCGAATGATGTTGTTACCTATAATAAAAGGGGTTTAGATTACTCATATATAGGGTGCTTAAAGTTTGGCCTTTTTCTTCTTCCGTACCTTTTATTTGTCGATGCTTATTTTAAAATTAAAATAAATTGTATTAAATTCATTAAGTTACTGAAAGGTAAATTCAATAAATGAGCGCGTTTGCCGTTATAATTATATCTTTATTTTCATTAAGGCTTTTTGTTTTGCGGTTGAATAGCTTTGGTAATGCATCAATTATCAATTATCAATTATTTCAATTGGTTATGGCTATTTTATATCTTGGCGTGGGTGTGATTCTCCGGTCTGTAGGTGTGAATTTTTACGGTGTTGAATCTCTTGGTTTTGTACAGCTGCCTAAATATAATGCTCTCATTGATGCTTACTCTATTTATTTTATTTTCGTGTTTTATATGTTTTATGTTTTGGATAAAAAGAGGGTAAGCACAGAAAAAATTATCGACAACTTTATGCTAATTAAAAGTAAATGGTTGCTGAAATCATTAAAAGCATTGGCTTTGTCTGTTGGTTTTGTTGGTGTTTTATTGTTGATGGTATATTTAAAGGATTATCCTCGAGGTGTAGCTAGAGAGGCTCTTTTTGCTTATAGTGCAGCCTTTTCATCCGCTCATGGTGTGGGGTATCTGTTTTATTTCTGCCTGGCCTTTTCATTTTATATTTCAATGACAACAAAGAAGAAACGTTATTTCTTGTTGCCCTTGCCGTTAATGTTGATTGAATTGTCTTCTGGCGGCAGAATATATTTAGTTCAATATGTTTTATTTATATTTGTATCTCATTTGATAATGTCGAGAAAACCTATCCCATTAAAGCTCCCTGTATTGCTTTTATCATTTATACTATCAGTTGGGCTGATTAGAGGGCTGGGCTCTGATTTTGACTCTATATTTTCCATTGTGGTATATACATTTGGAGAGTTTATAAATACTGCTGATTCAATTTATATCGCCTTAGATTCAGATTATAGCTATGATCTGGCAAGTTATTTGGCCTACTCTCTCTCAAGAACCCTACCAAGTGTATTTTCTAATACTTTTTTGAATTTAGAGTTTACCCCGCTTGTTAATATCATTGATAGTTTAAAATACAACTACCTGCCGAGCGATTTTAATGTTGGGCTGGGAGGGTCGATCTTGGCTGATGCGATATTTATTTCAAAAGATGCGCCCTTCTTTATGTATTTGTATCCGATTATTATGGGGGTAGGTGGTGTTGTTATTAACTATCTATTAAGGCAGGGCTATTCGCCATTTGTTTATTTGTTTATCTTTTCAATTGGCAATTTGTTTCTTATTTTTAGATATGGTTTTTTTCCAAATGTTCTTCACAGTGTATCCAATGTACTTTTTTTTGGTTATATATTTATTTTAATGTCTATTTACGCTAAAAGGGATTCGAATGGGCAGTGATAAAATTAAGTTAACAGTTATTATACCTGTTTATAATGAGGAGTTGCGTATAGCTAATACGCTTGATTCATTGATTAGTTGGGCTGATGAGATAATTGTATTTGATAAATCATCAACCGATGAAACTAAAGTATTGGTTGAAAAACTACACCCGTCAGTCAAAGTTGTTCAGGTACCATATAGTGGCAAGGGTGAGGAAGATTTTAATGTTTTTTTTGAGTATGTTAGCAATGACTGGGTGTTTTTGTGTACCTGCTCTGAAGTGGTTACCAGGAAGTTAGTTTCGTCTTTGTCTGCACTTTTTGAATCGGAAGTTAAGGCTTTTGATTTGATTTATGTTCCAAGAAAGTTTTATTCATTAGGTTTTCACAATGAAAACTCACCTTGGTCTTATGCGCATTACCCATTTTTATTTAATAAAACTAGAGTGACTGTTACAAATGTAATTCATGAACATTTTAAAGTGTTGGATAAAGGAAGAGAGAGATTTCTTACACCTGAGAAGCATGGTTTTGTGAATCATGTTACTCATAACGGAGTAGATGATTACCTGTCAAGTATGTGTGAATATGTAAAATTAGAAGTGGCAGGGATAGATAAAAAACAAATAAATAATGATTTCTTCAGGAACTCATATAAGCAGTTTTCACTGCATTCTTCAGATTTAAAAAATGGTGGTGTGGCCACATTTGGGCAGTATTGTGCTTGGACTATGTATTGGCATGGCGTTATGTTATATGCTTGGGAGAAATGCTTGGATGAGGATCTAGGTGAGTATAATCAATATCTTCTAGATTCATTCAAAACCAATGAATGGACCAATGAAAATGTTGATTTAAGGAGTGTTGGAGTGGATATATCTGATATAAAACTCAGCTCTTTTGTAATGCAAAAAATAATAAATTTCGCTACAAAACTTTATAGACATAATAGAAAATATTTATTAGTTCGGAAATTTAAAGAGTGGCTATCATGAAGATAATTTCGATTGTCATTGCTACATATAATAGTGAAAAGACTATAAAGCGCTGTATCAACTCTATTGTGAATCAAACATATAGGGATTTCGAGGTTATTATTCAGGATGGGGCAAGTACTGATAATACTGTAGACATTATAGCCTCTCTCGGTATTGAAGTAGATATTATAAGTGCACCTGATAATGGTGTTTACGATGCTTGGAATAAAGCACTACTACGTACGCATGGAAAGTGGATGGTTTTTTTAGGAAGTGATGATTATTTTTATTCTGAGGATTCTCTACAAAAAATAATACCTATTTTGCAAGATTTTGAAGCTAATAGTATTTCTCTTGTTTATGGTCGTAATTACATTGCGAATGAATCCATGGATATTATTAGTGAGGTTGGGGAATCATGGGGTCGGGCTAGATTAAGAATAGATAAAGAAATGAGTGTTAGGCACCCTGGTTGCTTTCATCATAAGTCATTGTTTGAATTGGGTATTGGGTTTTCCGATGATTATGATATTGTTGGAGATCATCATTTCTTCGTGAAAAATATGGAGCAGGGTGTAGGCTTTTATCCATTCAGCATTGTTGTTCATGTTATTGGGGGGTTAAGCACATCACCAAATAATATGCTCAAACTGATTTTTGAAAATTTTAGGATGAGAAAAGAATTAAATTTACGGCCTGTACATTTATTGGATTCACTTCTTTTCAAACGTCTCTTGATTTTTATGATATACAAAATATTTGGTTTTAAAGTAATGGATAGTATCATTAAATTATATCGAAAAAATAGGTGATTTAAGTGAAGATTTGCTATTTAGTACCATCCATTACTCAAAAAGCCCCGGTATTGGTTGCGCTGGATCTAGCGCGTGAAATGAGTTTTTTGGGGCATGATGTTACTGTTTATTATTTTGATGACGTAGACTCAGATATTCATTTACCTAAAAATGTAGATTTTATTAAGATATCTTTTTTTGAAAAAATTGATATTGAATCGTTTGATATTGTACATTCCCACATGCTGAGGCCTGATTTATATGTTTTTTTCCATAAAAAGATAAATGGTGGAAATACACGTTACATAACTACTTTACATAATTATGTTAAAGAAGATCTTCGGTATTACTACAACAGTATTATTTCGTTTTTATTTAGCTTTATTTGGAATGTTGCTTGGACTCGTCATGATAAATTGGTAGCTTTAAGTAAGGATGCAGTATCCTACTATAAGGAGTTATCATTTAATAAGAGAATAACATACGCTTATAATGGGAGGTCGGTGGAGTTTGACTATGCATCTATCCCGAATGAGCTTAAAACTAAAATTGGGTATTTGAAGGACGATGGTTATTTAATAATTGGCACATATTGTGTAATAAGTAAAAGAAAAGGAATTGACTTGTTACTTGGGCTTGTTAAGCGAAAAGAAAAGTTAGCAATCGTAATAATTGGTGATGGGCCTGAAAAAGACGCGTTAGTAGCAATGGCTAAAGAGCTTGATATTTATCATAAATGTATGTTTATTCCCTCCACTCCAGTAGCTCAGCAATATAACTCTTTATTTGATATCTATGCAATCCCATCGAGGTCTGAAGGGTTTGGTCTTGCGTTGATAGAAGCTGCACTACATGGAAAGTCTATTATTTGCTCGGATATACCAATTTTCAGAGAAATATTTGATGATTCAGCTGTAACGTATTTCACGCTTGATGATGACTTATCATTGGATGAAGCTTTGGATGTATCTTTGAAAAAACCACAAAAAGCAATGGCTGCCTTATCTATGGCTAAAAAGTATTATTCGGCTGTGGCAATGGCCAATAAATATCAATCTATTTATATCGATTCACTCTATTTGGACCCTAATAAATGAAAGCTATAGTAACAGGTGGCTCTGGTTTTATAGGTACAAATTTAGTTAACTATTTGAAAATAAAGGGATGGAAAGTATTAAGTCTTGATATCGTGAAACCAAGAGATACTTCGAATAATGATGTTCACGTTGACTGTGACATACTAGATATTGATTTAGTGAAAAGTTTATTTATAAATTTTGAACCTAATGCAGTTTTTCACCTGGCTGCAAGAACAGATTTACTTGGTGAGCAGCTTGAGGATTATGCTGCAAATATTCAAGGTGTAGATAATATTTGCTCGGCTGTTTCTGAGTTACAAAGTTGCACTCGAATGGTGGCAGCATCGAGTATGTTAGTATGCAAGCCTGGATATGAGGCGCAGTCTATCTCTGATACTTGCCCAACTACTATCTATGGTGAAAGTAAAGTTGAAACTGAACGGACTCTACTGAAATGGAAAAGCAAGCTACCATTTATTGTAATCGTTCGACCTACATCAATATGGGGGCCTTGGTTCTCGGAACCGTACAAAAACTTTTTTGATACTGTTTTGAGAGGATATTATTTTCATATTAGGAATAGACCCGCTTCAAAAACATATGGTTATGTAGAGAATACAGTTGCTCAAATAGTATCTTTGGCTTTTTCAAATGTAGAAACTCGAAAGAGTTATTATTATTTAGGTGATGAAGAGCCTATGAATATTTCAATTTGGGCTGATATGATATCTCTACAGTCTGGCATGAAGAAAAATAGGTCTTTACCTTTGGCTTTCTTCTATATAGCTGGAAAAGTAGGGGACTTTCTCGGGTGTTTTGGCGTAAATTTTCCAATGACAAGTTTTCGATTGAAAAACATGACTACCGATAATGTATGCGATTGTAAACCGGTATGCTCTATTGTTGTGGAGAATAATATCAATATAGACCAGGGCGTGAAAGAGACGCTGCAATGGATTAAAAACATTAAAAAATAGAATTTTGATGTCAAAAGTAGCATTAATTACAGTTATTACTAGTCAAGATGATTTATACCTGGTATAGGAATATATTGTGCGCCTCGAAGATAAATACGGCCGAATTTAGGCCTTTAATTTAAAGAAATTTATGAAAATTACTGTAATAACGGCAACATGGAATAGCGAAACAACAATTGAAGATAGTCTTCAGTCTTTTGCGGCACAAGATTATAAAAATACAGAGTATTTAATAATTGATGGTGCCTCTACGGACAGCACGCTTGATATTATTAAAGAGAAAGGTAAGCGGGTTGATAGGGTGGTGTCAGAAAAAGATAACGGAATATACGATGCTTTAAATAAGGGCATCGCAATGGCGACTGGTGATGTAGTTGGTTTTTTGCACTCAGATGACCTTTTTGCACACTCATCCGTTTTATCACGAGTTGCAGAGGCTTTTGAGCTTAAGGGAGTAGATGCTGTTTATGGTGATCTTAATTATGTCTCTAAACTAAATACTAATAAAGTTATTAGGCACTGGAAAGGTGGCGAATATTCTCGCGAGAAAATTCGCAACGGATGGATGCCTCCTCACCCGACTTTCTATATGAAGCGCAGCTGTTATGAATCTTTTAGTGCTTTTAATTTGGATTACCGAATTGCGGCAGATTATGATTCTATATTAAGATATCTTTGGCGCCAGCAGTTGTCTGCGGCATATATTCCTGATGTACTTATAAAAATGCGTGTAGGTGGTGAGAGCAATAGGAGTATTAGGAATATTATTAATAAATCAAAAGAGGACTGTAAAGCAATGCTGGAAAATGGTTTGCCTGTGGCGCGAGCGCTGTTTGGTAAGAATTTTTCAAAAATCCCTCAATTTTTTGTTAGATAGCAATTTGTAATAGCCCCGGAAATTGCTAGGCTTGGATTCTACCGGTCATTGCAACACCTGATTAAGTTTATTAGCTGGCGTTAGAAACCCTAGGGTTTTTCTGGGACGACTATTGAGTTGTAACACTATAGAGCTGCAGTGGCTCAGACTTGATCTGACTGTTACCCGTTTTAACAGGCGTCTGTCAGGTTAGATTTGAGCTAGAATTTCTCAGCCTGAATCGATTTACCATCAAGCAATGTTTCTTAGGGTGACCTTGCCTTTTTTACTGGGTGTGCCTTTTTGGGCATCAATAAACTTTCGACGAGCGTGAGCGAAACACCCTTACTGTATAATGTCGTCTGTTTGACTTGTAATCCCCCCGATAATTAATAGAAGTCAAAAGTAGAGAATTCTCGTAAACTGAACCAAAGGAATTCTTTATGAAAACATCACGATATTCAGACAGCCAGATTATGGCGATCCTCAAGCAAAACGAAGCCGGT
>MAAB01032854.1_pt1 | contig 18989 bp, 19 predicted proteins | sample 1115991 | NCBI WGS metagenome assembly MAAB01 (sample SAMN04961124, study PRJNA320927) | seawater metagenome | isolation source: sample BD02T18 sea water enriched with oil for 18 days | place: USA:Gulf of Mexico | collected 2013-07-27
TTTTTTTCTACATCTGGGCCCGTTGTTATTTGTACTGCCGCAATTTTAGTCATTATTCATCATCACCTAAGCCAAAGATATCAAGAATTCTATTACCAAGACTGCGGCTTTTTTCACCCTCTAACTCATTATCGAAAGCTTGCTCAATGGTCAGTTTTGGTTCCTCAATCGTTCCTGTAACCGAATAACTTGCACTGGTAAATTTTTCCAACTCTTCACCAATCAACTTCTCTGTCACATAAATTGCCCCCGCTATTGTCGGAGCTAAACCTGCCAACACGGCGACTAAAGGTAAACTACTGGCAATAGGAAAGGTAACAATTAATTTCTGATCAACGGTTTCAGTATTAAAATCGATGCTGCCTGAAGAACGGAACTTAGCCGATGGACTCACCACCACTAAAGGATCGACTAACGTCGCGACACCATTTTCAAATGACATCCGGGCTCTTAGACTATCAAAAACAACACCCGCTTCATACAAGTCAGAAAAATCCAACTTCAATCGGCGACTAATAGAATTAAAGTTTAACACCCCAAAAGCTTTTAGTGCCCCCGCATTATCACTCACTAATACTCCATCTTTAATCGATGCCTTGGCTAATCCATTTAACGTCGCATAGTTAAATTTCACAGGAGATCCTTGCCAAGACATGTCGACATCAAAACGAGCATTTTCAGATTCAATAGCCGCTGCCTTACGGAATGCTCTTTGACTATCACCCAGATTTTCACTCGATATACGCATCAATTCTAAATGGGTTTTGTGCCCACTTTCATCTTTACTCCAATTTACATCACCTTGAACTTTCAACGCTTTGGTTAATGAATCATTAATATGAATCTGGGTATAGCCTAGCTTTTGCCTAATCGTTAGATCCCAGCGACCATAATTGCTGGTTCCTAAAAATATTTCATCCACGGTTAAGTCCATTGCTGGAATTAAATGCGGATCAAAATCCTCTAGACTATCCTTTGTCTCACTTGAACCAAATTTAATATTTTTTCCCGCAACATCATCACTCACGGGCACATGAATGTAATCAAGAGCAAGAGTCATTGTATTGCCATCATCAGGCAGTACAATATTTCCCTTTACCAAATCACTATTTAATTCAAACTCCCACTGTCCCCAGTGATAATTACCGACAATGTGTGATGCCCCCATCGGTTGCTGCCACGCATTCACTTTGGGCGCTGAGATATCTATATGAGTTAATAACTTAGAATCAGAAGCTTTAGCACCTTCTGCTACGGCATCCTTAGTCGGTTCTATTTCCTGCCATAAATCCCACCAAGCTTTAATATCAATTTCTACTGGCAGGTTGCCATTTATTTTAAAACCATCATCGCTGGGTAAGTAAGCTTTCGTTGTTCCTAAATATACCTGCCCGCGCTTTAAGTTCCCTTGCTCTAAGGCCATTACGCCATTCGCCCACTCGCCATAGGTGAAACTAAAACGCATATCCCTAGCATTCTTGATTGAGAATTCAAAAGGGATACTTTCTTCAGAGGTTTTCCCAAATGGCGCGGGTGTATCAATATCAACACCGACTAAGTCACTCTTAAGCGCTAGGGTTATTCCACCACGGCTTAAGGGCTTAATATCAAGATCGATTTGATAATCAAAAGTTCCACTAATAGGCTCAAATAAAAACAACGGTTTCCATTGTTTAACTTCTTCACTATCAGCCTTTCCCTTAGCACTCACCTTTATATCTAAGCCACCTTCGATATTTTCAGAACTAATATTCGCAACTGTTTTATTACCAAAAACATGCGTGATTAGATTTTCCGAGCTAATGCCCGTCTCACTATCGAATTCAATCTGGCCAACAATATTATTAAAGTTTAAATCTAAACTATTAATTTCTAGATCAACCTTATCTAAATTGCTGGTTAATCTAATTTTATTTTCTAGCTGATTATCTACTAAAGAAATTTTTTCCGGCTGAGCTAATGGAATACGAACATAAAGCTTAGAGTGCAACTCACCCTCTGCAAGCCAATCATCAAACGCACTACCAAGATCTTCGCGTAAAGGAGTAGTCTGTAAATATTCAAGACCCTCTTGAGCAGAACCTTTGAGCTCACCTTTGATTGTCATCCAAGGAATATCATTGTTATCCGTACGAACCCGTATACGACCAGAATTGGTAATTAACTTGCCGCCCAAGGTTTTGGCACTATGCAGCCAAATATTAACGGTCGGTGAATCAAGCATTAACTTAGCTTTAACATCAGTGATTTGTGGCCAATCGGGTAGGTAACTTAATCGAGCCCCTTCGACATCAAGATATAATTGTAATGTTAAAGACTCCTTAGGAGCATCAACTCCGACAAAGCCAGAATATATAAAACTGCCTTCATCAATCCGGCCACTGTGAATATTATTATTTAACCAGTCAGATAAACTAGGGGTAGCATTAGGTGGTAAAAATTGTGGCTGAGCTTGCGCTGCCATATGTTTAAACCCTAATGATAAATTCAATTGCGGTTCAACTTGGCTTTTCTCAAGAGGCAGGTACAAAGAGAACCCCCCCGCTAACTCACCTTCTTGATCGTTAAAATGTGGATAACTGGCTTGAATTCTTGGAGATACCAGACGTAAATAATCATCCTCAATTTGCCAGAATACCTCTGTAGATAACTTTTTAAAATTCCAGCCTTGAGGGTATAAATCGGGGAAATGAAGTAAAGTATCGTTATCTCTAACGATTACTCGGCCCTTCTGAGCATTCAATTCAACCTTTGCATTAACGTTCTCAAGTGTCGGTATACCATGCCAACCGATGACGCTGGTATCAACTAAATCAAGCTTAACTCCCCAACGCCAATCCTGTTCAGGAATAAGATTAATATGAATTTTTTTGGCGACACCTTGCGACTGCAAATTGGCAATGTAGTCAGTATAATTTTGTGGTAATAGCTTAAAATCTTCAATTAAATAACTCGTAGATTCAAGGTCGACATTCGTCAATGCCAACTGCCAACCACCAGCAAAGCCAGCCAGATAGCTCAACCGTCCCTTCGGCAAGGATGGCGCTAATGTTGATAGCCACTGCGCTTCACTATTAAACCAGAGATGCCAATCTAGCTCATTCCGTCGTCCAACAAAGGTAATTCGCCCTTCTTCAAGAGCAATATTCTGCCGATAGTCACTACCTTGCTGAGATATTGCATGCTTGGTTATTGAGTGCTGAGGGATTTCAATATAGCCATCTAGGTTATGAACTAAGCCCTGCTTTAGTTCAATCCAGACCTTGCCTCCAGCCACCAGTTGCTCTAACTGTAAGCTTTTATCTTTAATCGGTAGCCACGACTTCCATTCTCTTGGCTCTAACTCGACATAACCTCGACCATCATGCTCTTCGAAATTCCACAGGTCGCCTTCAACTTCAAATTGAGTCTTGAGAATAGCACCCAACTCTCCGCCAATTCGAACTTCGCCATCTAGCCAATGCTGTAGTCCTTTGTTACGCAAGCGCAGATCAATTAGCTCAACTATCTTCTTTTCTTCAGCGAAAGCTTGTATGTCTACTTGCCAATTTAATAGCCGTAGCTCCCCTTGCTGAGTCAATAATTTAAGCCATAACGGTTTTTCGCTATTACTTTCAATACTTGGCTCTGCGGTATTATTATTTAAACTAAATTGACCAATCTGCCAGCCGAGATTCTCATTTTGAAAGACCGATAGCTTCACACCACTCAAAGTAATTTTTGTAAAAACGAGAGAACGATAAAAAAGGCTGGCGCTAACATCAAGTTGAGCTTCTAAACGCTTAGCGTGTAACTGATTATGCGGCTCACCCAAGGTAATGTTATTAACATTTACCACAGGTGAAAACCAAACCCAGTCTCCCTCTAAAGACTCAATAGAGACAGGAAGACCCAGTTGTAACGACAACACTTCTTCAATATTTTCATTGAGGGTTTCGATTAAAGGAATCAGCTGGCGACCCAGACTGGTATATAATGCCAGCAGCACTAAACCGACAACCCCAGTAAGCCAAATCTGTGTCCAAATATGATGTAACCAGTGTTTCATATAAATAAACTGCAGTTAGGGCAAAACAATATCATATTGATCCTGAGCATAGTTCGGCTCAACTTGGAGCTTAATAGTCTTCCCCATAAACGCTTCGAGGTCTGCTAAGCTGCTAGAATCTTCATCTAATAAACGATCGATAACCGCACTAGAAGCCAGCACTAAATAACGACTTGCATCATAAGCACGCTCTTCGCGTAAAATTTCACGAAAGATATCATAGCAAATAGTTTCAGCGGTTTTTACAGTGCCGCGGCCATCGCAGCAAGCACAAGGTTCGGTCAACATCTGACCTAAACTCTCCCGCGTACGCTTACGAGTCATCTCAACTAAGCCGAGGTCCGAAACGCCACTAATTTTTGTTTTCGCATGATCTTTTTCTAATATTTTTTCTAGCATACGATGAACTTGACGCTGGTGCTCAACATCCGTCATATCAATAAAATCGAGTATGATAATGCCGCCTAGATTACGCAGTCTTAATTGGCGGCCGATCGCTGTTGCGGCTTCTAGATTAGTTTTAAAGATTGTTTCTTCAAGATTGCGGCGGCCAACAAAAGCTCCAGTATTCACATCAACCGTTGTCATCGCTTCGGTTTGGTCTATTACCAAATAGCCACCAGACTTTAACGGTACCTGACGCTCAAGAGCGCGTTGCATTTCATCTTCAACCCCATGTAGATCCAATATAGGTCGCGGACCAGGGTAGTATTCGAGCTTCGATAAAATTTCGGGTACAAATTGCTCCACAAACTTTTCAATGCGCTGGAAAGTTTCTTTTGAATCAATTAAAACACGACTAACTTCTGGACGGGCATAGTCACGCATAGTGCGTAAAAATAGCGGTAGTTCATCGTAAACTAAACTAGGAACCTTAGCCCCTTTTAAGCGCTCACCTAAGGTGACCCATAAACGTTTTAAATAACGAGTATCAGCATTAATTTCTTCTTCCCCTGCACCTTCTGCAGCGGTGCGCAAGATGAATCCACCCTTGCCCGTTAACTCTTCGGCCTTGATGCTGGCCTCAACTAAAGCGCGCAAACGATCACGCTCTTCTGTACCGTCAATCCGCTGAGAGATCCCAACATGATCGGTGTCTGGCATATAAACAAGATAACGAGAAGGAATCGCCAGCTGATTAGTTAAGCGTGCTCCCTTACTCGAAATGGGATCTTTAGTCACTTGCACAACCAGTGTCTGGCCTTCATGCAACAAACTATTGATTGGGGTTTTTGAATCACCACCGGTTATGTCGGACGCATGAATAAAACCAGCACGCTCAAGACCAATATCGACAAATGCTGCCTGCATACCAGGCAGAACTCTAACGACCTTACCCTTGTAGATATTGCCAACTAAGCCGCGTAAGTGCTCACGTTCAATAAAGACTTCTTGTAATACGCCGTTTTCAACCACCGTGACACGAGTTTCTGTCGGGGTGACGTTAATTAAAATTTCTGCTCTCATGTTATTGCCCCAGCACTGGTCTTTGCATTATTTTGCCAGAGCGGAATATTAAATTGGTTGAGTAATTTTGCTGTCTCACACAGAGGTAGTCCAACTACATTGCTATAACTACCATTGATGCTTTCAACGAATACCGCAGCAAATCCTTGAATACCATAGCTGCCCGCTTTATCCAGAGGCTCACCAGTATGCCAATAAGCTTCTATTTCGGTTGTAGCCAAGTCACGAAACTTCACCTTAGTCGTCACAACTTGTTGAATATTTATATCCTGACCAAAAAGTCCAATCGCGGTTTTTACACTATGCTCGCGCCCGGATAAATGGGATAAAATTCTTTGGCAGTCTGCCAAAGAGCTAGGCTTTGCTAAAATCACACCATCACAAACGACAGTTGTATCCGCTGCCAGTACCACACTATTTTTTTGCTGCGGTTCAGATACCTGCTCCGCCAACAGATTATAGCCAGCGATAGACTTTTCTTTAGCTAAGCGCAGAACATAATCAGTCGGGTCTTCACCATTTTTTACGTCTTCATCAATATCAATTGCCAGCTGAGTGAATTCAATGCCGACTTGCTGTAATAGCTCTTTTCTACGAGGAGACGTTGAGGCTAAAACCAATTTCTTAGTCATCTGTTTATCTCAACTTTTGTGACATGCTGGATAATAACAAGTACAACCAGGGCCATACTAAGGCACTAACCAATGATGGCAACCAAAGCGAGAGAGGTTTATTAATATCATCCACAATCGCAACAGACCAATAAGTCACTAACTGAAAACTGCAAATCAGTAAAAAGATCACCAGAGTTTGCTGAGCGACATTAAAAACTTTCAATCGCTGATACATCAACTGCAAGAAATATAGTGTGATTGCGAAAGCAACAACCGACGTGCCTAAAAAATTTGCCTGTTGAACGTCTAATAATAAACCGATGGGCCATACCCACCAAAAACTAATTAACCGTGGTTTATGCATCTGCCAAAAAATAAATACCATCAAAACCCACTGCGGTACAAACCAACTCATAAAGTCAGCAAGCGGCAAGTATTGTAAAATAAATCCCATACAGAGGCTGAGAATAACAAAGATAATTTCACGTAATGACATTATTTCGCCTCCCATAATGACTGCGGTGGAACATGGCTGGTTTCATCACTAAAGACTAATAACATATGGCGACTACGATCAAGTTGCGCACTGGGTATAACTTTTACCACGGCAAATGCCTTTCCTGGATGGTGCTCAACCGTTGCAACTTTTGCCACAGGATAACCCCGCGGATAACGCCCACCTAAGCCAGAACTCACTAACAAGTCACCTTCTTCGATATCCGCAGTATCCGGAACGTAGACAAGATTTAATTCATTCAACTGACCAGATCCTACCGCTATCGCTCGTACGCCATTGCGATTTACCTGGACGGGAATGGCATGGTTAGAATCGGCTATTAATAAAATACGACTAGAGTGAGGCAATACATCAATCACCTGCCCCATCAAACCATGACTATCTAATACGGGCTGGCCAATAAATACGTTATCTTCCAAACCTTTGTTAATCACAATTTGCTGGCTAAACGGATCTGGGTCTACTGCCACCAATTCGGCGACAACCACTCGCTCACCAATGCGTTCAGAGGCACCGAGTAATTCTCGTAATTCACTGTTCTCTGTTTCCAAAGAGATTAAACGCTGAATTTTTTGCCCTAAGATTAAGTTTCTCGCCGACAATTCAGCATTCTCTCTAATGAGCTGCTGCTGACCTTTAGCAGAGTCACCAAACCAATTCACCAGAACTGAAGGTGCAGAAGATACTTGATGCAAGGGATAGAGCACATAACCCAGTGCAGAGCGCACGGGTTTAAATATTTGACTATGGCTATCAAGCCACATTATAGCTATAGATAGAAACAGAATACCTACTAAGCGAGAGGCATGTAATGGTGAAATTTCAACAGGGGATTTAATAGCCTGATCCTTCTTGAATCATCGAACTGCTACTATACAAGGAAAGTAAGGATAGAATAAGGATTAATGCGCTTAAAGCATGATAAGTTCATGCTTTAAGCTTTGCTATTTAGCGTTCTAAAAACTGACGCTAGCCAGAGTATTATCGGTCTGCCGCCAATAATTCAAGCTCAGCCTCGCTAGCATTCTCCAGAAACATACCGCCGCCACGAGCAACGCAGGTTAATGGATCATCAGCAACGTGTACTGGCAGACCTGTTTCTTCGCTTAATAGCTTATCAAGATCGCGTAATAATGCGCCGCCACCCGTTAATACCAAGCCACGCTCAGCAACATCAGACGCCAATTCTGGTGGCGCTTGCTCTAATGCACCTTTAACCGATTGCACGATAGAAGCCAAAGACTCCTGAAGAGAATCAAGAATTTCATTAGAATTCAAAGTAAAGCTACGAGGGATACCTTCCGCTAGATTACGACCACGTACATCGATCTCACGAACTTCACCACCAGGGTAAGCGGTACCAACCTCTTGTTTAATACGTTCAGCCGTTGCTTCACCAATCAAACTACCGTAGTTGCGACGAACATAAGCAACGATAGCATCATCAAAACGGTCACCGCCGACTTTCACAGATTCTGCGTAAACCACGCCACTCAAAGAGATAATCGCGATTTCAGTGGTGCCACCACCAATATCGACAACCATAGAGCCACGAGCTTCTTCAACAGGAAGGCCCGCGCCGATAGCAGCAGCCATCGGCTCATCAATTAAATAAACTCGACGTGCACCGGCACCTAAAACAGATTCACGAATCGCTTTACGCTCAACCAATGTTGCTTCGTGTGGAACACAAACCACAACACGAGGGCTAGGAGATAAAAAAGCATCTTGATGCACAGTCTTAATAAAATACTGCAGCATTTTTTCAGTCACTTCAAAATCGGCGATGACGCCATCCTTTAACGGACGAATCGCTTGAATATTGCCAGGAGTCCGACCCAGCATACGTTTAGCATCAGTACCAACAGCCGCAACAGTTTTTTGATTACCTTGTAAGCGAATGGCCACAACCGATGGCTCATTCAATACAATCCCTTTTTCTTTCACATAGATCAAGGTATTGGCTGTGCCCAAATCAATAGATAGGTCACTTGAAAATAAACCTCTTATTTTTCTTAACATCCGCTAATTCCCAATTGGATAAGAGTTCCCCGTCGATGAAAAAGGGAACGTAACTATAAAAATTGCTTGTAACTCTAGCAATGGCACAAGCTTTCGGCAAGCCTGAAGATCACAACTTGCGTATTAATCGTCAACTTGCTTCTGATACAGGCGAGTTTGAGCCAATAAGCTCTAATATACTGTCACTATTTGTGGTAACTTATCGCCTTTAAATAGACCTATTGCAACCTGCACTTATAGCTGCATAACGTACCTGCATTAACAGTGGAGTAAACCCATGTCTTTGGACACGAATCAGGTTCTCGCAATCGCCGACCTTTCGCGCTTGCAGATAGATGAAAAAAGTATCACCGAGTTTCAAACCAACTTGTCTAATGTGCTCGATTTAGTGGATCAACTACAAGCCGTTGATACCACAGGTGTAGAGCCAATGGCACACCCAATGGATGCCGTTCAGCGCTTACGTGCGGATGTGGTTACTGAAGAAAATAAGCGTGAAAAGTACCAAAAAATCGCGCCTAGTACAGACAAAGGCCACTACCTCGTTCCCAAGGTAGTTGAATAAAAGCACCCTAAAGTTATTGAATAAGATTCCTGAGACATTAAGGACACACCATGCATAACAAAACCTTGGCTCAAATCTCTCAAGATTTACAAGCCGGCGAATATTCAAGTGTTGAAGTAACCCAGCACTTCTTGGACCGTATTAAAGATTTAGACGGCCAATATAATAGCTTCATTACCGTGACTGATGAACAAGCATTAATTCAAGCAAAAGCGGCAGACGAATTGCGCGCGGCGGGTAATGCTAACGAATGGACCGGCGTGCCGATGGCGCACAAAGATATCTTCTGCACTGAAGGTGTTCGCACCAGCTGTGGTTCGAAGATGTTAGATAAGTTCATCGCACCTTACGACTCAACTGTTGCTGACAATTTCAATCAAGTTGGCGCCGTCTCTTTGGGTAAAACCAATATGGACGAATTCGCGATGGGTTCTTCTAGCGAAAGTTCTTTTTACGGTGCGGTTAAAAACCCTTGGAACGCAGAGCATGTACCAGGTGGTTCTTCTGGTGGTTCAGCGGCGGCCGTTGCTGCTCGCTTGGCCCCAGGTATTACTGCTACCGATACTGGCGGTTCAATTCGCCAGCCTGCTTCTTTTTGTGGTGTAACGGGTATCAAGCCAACTTATGGTCGTGTATCACGCTTCGGTATGATCTCTTACGCATCAAGTCTTGATCAGGGCGGCCCAATTGCTCGCACTGCAGAAGATGCGGCGATGATGTTAAATGTGATGGCAGGCTTTGATAAAAAAGACTCCACCAGTATTGAACGCGACGTACCCGATTATCGCGCCAACCTGAATAATTCTGTAAAAGGCATGACCATTGGTTTGCCAAAAGAATACTTCAGCGCTGACCTAGATCCTGTGATGGCGCAAACCATTCAAGATGCGATTAAAGAATACGAAAAGATGGGCGCAACGCTAAAAGAAATTAGCCTACCGAATACCAACTTGTGTGTTCCTGCATATTACGTGATTGCACCGTCAGAGTGTTCTGCCAACTTATCTCGTATGGATGGCGTTCGTTTTGGCCATCGCTGTGAAGATCCTAAAGATGTCGAAGACCTTTATAAGCGTTCGCGCAGTGAAGGTTTTGGTGACGAAGTTCAGCGCCGTATCATGCTGGGTTCTTACGCACTGTCTGCCGGTTTTTATGATGCTTATTATAAAAAAGCACAGCAAGTTCGTCGCTTAATTAAGAATGACTTCGTTGCCGCCTTTAACGACGTTGATGTGATTATGAGTCCTGTTGCTCCAAGCCCAGCATTTAAGTTTGGAGAGAAAAGCAAAGATCCTGTCAGCATGTATCTTGAAGATATTTATACCCTTGCAACTAATTTAGCCGGTTTACCAGGCATGTCTGTACCAGCGGGTATGATCAACGATCTTCCTGTTGGCCTGCAGCTAATTGGTAACTACTTTGATGAAAGCCGTTTATTAAACTGCGCACATCAATTCCAAAATGCTACCGACTGGCATACTAAAACTCCAACTGGCTTAAAATAAGAGGACTCTATCATGGAATGGGAAGTGGTAATTGGCCTTGAGATTCATGCTCAGTTGGCTACAAAATCTAAAATTTTCTCTGGCTCCAATACCCAATACGGTGCTGAAGCTAATACTCAAGCCAATATTTATGACTTGGGTTTGCCGGGTGTTCTACCGGTATTTAACGAAGAAGCCTTACGCATGGCGGTTAAGTTTGGCTTAGCCATTGATGCTGAAATCGGCATGAAATCAGTTTTTGATCGTAAAAACTATTTCTACCCGGATTCACCAAAAGGCTATCAGATTACTCAGCTGCACGAACCAATCGTCGGCATGGGTCATATTGATATCGACTTGGGCGAAGGTAAAACGCGTCGTATTAACGTAACCCGCGCACACCTTGAAGAAGATGCCGGTAAATCAGTACACGATGGCTTTGATGGCCAATCAGGTATCGATTTAAATCGTTGCGGCACACCGCTTATCGAAATTGTTTCTGAACCTGAATTACGCAATTCGAAAGAAGCGTCTGCTTACTTCCGTAAAATGCAAAGCATCGTAATGTATTTGGGAATTTGTGATGGCAACCTATCACAAGGCTCTATGCGCTGTGACTGCAACGTTTCTCTACGCCCTAAAGGCCAAGAAGAACTTGGAACACGTACCGAAATTAAAAACGTTAACTCGTTTAAGAATGTAGAGCGCGCGATTGATGTAGAAATCGAACGTCAAATGGATATCCTTGAAGACGGTGGCAGCATCACCCAAGAAACTCGTTTATTCGACGCCGATAAAAACGAAACTCGCAGCATGCGCTCTAAAGAAGTCGCTAACGATTATCGCTACTTCCCTGATCCAGACTTGCTACCTGTGATCATCGATGAAGAGTACGTTGAAGCTGTACGTGCAACACTGCCAGAATTACCAGAACAGAAAAAAGCACGCTTTGAAGCTGAACATGGTCTTTCTGCTTATAACGCCGGTGTATTATCTGCTAGCCGTGAAATGGCTGATTATTTTGAAGCTACCGCTGAAATTTCGGGCGACTACAAAATTACTGCCAACTGGGTTATGGGTGATGTTTCTGCCGCGTTGAATAAAAATGAAATCAGCATCTCTGACATTCCTGTGAATGCAGACCAACTTGGCGCTATTTTGAAGAACGTTAAAGGCAACGCTATTTCTAACGATGGCGCGAAAGAAGTCTTTAATGCGATTTGGCAAGGCAAAGGTACTGACGTTGATCAGCTGATCGATCAACTAGGTCTTAAGCAAGTATCTGATACCTCGGCGATTGAAGCCGTAGTTGCTCAGGTATTAGCCGACAGCCCAAAACTGGTTGAAGCGTATTTAAATACTCCTGAAGACAAGCGTGCAAAAGCGATTGGACCATTTATTGGCGCCGCTCGTAAAGCCGCTAAGGGTGTTAACCCACAGGTTGTGATGGAAGTATTGAAGCAGAAGTTAAGCGAACTTGGTTAAGTTAACCTTTAGTTACTTGAGCTAACCTTTGATTTAGCTAGCCTTTAACCTAGCTCGTATAAGAATCCAGTGCGTTTGAAAAGGCCACTGGATTTTTTATGCCTAAGCATTAAGTCTCTCCAGTATTCGATTAAGCGGCAGCAATAAAATAAATCAGAAAAATACCGAAAGGAACAAGAATAAGATAACTTGCCATTAACCGGTACCAGAATTTAGGTGCAAGATTCAACCCAATAAAAATATCGGCAACTAACAGTCCCTTCACAATGGTTATTATTAAAACGGCTTTCAATAACAAATTATGATCGATGCCCATTTGCGCAAAGACAACCGCTAGTGATGTCAGTACTAATAACAATAACCAAGCAAAACTGGTTTTAACAATGCTCGCTTTAGCAGCACTGTCTCTCATTACTTCAGAGCTCATGTTTTCTCTCTCAGCTTCTACAACCCGATTATAGCCTGCGCTCTACAATACATAGACTAGTGGAAAAAGAATTATCCATAACAGATCAATCATATGCCAATAACTTGCCGCTGACTCTAAATTACCAAGCTCAGACTTATTCACCCCTGCCGAATCTAACTGAGAACGAAGAGACGTAGCAGGCATCATACGGACCAACATAATCAATAAAACGACTAAGCCCAAAATCACATGCATAAAGTGAAAGCCCGTGGTAAAGAAGTAAAACATATAGAAATTATTACTGGATAAATTAAAACCCGCATCAAATAATTCTTGGTACTCCCACAGTTTAGTAAATACATAAACTAAACCGAGCACGATTGATAATGCTAAGCCTGCTTGACTGGCTCTAAGCCTGCCTTGCTTGGCAAAGATAATAGCTAATGCAATGGTGTAACTACTGGTGATCAGCGCAGCTGTATTTATCAGCCCAGCTGCGGGGTGAAGATTCGCCTGACCCGCCTCAAACATTTCCACATTATGACTGTGCATCCAGCTATAACAAAAAAAGAAGATAGCGAATACCGTTAACTCTGCAAAAATAAAAATCCATATTGCAAAGTCACCAGGAAGCCCTCTAGATTTTTCTTCATCTCTATTTAGCACAAGTACAGAGTCAGTTACTGTATCAGCCATTTCACTATCATGTTGCATACTACTTCTTTGGCGGCTGCCAAGTACCTGTAGCAGCCGTGCTAGCGGTTGACGTTTTAGAATCTTGAGAAGATTTCTTTTCATCAACTTCAGTAGCTTTTTCATTTTTCTTTAGAGGATCTTCACCACCACACCCACCGCAACAATGACTCATAACTCAATTCCTAAACTAAAAGTTTGAGTGACTATAGTAGGCAGTTGAGCTACCCAGTTACTTGATATATATCAGCTAAAAATAGGTTATTACAGAAAACAGAAAGAACCCTAACCCAGATCATTTTTTACTATTTTAAATGGCCAAAAGGTAGGAGGTGCGACAATTTGTCACTGCTTAAGTTCAGCTTGGATTGCTAACCTCTCATCTTATTGATTTTTATCAAAATAACTAACTCCGAAACACCTATAGTCATTGAAGAAATTAAATTGAGGCAATCATGAATAGTAAAATGCTTAAACCAAATATTTTTGTAAAAGCGACCACCGCAACCCTCGCTGCCTGCATGCTAATGGCTTGTGGAGGAGAAAGTTCTGATTCAGATACGATTGCAAATAATGCTCATACGATGACTCTTACATCACCAGAGATGGGCGCTAGCGAAGGTAAAAGCAACTTCACTCTAAATGTAAAAGATTCTGATGGATTCGCTATTAATTCTGTAGTGCCGATGATGATGCCAATGATGACCATGGTAAATGGGCATCAACACAGCACACCAAATTTGGGCTGCGAAGAAACAGATGCCGAAGGTAATGCGGAATGTACCTTATACTTTTCTATGGCCTCTGGACCAACCATGGGAGTTTGGAACCTAGGCTTTACTCTTCCCGATTCTGAGCAAGTAGCGATTGAGTTTACCCCCACTGTAGCGATGGCTATGGGTGATACAAAAAAGGCCAAGCTGAAAGGTATTAATGACATGATTGCGGGCATGGAAATGGACGGCATGATAATGCCTGCCTCTCGTGAATATCAAATTTATAATAATGGCTTAACAGGTATGGGTGATAACCGTTCAATAGAGTTATTCATTGCCACCAAAGAATCGATGATGAGCTATCCCGCTTTAATCCGAAACCAAGTATTAAACGATGGCTCTGCAGATTACGAACTAATACCAACGACAATTGAAGTTAAAGTGAGTACCGATAACTCAAGCTGGATCACCGCTACAACTTCTGGTGAAGGAGCTTGGCAGGCTAGTGGATTGTCTGGCCTAGTCGATAATCAAGAAGCGATTATGTATGTTAAGTTGGCGGTCAATGGAGAAGATAAAACGACTAACGGCAAAGTGCCTGAAGGCATTAATGCCAGCGCACAGTTCATATTAAAAATGACAACGGGCGACATGTCAGGCATGAACGGAGCTATGTAGTAAATGAAGACTTTCACAAGTCACGCTATGAGAGCTGCCATTTTAAAAAGTGCAGTTATATCGACTGCACTTTTCGCTAGCTCTACTTCCTTCGCAGCATCTTGCTGTGGAGGGGGAAATTCCAGCTCTTTGCTTTTGCCGAAGTTCGGCGAAAAAATGATCGATGTATCATTAGATATTGAGGACTATAACGGCTACTGGAATCAGGATGGTAAATACATTGAAGACTCAAAAGGAACTGATCTAAACCAATACCGATTAAATTTAGGCTATGCCCAGCGCTTAGCTGATAATTGGCAGGCAAATATTGTTATTCCTTACGTTTGGAACGATAACGAATACCCTGGCATTTCTTCGCAAGAACATGCCTTTGGCGATACCAGTATGAGTTTTTGGTATGAAGCATTTGATCGCGTTACCTGCGTCTATAAAGTTAATACGCTCGCCGACTTAAAACCTTCAATATATTTAGGTGGAACCCTTACCCTGCCAACAGGCAGCTCTGCTTATGGCGATAGTGCACACAACAGTTTTGAAATTACTGGTCGTGGCATGTACCGCTTTGATACTAACCTGATCATAGAAAAAACAATTTACCCCTATACGTTAATGCTGCAAGGCTCTTACGGAAAATATTTAGAACGCAGTATCAATCAAGAATACGGCAAGCCTGTTGAGCCTTATACTAAGCGCCTAGGGGATCGTAAATTTTTATCCATTTCCGCTGGCTATACTTTTTTTCTAGAGGATCTAGACACACTCACCATTACCACTGCGCTTTCTGATTTACGAGAAGATGCAGGAGAAATCGACCAAGAGCAAGATCCACAAACTGAAATGAAAAAACAATCATTTTCTCTAACCTCCTCTTATGCAAGTGCTGACTTGCGCTATATTTATAAAGCCACTTGGAGCCACGCCTTTCAAGATGATGATAGAGGCATGAATTTTAGTGTGACGAATATTTTAACTTTAGGTTTTAGCTATGCATTTAATTAAGTCGCTTGGCACTCTCATTGGTAATCTCGCCTGTATCTTTCTCTTAACTGGCTGCGTAGAAGATTTAAACCCAAGCAGTGAGGACCTACGAGAAGATCAAATTCTTAAAGCAGAGAACTTTACTGCGATAACGACGCTTAATGATAGCGTCATACTCGAAGATGAATTATTAACTCATGATGCCGTCGTTCTATATTTCACCATGTGGTGCTCCTTGTGCGATCAACACATGGACCATATGCGCAGGTATATCATTGATGACTACCCTAACGTCCGCTTTCTTATGGTCGACTACGTTTCTGGCAATATCGACCAAGCGCGCTCTTCACAGTTAAATAGTGGTTATGCCGATTTAACCGTTTTAGTTGATAATGCAAATGCGTTACTAGCGTCACTTAATGCAACCATGGCCTCAGTGATAGTAATCGACGATCAGAATACTATTTTACTTAACGAAGATTATAAAAACGGTTCACGCCTCATCGACACTTTAAAGGCCTTATAAAATGAAATTCCTTTCTGCAAGCTTACTTTTATTATTCACCAACTTCATGTGTTTTCCGACGCTGGCCAGCGCCAGCATACCCTACGATAAATTTCCAGCTGACCCCGCTATCATGGCGCCTGATTTTCAGCTGCCTAGCTTAACCGAAGACACTATTCGCCTTTCGGACTTTAGAGGTAAAATAGTTTTATTAAATTTTTGGGCTACTTTCTGCGCCCCATGCCGAATGGAAATGCCCTCGTTGCAAATCCTTTCTGATCAATATCAGGACTCAGATGTCGTTATTATTGCAGTCTCATTAGATGAAGGACGTAAGCGCGCCATTAAAAAATGGATAACCAAAATAGGTTTAGAGTTCCCTATCGCCCTAGAAGGAGAAACTGCGGGTGATGATTACGAAGTCTCCTCTCTACCTGTAACCTTTATTATTGGCAAAGAAGGTCAATTAATTGGCCGCATGTTGGGTGAAAGAAAGTGGGATAGTGTTGAAACCCGCGAATTAATCGAAACACTTTTATCTCAAAGTGAGCGCTATACACCATGACATAGCCGTTATGAGTACCTATACTGACAACAAAAACTTTCACAGGATTTGTCTATATGCGCTACTTCCTATTGTGCTTTTTATTGTTCAGCCAATCTAGCTTTGCCAATTTTGATTGGTCAGACTACTCATCTTTATTAGCTCAACATGTCATCAAAGGTGAAAAAGGCGGTATCAAAGGTCACCTACTCGATTACCAGGGCTTCAGCCAAGACCCAAAATTTTCGAGTTTAATAGAGCGCCTAGCGCTATTCGACAGCACCGCATTAGCTGGCAATAAAAAAATAGCCTTTTACCTTAACACCTACAATTTACTCGCAATCAAGCTGGTCGCCGATCACAAACCCAAGAACAGCATTCGCGATATAGGCACATGGTTCAGCCCTGTCTGGCAAAAACCTGCTGGGGTTTTAAATGGTAAGGCTATTAGCCTAGATACCATTGAACATAAAATTTTGCGCAAGATGAATGAACCAAGAATCCACTTTGCCTTGGTTTGTGCCTCAATGAGCTGCCCAGATTTAAGGACCGAAGCCTACAATAGTATCGATTTGGACAAACAGCTCGAGCAACAAACCCGTGTATTTTTAGCCAATAAAGACAAGGGCATTCATATTAAAGACGAAACGATTTATATCTCGAAAATATTCGATTGGTTTTCTGAAGACTTCAATAAAAATAAAGGCAAGCAAGGGGTACTGCAGTTTATTACTCACTATCAGATAGAAGCTGGGCGCTTTTCTAACTATCAAACCCTGGATTACAACTGGGACTTAAACCAAGTTAAATAAAGAGCTTAAGTAGCTCAAATCACAGGCAAAAAAATACCCCATAAAGTTTGTTACTCTATGGGGTGTTTATTTAGCTTAACGACAATTTACCTATCGAGCTACTTTACGACTTTTAAAGCAGGTCGTGCCTTAACAGGCTTTTCAGCTTTAGCATCTGGTTTATTAGGCTCTGGAGGCTGATCAGGATCTGGCGCTCCGGCTTCATTACCAAATACCATACCCTGGCCATTCTCTTTGGCATAAATAGCCAAGATAGCAACCATAGGCACGTATAGATCAATCGGTACGCCGCCAAAACGAGCATTAAACGACAGACCATCATCATCGATAAGCAATGCTTTCACTGCCGATGTACTGATATTCAGTACAATCTGACCGTTATTCACATAATCTTCCGGTACTTGAACTCCAGGTAAACCAGCATCAACCAATACATACGGCGTACAGTCGTTTTCAAGTATCCATTCATTCAGCGCCCGCATTAAATACGGACGACTTGGTGTCATCGTCTGCATCTCAATTAACCGCGCATTTCCTGCTCAGCTTCTGACAAGCTAGCTTGGAAAGATTCACGATCAAATAAGCGCTCCATATAATGGAATAAAGGTTCAACGGCTTTACCGCTCAACTCAATACCCATTGCTGGCAAGCGCCACAAAATTGGAGCCATGCAGCAATCAACAATAGAGAATTCTTCACTCATGAAATACGGCTTATCTTTAAAGATAGGCGCAATTGTTATCATGCTTTCACGTAATTCTTTACGAGCTTTTTCTTTGTCTTTATCTTTTGCAGTCGCAGAGCAGATAGTATCGACAAGCACACACCAATCTTTTTCGATACGGTGGATTAATAAACGACTTTCCGCACGAGCCACTGGGTAAACAGGCAATAATGGTGGATGTGGAAAACGCTCATCCAAATATTCCATCATTACGTTTGGCTGGTATAAAACCAATTCACGATCAACCAAGGTCGGCAATGAATTATACGGATTCAAAGTAGCCAAATCTTCTGGCTTGTTATCAGCGTCTACGTCGTGAATTTCTACAGTCACACCTTTTTCAGCCAACACAATGCGTACACGATGGCTATAATGATCAGTTCCATCCGAATAAAACGTCATTGAAGAACGTTTAGCAACAACACCCATATAATTCCCCAGCTAAATAAATTTTTAACTATTCAAAAACAAATACAGCCCGAACACGTTTCCGCGTCGAGCAGTACAGGTAACTCAACTAATTCTAAAATGAATTAGTGAATGTCTTTCCAATATTCTTTGTTTAACAAGTAAACAGGAATTAGGAAGATAACCAAGAACAACAATACCCACCAACCAAGACGTTGACGCTCTAAAGCGATCGGCTCAGACATGTAGACTAAGAAGTTCACCAAATCATACACTAGATTGTCGTATTCTTTTGGAGTTAATTGACCTTCTTCTGCTAG
>MAAB01007892.1_pt1 | contig 18986 bp, 13 predicted proteins | sample 1115991 | NCBI WGS metagenome assembly MAAB01 (sample SAMN04961124, study PRJNA320927) | seawater metagenome | isolation source: sample BD02T18 sea water enriched with oil for 18 days | place: USA:Gulf of Mexico | collected 2013-07-27
CTATGAACTGAAGATAACTGCTCCTTACTCCTGACACTGAGGCACCATAGATCCATCAATTGTTGTAACTCCTTGAGCTCAACCTCTGTAAGAGAGCCTGATATGGCTTGATTTGATAGATACTCGAATCGTTCAAAATCGTGTTTGCTCATAACTATCTTCCTTGGTTGCTCAATATTAAGATAGACCAATTATTATGAATACGCGAAAAGATAGTAAACCATCCTAACGATTACTAAGATACATAAGCTTACGTTTAAATAATTCCTTTTCATTAAGGATAGCGTTGCATTCACCATTTGAACTCAAGGCTCAAAGCTGCCGTTGGTATTTCACCTCTTAACGCTAACTAATGCCACAGAGTTGCCCTTAGGCTTTAGTACAGTAACGACAACTGTAAGGTACCAAGAAAGGTCAATTACATGGCATTTTTGGGTCACAATGAGCCTGAATTTTTATTGATAACTAGAGTTAAAAAAGGGTTAGCTAATCATTTTTTAACTTATTGAGTTTTAAAAGTGAACACATATATAAAGTGTACCTTTGACAAATACCAAATAACTATTCTTTTAGGTTCATTCACTGTAACACATTAGTATTATTTACTTTTGTGATATATTTCCCAATGAAAAAGTTTAAATAAACTAGCGCTCACGATTATCGACCAGTTCAGTTTTAGCTATGATAAGGACACCTTAATTAATGATTCATCTAGAATACCTAAGTAACTACCAGAACGACCTTTTATGCTCTCAAAAAACACCTTTATTGATTGAGCTGACCAAAGAAGAAATCAAACAGTTACATAACAACTCTCAAAACCAAGATGCGTCGTATTTCCCGTTGTTAATTGCACAAGACATATATAATTCAAAGCCAAGCGATAAAGGCACTAATATTATTGTTATTGATGGTGACAATATTACCTCTCCAAATAGCTTTGTATTAGTTGAAATACTGCTTGATAAATTGCGAGATGAGCTTAAAAGCATTAAGAATTTAACAACACTAAAGGAATCTTTAAAAGCGGCGGCTTCGATGGCAAGTGGTGGGCTAATCAATGATTTTGTGGGAGATTACTTAGATAAGGGGCTAAGCTTTATATTTGATGAAGTCAGTGAAGAATTCTCTAGCCTACTTACCGAAACGGCGATAAACCAGCTTGATATATCAAATGTCATGTTATCTAGTGTTGAAGAGTTATTAAGTGATTCCGCGGGTAATAAAATAGGTGACATTGTTAATAAAATAAACCAACAAAAACTCTGTTTATCCTCATCGGCAAAATCTGAGCTTGATGTTTTATCTAATACATTTTCAAAAAGTAAAAATATCGATGCCTTTCAGCTAACGTTTAAATTACTTCTAGCGGTTGCCATAGATTCCCCCAAGCTCTTGTATATTAACAACCCGCATAAACTTGATAGTAACTCTATCGGATTGCTTTCATTGTTATTTTCTTTTGCCAAAAATAAAAAAGATCAAGATAAGCACATTGGACTCTCCGTTGTTTATACATATACCGATGAAGCATTTCACTTATACAATGATGTGAGTAAAACGCTGCAAGGTAAACAACAACTATTAGTAGCGCAAAGACGCTTTACACAGCGTTACTCAATGCTAGAAAAACCAGGCAGTGATATTCCTGTGGTGGCTGTTAAGTCATCACTATTTATAGGACGAAACCAGGAGCTTGAGCAATTAACGACTCAATATATAAATCGACAACCTACAACCTTTTCAGTTATTTCAGGCGAGCCAGGCATTGGTAAAACAGCACTAGTTAATCAGCACTTAACTCATATTCAAGAGCAAGGTGAAGTCATTACACTGACCTTACTCAATGAAGTCGGCCACAGCTCAAATAATACAGGACTAAGTTCACTAGAAAAAAGCATTCTTGATGAAGCTAAACGCATTGAGTTATTAATTGGCTGGAAAGACAAAGGTTTTAATTTTGTTAAAAATATAGGCAGTAAAGACAATGCTTTTAAAGCAATAGGTATGATTTTTTCTGGAATAGATAAACCTCTAGCTATTGCTGATGCGGGTTTTCAGCGATTGAGTGTTGATAAGAATATAGAGCGTGTTCAACAAAGTGCTATGGGAGATTTAGACAATAAACAGGGAGATGAGAAGCAACAGCAATTTGATAAATTAGATAAAGCACTTAAAAAGCTTAGCGCTATTAGCTCCAATAAATTACCGATAGTGTTATTTATTGATGACCTGCAATGGATAGATGACACCGCAAGTGAATACATTTTAACGCGATTGTTAAAACAGCCTGATTTATATCTCGTTACAACCCTACGACCAAGTGACGGCGCAACCATACTAAAAGAGCAATTAACGCGTCCATCATTACACACCTATTCATTAGCCTTATTGAAAGCTTGTGAGGTTAAAGGTTTTGAAGAGTGCGATGAAAGTACCCAGGGTCGTTTATTACAAACACGTATTATCAAGCTTCCAGGTTTTGATAAGCAGGTATTAGCCGAACTTATTAGCAAAGTGATTAAAGGAAAGTCAGAGCAATGCGATGCGCTAGCTAATTCTATTTTTACTGCGCTTGCGGGTAAAGGTGCTGACGACGTTAATACCTTATTCGCAGTTGAAACCATCAACATGCTGTGTGATAAAAAACTTTATGGTGAAAACACCTTCGAGCGTTTAATTTTAGATACGCCTCTGCGCTTTAACCCTGAACTTAAAAATGTTGAATCGACGCTTACGAAAACCTTTGCCACTTTACAGGCTAAATACAAAGACTCCTTAGCACATGCGAACGAGTCAGGTTCAGGGCAGCGCTTTAATTTAATGGCCTATGCTGTACTTGAAGAGCGCTTACACTTATTAAAATTATACTTTGGAAAACAAGGCAATGCAGCTGTAAATACGTTGCTATTTTCATCTCTATTGGGGGCGCCTTTTTCATCTGAACTCGTGAAAAAAGTAATGCTTGCCGTAACAGAAAGGGATATACCAGAACTCTTACCCCTCAAATCATACCTTATTGGTAGTGAAACAGAAGCTTACCTTCTACCTGAGCACTATTCTATTATTGATGAGGTGTATGAAATTTTACGTCGATTGTCGGTCGGTGAGGATAGGTACCAATATCGTCATGGCTTATTACATACGTTTTTAGATAAGCAGTTTGATTATCTGTTAGACACTGTATTTATTAGTAATACGGTTGAAGCAAAAGACCAATTACTTCAACTAATAACATGGGAAATACATGATTCGGCCAGAATGACAAGATATGATTTAAGGATTGAGCCAGAAGCAACTCTAAAACTGCAAGAGTTACGTTTCACTTATGACGCTTTGCTAAATGTGCTAGCTAAAGCATTTTTATTAAACCCAAGCGAAGATTGGGCTGAGACATATATTGGTCACTTAACGCGGATTCAACAGCATTTCACTGAGTATAATAAAACTGAAGAAGCGATACAGTTAGCAGAACAAGTACGAGCTCTTTGTATATATATACCTTTAGATGAGCGGGATGAGTACGTTGTTGATAATTTAACGGAACTTATTAGTTTATATAACAAAACTAATCGTATAGATGAAGTTATTGTTTTATATGGTGAAATGTTTAAAGTAGACGCCTCAGATAAGTATTCATCTTTAGATCTCAATGAACAATTAAGTGGTCTTGCTAATGCCTATTTGAAAGTAAACCGTAGCGAAGAAACAGTGGTACAGTTTGAAAAGATACTTGCAGCACAAGATCCTGCAAGCGCAATCAACATCGATGTTTTACGTCGTATTGCTAGTTGTTACGCTCAAGTAAACCGAAGTGACGAGGCAATAGTGCTAGCTGAAGAAGTTGTCATGCGTTTCGGTGATGTAACAGACCTTGTTCTTCTATCGTATTGCTATGCTCAAAATAATCAAATAAGTGATGCCATACTGGTCGCACAAAAATCATTAAAAGATTGCAATAAGCTGTACCAGTCAGCACCTGAAAAGTATGTTCAAAAGTATCTAGAAAGCTTGGCAGGGTTGGCCTTTTGCTACCAACGTAATAATCAACGCAATGAAGTTATTCGACTGGAAGAAGAAGCATTACCCATCATTGAAGGCTATTACGCAAAAGCGCCAGATGTCTGGGTGAGTTTTTATACAACCAGCCTAAATAATCTTGCTAAGGCCTATAATAAACTAAATCAAATAGAGCGCGCCTTGGCATACGCTGAAAAGGCCGTTGCGTTAGATGAACATTATTATGTAAAAGTATCCGTATTGTGGGCAAAGCATTACACCAGTAGTCTGCTAAACCTCGCATCGGTTTATAAACGAAAGAAACGTATTACAGAGGCACTCCCCCTTGCTGAAAAAGCGCTATTAATATGTCAAAAATATCACTCGCTAGCCCCTGCCTATTGGGCTGAACTGTATTTTGATTGTCTAACTGTCTTAGCTGATACCTATAGGTGTGGCAATCTAGAAGATTCAGCCGCTGTAATTGATAAAAAAATAGTAACATTATGCGAAAGTAAATTTTTGATATTCCCTGAAAATACAGAGGGGGCATCAATAGCTAATGATAATAACAGCACTAACTTTGCTTCCTATTTTAAAGCAACAAAGACAGTGAGTGATGATATTCCCTTTCGAGAGAGGATCGTTTTTCTTTATGAAGGGCTTTATGAAAGCAGCATGGATAAAGAATGGGATCAGAGTGAATGGGATGATATTTACTGTAGAGAACTTGAGAAACTTGCTCATTGTTATAAAGAAAATCAACAGTTAGGTGAAGCGATTAAACTCGAAGAAAAATCGCTACTAATTTATAGTCCTGAACGCATAAAACGACTTCGTCCTAAGAGAGGGGGTCGTGAGAAAGTGGTAAGTTTTATTGAATATTACGCTGAATATTTTGCAGAAGATTATTTTAAAGCTATTAGCCGCCTTGCAAACTCGTATGCCCAAAATAAGCAAGTTGAAGAGGCAATTAAACTTCAAGTAACTTTATTGGATTTATCGGGTGAGTGTTATGCACAAAATGCAGGGGATTGGGCGCAGAGATATACTGCTGCAATGAATAGCCTTATTCATTGCTATTATAAAAACAAGCAGTTCAGTAATGTACTTAAACTTAAACAAAAGGTGATGGATCTCTATCTTCCGTTGTGCGATGTAGCTGCAGATCTATGGTTTACAGACTACTTAACTTGCCTTTATAACCTTGCTGCTGCCTATTATAAAAATAATCAGTTGAGTGTAGCAATCCGTATGTTGCAACATGGGCTGAGTATTAGTGAGATGCAGTATATCAAAAGGCCATTTATTAACAGAGAAAACCATCTTGTGTTGTTAAACACTCTTGAAGATTATTATGAAGAGAGCTTGGAAAGCATTGAACCATTATTGTTTAGTAAAAAAATCTCAGCAGTAAATGAAGACAGCTATGCTCATCCTCCAAATCTCTCAAATTACGAAGAAGCAACTTCGTTGATGGCCAAAGTTGAAAGCATGAATATGGCTGATGCCACTGAACTAGGTGAGAGAGTTATCAGTTTACTTTACGATTATTATTCTGTTTCACCTACCGCATGGGCTTATGACTACACTGAATGTTTGATAAAGGTTGCTTCATTTTACCATCAAACTGGGCTCTTTAGTCAGGCTATAAAGCATCAAATCACGGCCGTAGCGATTTGCGAGTCTTATTACGATGGCAATGTCACTATCTGGGCGGAAAATTATACGACAAGTTTAACTAATTTAGCACGTTACTATCAGGTAAATGGGCAAGAGAAAGACGCTATAACACTTGAAAAAAAGGCGCTAATTATTATTGAGTCTTTGTCTCATAAAAAAACAACCTCTTGGTTTGAAAAATACAGCGAGAATTTAACACGCCTTATTGATTATTATAAAACTAATAATCAAATGGCTGAAGCCTTAGCACTTGAAAAAAAGGCGCTTGTTATCAACGAATCTTTATATCATCAAGATTCAGGTAAATGGGCTGAAAGATATGCAAGGGGGGCATTGAATCTTGCATATCTTTATAAGAAGCATAATTTATTACAAGATGCTTTTATGGTTGAAGAAGAATTATTAGTCGTACTTGAACACTATTATAAACCTAGTGAAGACAGAGCTACGTATAGGTCTAATCCTAGAGAAAAATCAAGAATTCGTGATTCTAAAGAAGAAAAAAATGTTGCCTTGTTTTGGGCGGTCTCACTCAAAAAGGTATTAAGTAGTCTTGCCATTTTTAGTGCCCAAAAAAATCAATTAGATACGGCAATTAATTTTGAAAAAAAGGCGATATCTCTCTGTATTTCATATAAAAATCATAGTGAATTTAAAGCAGAAGTGGAGTGGGATAAGTGGAGCAAAGAAACCTTAGATGACCTTATTACTTATTATCAGCAAAACAATCAAATGCATGAGGCTATAAAAGTTGAACTAGAGCACTCTAGTATTTATTACAATAGTTTTTCTCGCGATCCAATCGCTTGTGCTGAACAGTACATTGCAAGATTACATTATTTGGATGATTATTGTGAGGCTGACCTAAGCTTATATTGGCAACAATTCTCTGTAATTCAGAATATGTCCGAAGCATATAAAATATTGTATTCGCATTCTCCTAAAGCCTGGAAAGAAGGCTATTTATATGCTTTGAATGCTAAAGCATCTTTTTATTTGGGAGAGAGAGATTATTATGGGGGGCATTCTAATTTCAAGGAATATTTTAAGATTTTTTCTGTCGAAACGCTAAATGAGGTTAAGCAATGCATTGATTTTATAAACCCATTTATTCAATATGCACATGCATCGATTTATTTGTCAGCAGAGGAAAGTGATCACATTGATGAAAATGAAAATGAAAATGATTATTTTGATAAAATAGCTAATTTTTTTAATATTGAAATGAGTAATAAGTTTGCTGATGTCTACGAAGAATACATTTTACTTTTATTAAATGGCAGTGAAACTATAGAGGGTTATAAAAGGCTTTCATTATCTAATGATCCGGCTGAATATGAAAAGTATCATCTTTTTTACCATTACTTTTGTAAGTCCTAAAAGCAGAATACTGAATCAGAGGCTATTGCAATCTATTTTTTGGCGCTAAGAGACATTAGCGCCATAGAGGTAATATCTTAACTTATAGTTATTGAATAAAACTAACGCCCGGTATGTCGGATTAGCAGTTTTATGATGAATGACCGCATTGGTGGCTCAGGAGCCAGTTAGGGTGATGAATAATCATGGTTGATCGTCTATGCCTCCTGTAAATTCATTGCTGCTGTTGGCTTCCATCACTTGTTGTTAACTATGAGCGAAGCAGATCTTTGATAGCTCTAGTAAAAAATAATATACAAGTTTAATTTTGGTTGTACTATATTGAATAAATATAACTTTTATTATTAAGAGAGTATTTGTCCTATACTGCAATTACTAATTGGTACTGCAATAATTTTTATAATTGGTTTTATTATCTTTAAAAATTATTCATGGAAAGTAAGCAGCAAAACTGAACACAGCCAAAACACAAAAAGCTCTATTTCTATAGACCACCTTCCTATTGCTTATTTAGAATTTGATAATTCTTTAAATATTAATCACTGTAATACTGTTACAGAAGAACTCTTTTGTTACTCTTCTGTAGAGTTAAGAAATAAAGCTTTAGGGGATTTAATTTTACTCTCAGAAAAATATTCAAACTTTAACGCCTTTTGGGGACGTATGGTTAATTATGATGATAAGAAGATGAATATTTTTACTTTTAAAACAAAACAAGATAAAGAGATTAAATGTAAATGTTATTTTAAACCTATATTTGATAGTACAGGGAAAGTCAGCTCAATAATTTGTTTATTAAGTGACGTGACTGAGAAAGTTAATAGTTATAAAGACCTTAAGAATCATGCAGACTATGATCCTTTAACTAACCTACCGTCTAGGAGATTAATAGGTGATAGGATTCAACAAGCAATATATTCCGCCGAAAGGCATAATAAATCTATGTCGGTTATGTTTTTAGATCTGGATGGTTTTAAGCAAGTTAATGATTCTTTTGGTCATAATGTAGGTGATCATATATTAAAAGAAGTGGCAAAAAGGCTGGTACTGGCACTTCGAAAAAACGATACAATTATTCGGTTAGGGGGAGATGAGTTTGTGGTAATTAATACTGATATTCGTGACACTTCAGATGCGATCCCACATATTGCGAGTAAAATAATTACATCCATCTCTTCTCCATTTATTTATGAAGATTGCTTAATAAATATTAATGTAAGTATTGGGGTTTCGGTATTTTCTGATAATAAATCCCCGCAACAATATATTAATGAAGCTGATGAGGCTATGTACAAAGCAAAAAATAATGGAAAAGGTACTTATACATTGTACCAAGAGACTCAAGGAGTCTCTTAATGGCACTTTGAATTCAAGCTACAAATCGGTCTAAGACTTCTACTAAAACATCATTAGATTATAGTCTCTCTTCTCTGAGATAGCAGACATATTTTATAAGGAGCCTTCGACCTAGTCAGAGCTATCCAGTAAAGGCTAGTCTTGAGAGTGAGAAATCGACACAAACTTGACGCGGATGTATTTCTGTTTAAGCAGCGTAACCACCGCCTTGGATGATATGAAATAAAAAAAACTCGAATCTAAGAGTACAGGCCATTTATTCTTCCTATACTCAATAATACATTTCTTCTTTCTTTGGAATAACTATGACTATAGCAAATAAATTAAGGACCTACCTGCAACAGCATGAAATCGAATACGGGCTAATCGCCCATCCTCATACAGGATCTAGCATGGAGACTGCTCAGAAGGCACATGTCCCAGGAGATGCTCTGGCCAAGGGTATCTTAGTGAAGTGTGAAGAGGGTTTTCTGCTGGTTGTGTTGCCATCTGATTACCATATCAATCTGGAAACATTGTGTAAGTTGTTAAACCAGAATGTTGAATTAGCTGCGGTATCGGAGGTAGCTACGCTTTTTCCTGACTGTGAAGTGGGGGCGGTACCGCCTATTGGATCTGCCTATGAAATCAAAACTATCTGGGACAACAGAAGCTGTCTTGGTCAGCAGGATGTAGTTTATTTTGAGGCTGGAGATCACCAACACCTAGTTCGCGTTGCGGGAAAGCAGTTCCATGAGCTTATGGCTCCGGCGGAACGGAGGGAGTTTAGCCACCACATTTGAACTAGGTACACCCTATAGAGAGGTCTATATAAAGCGCACCAAGGGAACATTAGCACTAACAAATATTAGTGCCAAAAAATGAAGTCGCTTGGGGGATTTGGTTTAATCGTCACTTATGCCACAATGTATGGACTCCTCCAACCTATAAGCTAGGTTTATTAGTGTTGACCAAAACACAAATAGAGGGATCCATACAAGAACAAAGTTCGCCGAGTTTCTCGCAAAGCAACCGGTAAACCTTGTTGCGTTCGAAGCATGCTCAACTGTACATCATTGGGCGAGATTAGCACTCACTGGTTAGCATTGGGTTCGGATTAGTTTTCTAATGAATTATCCCATCAATGACTAGGATGCGACATTACTCCTTTTGGCTCTATAAATCATTAATGGTTAAAATCATAGCATGATAAAAAATAGGACTACCTGAAAATAATTGAAAAAGACATTCAGTTAAATAGTTACTTAATTAAAACGGTTAATTTTTATTTAAAAAATCTAGTAACCGTACCCCCTTAACCCCATTATCATTTAAACAATCAGTGCAGATTCTTACTACTTTAATCTACAGATATATTCAATCTCAGTACCAACCCAGCCGTCTGGCGGTGATGGAAAGTCATTGCCTTCTATGTTTATATGAAATGAGTTCTTTTTCTTGACGAAATCACATAAAGACTTTGGCTTTAATGTCAGTTTCGTAGTCTGTGATGTTGTAGAGTCTATCCTGATAGCTTTCTGTGACTATTCAATCCCTTAAATTCACCTGTTACTTCATATACCTTATGATTAACCCCTTTAAGGGCCTTAGGCCTATAGCCATCTATATCTTTAAATCGATGGATTACTGAATTATGTAGTAGTGGTAGCGTTCCGTCTCCGGTTTCGACTCTAACACTACGAGTACTTAATGTGGCTTTTTCAATTGGCCACCAACGATCTTGCGAATGGGTTTTACCTTTGTGATTTGGCAAAATGGTTATGTCTTCATCATCAATGGCATATGATCCATCAGATGCGATTAGATTAGAAAAATCAATATCACTGACGGCCTGCAAATTGACTTTTCTTTGATTTTTACTAATCCAGTCAATCATAAAAGAAAGGGCAATATCTGATAATCCGTCATACCAAAAGCCGCCACCAACATCGGCATGCGCCCCTGGAAACCAGATTTCGGTAACTTTATCTTCTTTCTGCATAAGGGTTGGTAAGAAAGCTGTTCTTTTTTCATCAAGAGCTAGTAGATGTAAAGCCTTTTCTATTTTAGGGGATATACAATTGTCCTCAAAAACAACGTCCGATATTGGTTTATCATTATCATCCAAGTTTGGTACACCAATTGATGCTACGGTATCGAAAACCCCCAGAAACTTGATCGGTGTATCATCGTTAGTGCTAATATACTCACCAATAAGACAAGCAAATCGTCTAGCGATTGCTGCGCCACGGCTGAAGCCAAAAATATATATACTGTCACCGTCCTGATAATGCTTTATGAGATCTTTCTTCGCATTTTTAATGATCCGGCTTACATCTAGTTTTTCAGGAGAAAACCCGGCATTAAATATTTTTTGAAGTTTGTTGCCGTAGGTACCAACACCAGAGTAATAAAAGCTGTGTTGCTCTGTCTGGCCTTTTGACTTGTCAGCGGGTAGAGAAGCGGTATTGTCTAGGTTACCACCGAAGAGTACATGTAGTTTTAGAACATTAGTAATGCCGTTATCTTCGATTTCTCCATGCCCAAACCATTTTCGTTCTTGCTTAGCGTCTTTAGGATGATTACAAGTACCATCAAAACAAACCATAATATTTTTCGTTGCCATCTTAAAACCCTTTACAATTGGTGTTTATGTTATATTGCTAATTCAAGTTATCTCGTTGTATTGTCAATAGTACTGTTTACATCAAAGGCCATACGCTCAAAGTCGAGAGTTTGATTATCTTGTAGGCAGTCAATGAAATGTAATTCAGAATTATTGGAACGCTTACCTATTTTTAACCTATTACCGCAATTCCCTTCGCCTGTGTATATCGTTTCCCCATCTTCGGTGACCGCAACAACAAATCCCGTGTGACCTTTACCCCCTGCAAAAAGCTGGACAAATATGTCTCCAGGTTTAGGGGTTTCTGTTGCCATGTTTAGTCGTTTAGCAGTTCGCCACATTCTCTGAACACCTAAATGGTGTTTGCTGTCTATTGGATAGGAGTCAGTGACCTCTTTTAATACCCATGAGACAAAGGCACAACACCAGGCTAATCCGATAACACCAGTATTGCCCCAATAACCGTCTATATCTGGGCTGCGGTTAGAGCCGTCAGGCACTTCAAATACGGGCTTACTGTGCTCTTCAATAATTAATTCTATGAGCTGGTGGCGCTTCGCGGTTAACCCTGTAGGGATGCTAGCTGATAAGTGATTACGCTGTTTTTCGCCTGAAGGGTTTTTTAAAGCCCACCAAGTTTTCGCACCAATAACCCCGTCTGGTTTTAATGGATTACCATCTTTATAGATGTGTTGAAGCTGGAATAGAACGACATTTTCAAACGTAATACCATCAAATAGAGCATGAGCAGGTTTAATCTCTTCGAAATAGCCGTTTGAGCTCAGCAATTGTTGAAGCTTAATGACATCAGGATCAGGAATAAGTTGTTTAAGAGTGTTTGGCATGAATTACTCCTTGCAGTGTCATGTCATGGGCAAGCCAAATAAAGCGTAGATCCTATATTTGAATTCTTCAAGCTAGAAGGAATATTTATTGGTCAATATGCGATTTAATTGTTCAGAGGTATTGTCAGGTTCATATTTTAAAACAGTCACTTGAGCAAATGTATTATGGGCATCTAAACCGATAAATATTATTCTATGGTTATCCACGCTAGCTTCTGCTTTTAGTTAATTCCCATTCTTTTAGGAACCTACGTAACCGTAGTGGTTGAGTCATATTAGCCATAAGTCTATAGGCTTGCAATTGCTATGGGGGAGCTTGAAAATTAGCGTTATATCTCTCAGGGGCACATGCCCCATAGAATTTATGATCACTTTGTGCTCTAAACGGAATAAAAATTTTGAAATAGTTTGGGTTAGTCGGGGTCGACTGTACACCTGTTAGTTGACGTGAGCAGGTCGACAGCCAATCTAATAATCATTGGATAGCGGACGTCCCAAAATCGGTTTTGAGACTGATTTCATGTTCATAAACGAAAAATATAGTTATAGAATGAGAACAATATCTATCGCTGCTGCAAGCGTGAAGCCGTCATTGCCTAGCTGCATCAGATCCTAGATCTTTGGGTCTAATCACCTTAAAGTGTGTGGATAATTTAGTGGAACTGAATCATTACAGTAGTTGGTTACTTTGGCCAATTTGATATCATTTATTTTGGTAAAAAATTTTATTCTTCCTATACTCTATAATTAGTGAGTTGGATGCTATTCCTTATGATTTACAATCAAAACATACTCAAACAATCAAAACATACTCAAAGGTTATAGTGACTCGCTAAGCCTATGTCAGTCAACTATGCTCAATTCCACTGATTCTGGCAAAAATATCTGATACTTGTAAGAGGTTGTCGATATTATTTACAATCATACAAATTTCAGTAAGCAATTTAATATAGCCAATTGATTTTAATATCATGGTTCAATATATATTTATTTGTTAATTTCTCTTGATAAACCTTAGTTTTGAGTAAAATAAAAACTACTTTATCCACCTAGGACAACTTAAATTAGCAAATAACGTAACTGGGAGTGCATGCCAATGTTTAGATACTTTCGCCCTATACTACTTTTAGTCAGCTCGATAACTTTTATTTTTTTCCCTCCAACAATATACGCTAGCTCAAAAAGCTGTGAACATAGAGTCAACAATACCCATGAAAAATTGCAAGAATGTGTAACGCTTTACGGAGTGCGAACACACCAGGAAGTCTTTCAAGAGATTGCCGATGACAACGATGGTAACCGCCAAAGTGGTACTACAGGTTACAATCAGTCAGTAGATTACATAAGCAATACTCTGCTTGATGCGGGTTATGATGTTAGCATACAACCCTTTCAGTTCAATGAATTTCGACAACTCGGTCCATCTATCCTAGAACAAACAATTCCTGCTTCAGTCACTTACGTTGAAAATTCCGATTATAATGTCATGACAGAATCAGAACCGGGTGATTTTATGGCTTTGGTAACGGATGTGGACCTGCAACTCGGTTTGGGAAATAGCTCAAGTAGCGGGTGTGAGGGAGATGATTTTATAGGGTTCCCTTACGGGAATATTGCGCTTATTCAACGTGGGGCTTGCGCCTTTGGGCTTAAGGCGGAAAATGCAGCCAATGCCGGTGCTATAGGTGTTATTATTTTTAATCAAGGAAACACACCTGATCGTTTTGACATTATTAACGGAACATTAGGCGCTAATTATGCCAGTGGTATTCCCGTTGTTTTTGCAAGCTATCAACGTGGCGAAGAATGGGCGAATACCCCTGGGCTTGAGCTACGGATGCTGGTGGATACATTTAGGGGAGAGATCACCTCGTACAACGTAATTGCAGAGAGTCGGCATGGCGATTCTTCAAACGTAATAATGGCGGGCGCTCACCTCGACTCAGTTGCTGCAGGTCCAGGCATACAAGATAATGGTTCGGGCAGTGCAGCTATACTCGAAACCGCGATTCAAATGGCTAAAGTTAAACCACGAAATAAGGTTCGGTTTGCCTGGTGGGGAGCTGAAGAGTCTGGGCTTATCGGATCTACCCATTATGTGGGCAACTTGGAACAGCAGGAAATTGACGATATCACTCTTTATCTCAACTTCGATATGATTGGTTCACCAAACTATGTTTTATTTGTTTATGATGGCGATGATTCCGATGAGATAGGCGCGGGACAAGGACCGGAAGGTTCGGCCCAAATCGAGAAACTATTTGAGTCTTACTACATGTCTATTGGTCAGCCGTTCAAGGGGACCGATTTTTCTGGTAGATCCGATTATGGACCATTTATCTCTGTTGGGATCCCTTCTGGTGGCCTATTTACTGGAGCCGCAGGGATTAAAACATTCGATGAAGTCGGTTTATGGGGGGGTACGGCGGGTGACCAATATGATCCCTGTTATCATCTTGCATGTGATACCTTTGACAATATTAATCTAACAGCACTCGAGATAAATTCTGATGCGGTTGCGTTCGCCATTTTACAATATGCAATGAACACCAGTGCAATCAATAACAAGAAAGGAAAAGGCAACTTCAAACGTCCCGACGATATGGACTATATTGGCTCTAAACTAAAACGTTAGGCTCAACTTGCATTCTATTTCGGCGTATCCACGTCGAAGTAGAAGCAATTCCTTCCTCGAAATATCAATGATTAGCAGAGTATTAAAAATAGCACTGAATAGTTACTGAGATTCAGCTACAGATCACTGTTGATGTTAGTCGTGTAATTTTAACTTGGGTATGTAACGACTTCTTGGTGCAACAAAGCGGTCATTTACTCGTTTTCTCAATAAACTAACCAAAGAGGCACCTAAAACAAGCACCTTTGGGACGAGTGAGATAAACTAAATCTCCACCATGATTAATCATAATCTGCCTTGAAAGGCTCAAACCAATACCTGAACCTTGCGGCGTTGTGTGTAAAAAATGGCTGGCTGGATAATGTCTTTAACTACTTTGTTGAAGCCGGTACCGTTTTGCTGAAGAGAGTATGCAGTTGTTGAGAAAGGATGGGGCGGTTTAGGCTTCAATATAGTGAAGACGAAGTCGCAATATTGCGAGTTGAAACTTTTAAGAGTTCTGGCACAGTATTACGACCAAGGGAAGGCAGCATAACTAAAGTCACTAATTTATCAATTTGCTATCTGTATTTATCAATGTTCATGTCGTAAGTTCCATCTTTGATCATCACGGGGTAGAAGTGATCAAATTTCTTAAGCACCCACTCCAAATTTTTCTTATTGCTACACCCAATGTAACTTGTGGTATTCTGGACACCATATATCATTTTTAAGGCTTTTAGTTTTTTCATCTTTTTCAGATGATGCCAAACGACATGCTTGTCTTCAATGAGAATGTCGAAACGGTTTTTTACAAGTATTTTCTTGATGTTTTGAGCACTGGTAAACGTATATTGAATATTGGAGATAACGTTGTCTTTAACTAATTTTTCAATAACATCGCCATTATTATAGTCCTGTACCATGCCTATTCGATAATTAGCCAGTTCTTTTAAATTATTTATAGTGATTGAACTTAAAACACAATACAAAAATAACATCATGGCTAAGTAAACTTACCGGTGGTTTATTTCTATCGTTTGGTTTAAAACTGGCATTAAGTGATAAAAATTAAACCTGTATTTTCCACCCTCGCTATAGGATATCGAGGGTGTTTTTTTAAGATTGACTATCTTGAAATGGCTGTGTTTACACCATTGCCAATAGTTCGGGGTTAGGTTCCGGGTGAGTAAAATGATTACTGTAATTGGATAAGGTCTTTATCGTCACAACTAAAATAACTTCCAAAATTTGCTGTTGATTATAACCGGCAGATAAAAAGGACTGTACGTCTTCATCTGGGACTCTGCCATTGTTCCTCATTACAGCAATAGTAAACTCAGCAATTGCTCGGTCTTTAGTATCGCTGATTGGTTGATTACCGTTTAAGGCGTCTAATGATGCGGGATTTGCACCCATTTTTTTACCAATTGCACGATGAGCTATTGTACAAAAATTACAATCATTTTCTATACTTGCGGCCAATAATGCAACCTGTAGTTGTGGCATTGGAATGCTAGTTTTAGCCAATAAATCGTTTAGTGCTAAATAGGCCTGTACAGTTGTTGGTGCCTCTGCCATGTAACTAAATAAATTAGGTAAAAAACCATACCCTTGCTGGATTGACGATAAGAGTTCTTTAGTATCGCCTGTACTGTTTTCTATGGTATGTGCTGTGAATGTTGTCATAATGTTCTCCTAAAATAATAAATGGGCTTTCAGATAGTTGAACGTTACTTTATAGTAATTTTTATGTACTATGAATGCCGCATAATTCATATTTGATGTCAGAGAGTACATTTATGGAAGCACTCAGTGATTTACTAAGATTGATACAGCTACAAGTTTCGGTTTATCATAATGCTAAAGTATGTGGTGACTGGGTGATCAATGAACATGAACTAGGGCAGACTTGTTTTCATATGGCAACCGAAGGTGGCTGTTTATTAAAGGTACCTAATCATGGTACGTTTACGCTTAATTGCGGAGATTTAGTTATTTTTCCTAGAGAAGTGCCTCATTCCATGACGCCATTAATTCCTTTAACGGGTATTCAACAACACCTGGATTATAAAACTGACCTACCTGGCATAGGAATGCTGTGCGGAAAGGTTCTGTTTGAACATCAAGCGAGTCAACAATTATTATGTGCACTCCCTCCTGTATTTGTTATACCTAATGACGAACATTCACCGTGGTTAACAAAATTATTAACCTTGATTCAAATTGAAAGTTATGAAGATAGTCAAGGTTCAAAGGTTATTCTTGATAAGTTATCCGAATTATTATTTACTTATGCAATTCGTCATTATTTAAAAGCGCATAGTAATGAGGCGGGGGTATTAGCTTTATATGCACATCCCAAATTGGCGGCTGTGGTTAATGCTATTCATGGCGAACCACAGAGAAACTGGCACTTAGAGCAATTAGCTGCCATTGCTTTACAATCAAGAACCGCTTTTGCAGAAAGTTTTAGAAAAACCAGTGGTTGGACACCAATGCAGTATATAACTTGGTGGCGCATGCAATTAGCATGGTCAATGTTAAGTAAAGGGAAGAATGTGGCCAGTACAGCAGAGCATATTGGTTACCAATCTGAATCTGCGTTTTCACGGGCATTTAAAAAGCAGTTCTCAATTAGTGCTGGCGCAGTGAGAAGAAAAATACGTGGCCAACCTTAATGGAGAGTCATACGACCTTTTACAGCTAGGACATCACATTGTAGTTCATCAATAATGTATTCAGACGTATGACCAAAAAAGCTATTCAGTATGTTCTTCTAACCAATAGCTAAATTCTTCTTGGTTTTTGAAAAAAACTATATCTACCATCCTCTAGATAGCTGACATAAAAATAGAGTTGACTGCACTAATAATTAAGACGGCTTTGTGGCATTTCTGCCCTTAACATCTCACTTTAAAAAATGAGTGAATTCCAGATGAAGCAGCTATTTTGTTAAGGGCTTCTTGGTGCGCAAAGCAGAAGTAAACCGTTTTTAAATCTAAACGTCTGTTTTTTGTCTTTTTATTCATAAGCACCTCGATTAGTTAGGAATATACCCTTAATCAAAGTGTCCTGTGCCATTAAACCAGATCAATAAAAAGTGGCAAGTATAAAATGGCCACTTTTGATAACCATGCATCTCAAACTAAGGCGTAAATGGCGCGGCTATTTGAAACTCTAGCAATGTGCCCACAGGAATGTTAATACTATTACCACGACTTAATAACGCAACTCCAAGGCCTACCTTAGCACCTGTTTTAGCACCATCAGACCCATCAATTAAACCACCAATCGCAGCTGCTCTTGCTGTTCTTCCTACCGTGTTTTTAGCTTCAGCTTCAGTAATAACTTTCACTCCTGAAGTTTTAATCGCTACCATTGTATTGTTTAACATGATATCGGTAAAAGTTAACTCCATAGTCGCTTTACCGACTAAGCGCCCTGATTTTTTAGCTAGAGAAACCACTCCATAAACTGTGCTACCTTTAGGTACAACCACCACATCACCAACTACCATATCAGCTTCAAGTCTTGCGGTGAATTTATGACCTGTTGCGTGTTTGTCGGTATTGAGTGTGGTGCTTGTTCTTACGACCATGCGAGCCCCAACAGGAACCGTTATTTTTTTAGTTACAACTTCAGATTCAGCTTTTATAGGTTTTTCTTTAGCTATAGATTGATCTTTGTTCACGTTACTAGGTACGTTGACAATTTCACCAAAACTGATGCCAGTCACTTTAGCGCTATCAAATTTTAATTTCTGTCCTGCAATTTCAAAAATAACTTCATTAGCATCTCTAGAAATAAACGTACCAGTAATAGTCTGTCCATCTTTTAATGTTAATACATCAGCATTAACCATTAGAGTCGTTGTTAATAAACTGGCCGCCAATAATAAAGGTGAGATTGATATGCTTTTTTTCATTAGAAAAATCCTTCTTTGTGAATAATAAACGGTAAAAATTTATCAATATTTGATCCAATAGTTGAATCAAATTGTTCTGACCCCTTAGATTTTAGATTTATAATGTAAACGCGAAAAATGTAGAGCCGTTAATTGCTAACGGCTCTTGTTGGATATAAGGCTTTAGGTTATCTTTTGTGAGAACGATAGTGAGGGTCTGTCCAACAGCGAGGTAACTCTTCACCAGAAAGAAACACCAATTCTGATTTATTGAACTCTTCAACATCTTGTAACTCTTCGCCCGCTTGATATTGGCCTGATATATTATCATAGTACAGATTAGTTAAATCACTCATTGTCGTAACATCAATTATGTTGCCATTATGTCGGCTTTTTAAAAACATTGTCCACCTCAGCAATTTTACAATTAACACTTAAAGTATAGTTCTTTAATAAAATTTTAACCTCTTAGATTTTTAAAACAAAGGTGGCTAATAAGCCTAAATTTAGTAATATGTGGGGATAAATAGCAGTAAAAACTTAAGGAAACATTATGAAAATATTTATAGCCATCGTGGTAGCTTGCTTGGCAGCATT
>MAAB01001527.1_pt1 | contig 18938 bp, 14 predicted proteins | sample 1115991 | NCBI WGS metagenome assembly MAAB01 (sample SAMN04961124, study PRJNA320927) | seawater metagenome | isolation source: sample BD02T18 sea water enriched with oil for 18 days | place: USA:Gulf of Mexico | collected 2013-07-27
CTTAGTCTGTGAAGGCAATTCGCCAAACCTTACTCTATAGTGTTTCGCCAATCTCCCCGGATGGTTTAACCCTAACTTTATCGCCATTTCCAAAATATTGTGACTTGCATTACCTTGTTTTATTTCTTCACGCAGCCTATCCAAGCGTAAGCCTAATAAATAAGCCACAGGGGTATTCTCTGTATGTTTTTTAAATTGATAAATCAATGTTCTTTTACTGGCATTGCTTGCTCGACACAAGTCATCAAGAGTAATAACTTCGCCAATATTTTCTAGCATAAACCGCCTTGCTTGCCTGACAACCAAAGGCAATGTCTTATTATGGTTTAATTGCAGCAGACTAGTAAAACTGTTATCTATAAGCGTCAACAGCAAGCTTAATAAGTAAGGTTGTGCTTGCTTAAAATGTATTTCTTTTACACTTTGTTTGGTAATGAGTTTGTTATTAGCCAAAACATTTAGTATGGAATCGCGAATACTGACCACCACTTCTTCAGGATGATCAGTTAAAGGGAAAACTAAATCAATTACAGGTTGATGCTGTAATACCTCTCTGGCAAAGTTAACTAAGTATTTAGCTTCTATATGAATAATGAGCACTTTGACCCCTTGTGGGATGCTAAAATGAGGGGCATCATTAGGTGACAAGATAAACATTTGCTCCGGACTAACTTTTTTCACTTCTAGTCCTGATTTAACCAGAAAATAACCATTGAGGGGAAAATGAAAAACATAAGCATCTGCAAGGGTATAGTGCTCTACCGATAGTTCCCCCATCAGCGTAAATTCAAATAGTGACAAGTTCGCTAAATGCACCGTTTCTTCTTTAAAATAAAAACTTTTTTGATTTGAATTTACTAAATGGTGATAGCCAAAATATGATCTGATCTTTTGACTCGCCTTAAAGATATCTTCAGTTTCAAAAAATTCTTCGCTCTTTTTACCTGCCATCATTCCTGCAACCAGTTGTCGTTATCTGTACCCTTATGTCTATTTTAGGATATAAATAGCAAGTTCTTCAAGCGTAAACTAGCCCATCGAAAAATAATGAATGATTTAGCCACTGAGTGTTACTTTGAATTGCTAAATCTTCCCGTTTGATAAAAGTACAATTAGTAATAAATCAATAGAGAAGCGGCTAATTGAACCTTAGTTTGAGGAAGAACAGATGATTAATAGATTCTATAAAAAAAGACAACTACTGCCCCTTGTTACCTTATTCACCCTACTATCAGCTTGCCAACCTGCTCAGCAGGTAGTGGAAGAAGTAGTACGGCCAATAAAGGCCTTAACTATAGGTGATGCCGATATCCTTGCTGGAAAAGATTTTCCGGGTGTTGCAAAAGCCACGCAAGAAGTTGATTTATCCTTTAGGGTGGCAGGTGTTTTGGCAAAGATGCCGATAAAGGTCGGGCAAAAAATACGCTTAGGTGATGAACTCGCGCATTTAGATCCCCGTGACTTTGAAGTAGCGCTTGCTAACGCTAAGGCGAGTCTTGCCAGTGCTAAAGCTCAGCTAACCAATGCAAAAGTTGAGTATCAACGAGTTGTGAAGGTACAAAAAACTAATGCTGATGTGGTGAGTCAATCGACAGTTGATTTACGCTTGGCTACTTTTGAACAAGCCCGAGCATCATATGCCTCAGCTCAAGCACTAATGAGTGCAGCAAAAGACAGATTGAGTTATTCAACGCTTAAGGCACCATTTGACGGTATTGTCGTGCGCCGTTACATTGAGAATTTTCAAGATGTTCTCCCCAATAAACCGGTTTTTAGATTAGTCGATATCTCAAAAATTGAGATGGATGTTCATATCCCTGAAAATTTGATTTCCAATTTACCCTACGTCAGAAATATTCGCGTGATTTTTGAGTCATTTCCCGAGATAACTATCCCTGCCGAAATAAAAGAAGTGAGTAATGAAGCATCATTATCGACTAGAGCTTATCAAGTTAGACTGATTATGACTCCTCCTACGGGTATTAAAGTTTTACCCGGCATGACAGGTCGCGCTTACGGTGACGTTATTAAAGGTAACATCAAGGCAAATAACATTGTTATTCCTGTCGCTGCGGTTTTCAGCTCAACTGATGCTAAATCCACTTATGTTTGGAAATATGATAGCGAATTAAAAGTGATCAACAAACATCAAGTAGAAAAAGGGCCGTTAATCGATCAAGGATTAGTAATTAAAAAAGGGCTAAGCTATGGCGATATTATTGCGACAGCGGGAGTACACATACTCACCGAAGGGCAAACGGTAACCTTATTGGCTAATAAAGGAAGTAAGTAAGTAATGAACTTAACTGAATTTGCCATCGAAAACAAAGTGGTAACGTATTTTACTATTGTGTTATTAAGCCTTGCCGGTACTTTTGCCTTTTTTTCTTTGGGACAACTCGAAGACCCTGAGTTCACAGTAAAAAATGCCTTAGTGCTCACCATGTACAACGGCGCTACTGCGCAGGAAGTAGAACAAGAAGTTACCGACCGCATTGAAAATGCCTTGCAAGAAATGCCAGAACTTTCTTCTTTGCATTCACGCTCAACGCCTGGATTCTCTTTGATAAAAGTAGAAATCAAAGAAGAGTACTGGGCAGATCGCTTACCACAAGTGTGGGACAAACTAAGACGTAAAATCGGTGATGTGCAGCGAGAATTACCTTATGGGGTAAGTGAAATCCAAGTGGTTGATGATTTTGGTGATGTCTATGGCTTAATGCTCGGCATCACTGGCGATGGTTTCACTTATGCGGAAATCGATGACTATGTAAGAATGCTGCAAAAAGAGATCAGTTTACTCAAAGGGGTAGCAAGAGTTGATCTTTGGGGTAATCAACAAGAAGCGGTATTCATTGATATTTCAGCAAGTAAAGTAGCCAATCTAGGTATATCCAATGCGACCTTAGCCAACCTGTTAACCAGTCAAAATATGGTGGTAGATGCTGGTCATATTGAATCGGGTAATAACCGCTTAAGAGTCAATCCAAGTGGCGATATTAAAACACCACAAGAAATAGCTGATATTGTTGTTTATGGTCAATCATCAACTAACCAGCCTTCAAATAATCAGTCGTCATATAACACCGGTGAATTTATCCGTATTGGTGATATTGCCACCGTTAATGAAGCTTATATAGAGCCAACAGATGCGCTGATGCGATTAAATGGCAAAGAAGCGATCGTATTATCAGTGTCTCCCTTAAATGGCATCAATGTGGTAGAAGTCGGCGAAAGAGTTGCTGCCAAACTAGCACAAATAACAAAAACCTTACCTGTGGGTATCGAAATAGATCAAATCCATTGGCAATCCGATGTGGTTGATGAATCCGTCAACGCCTTTTTAATTAACTTTGCCCAAGCAGTATTAATTGTCTTGGTAATACTTACCTTGGCCATGGGTTGGCGTATTGGCATTGTTATCGGCACTGCTTTGATTTTAACTATTTTAGCGACCTTTATGTTGATGGCAGTTTTTGGCATTGATTTACACCGTATGTCGTTAGGCGCATTAATCATAGCATTAGGCATGATGGTTGATAATGCCATTGTGGTCGCCGAAGGTTACGTGGTAAAAATTCAAAATGGCTTAAGCAAAAAAGACGCGGCGGTGCAATCCGCTAAAGCCCCGTCGATGGCGTTATTAGGCGCAACGATTATTGCCGTAATGGCGTTTTACCCTATCTTTGCTTCCATTGAGAGTGCCGGTGAATATTGCCGTACTTTATTTATTGTCGTTGCCATATCCCTAATGGTAAGTTGGCTAGTATCACTGACTATTACCCCTTTACAATGTATGTTCATGTTAAAGGTTGAAGCCAACCAAGATGATAAAGAAAGTAAGTTATTATCACTTTTTCGCCTGAGTTTAGAAGGAGCGTTAAAACATCGAGCATTAACTATCCTCGGGGTTGTGGCCTTACTGGTAATATCTTTAGGCACTTTCTCCAACGTGAAACAAATCTTCTTTCCTAGCTCTGCAATGACAAAAATCACCATAGATTATTGGGCGCCAGAAGGCACTAGAATTCAAGCAACTTCTGAGGGACTAAAACAAATAGAAGAAAAGTTACTGTCTGATGAGCGAGTCAACACAGTATCCACCTTTATCGGCAAAGGGTCACCACGGTTTTATTTACCTGTTGATCCTGAAAACCCCAATCCGGCCTATGGGCAAATTATTGTCAATATGCAAAGTTTCGACGATATAGATAACATGGTCAATGAGTTGGAAGTGTGGCTCGCACAAAATGTCACCGAAGCGATGACACGAGTAAGAAAATATTCCGTTGGCCCAGCAATTACTTGGACCTTTGAAGCTCGATTTATTGGCCCAGCAGATGCAGATCCCGCCGTGCTTAGAACTTTAGCCGAGCAAGGTATGGATATATTACATCGCAACCCTTTGGCAAAAGAAGTCTCTACCGATTGGCGCCAACAAGTACTGGAAATTGTGCCAGAGTATAATCAAGTCAAAGGTCGACAAAGTGGTATTCTGCCGGTAGATCTTGCTAATACCACCAAACGTCTATTTGATGGTTACACTATTGGTGCTTATCGAAAAGGCGATAAGCAGTTACCTATTATCGTGCGTGAAAATGATGAATCTCGCACCATTAGTAGCTTGGAAGCTTTACAGATCACACCCTCAGGTAGCAGCAGTGCCATTCCTTTAGGGCAAGTGACAAATAAAATATCTACTCAATGGGTTAACCCTACAATTTGGCGCTATAACAGGCACAGAGCTATTACTGTGCAAGCCTCCCCTGTGGGAGTCACTGTCGCCAAACTCAGAGCATCAGTGGTGGAAGAGTTTGAGCAAATAGCGTTGCCTGTAGGTTATGAACTAGTATGGTTTGGCGAGCACAAAAACACCATTGACTCGCAAGCCTCGTTAATTCCTGGTGTGGTACCCGCCTTAGCGATTATTTTATTTATTCTGGTGGCATTATTTAATGAAATTCGGCCTATGATCATCATCATGTTGATCATTCCGTTTGTTATGATTGGTGTATCATTTGGTTTGCAAGTCAGTGGCGCTGCCTTTGGTTTTGTAACTTTATTAGGGGTAATGAGCTTATCAGGCATGATGATAAAAAATGCCATTGTCTTGGTGGATCAAATTAATATTGAAAAGTTAGCGGGAAAGAGTGTCTATCAAGCCATAGTGGATGCAACCATTTCTCGCATTAGGCCAGTATTTTTAGCAGCTGCTACCACTGTGCTTGGCGTGATCCCACTAGTACCTGATGTATTTTGGCAAGGCTTAGCCATTGCCATTATGGCCGGTTTAACTTTTGGTACCTTGCTTACCATGATCCTACTACCAGTGTTTTATTCTATCTTTTATCGGGCGACACCAAACTAATATACTGCAATGATGCATTGGCTAGTTTATTTGGTAAAACAACAAAATAAGTCATAGGTTGTTATCAAAAAGCGCTGTTAAAGGGTGCCTTTGAATTATCTAAAGGCATAAAAATCATTACCGAGGATTTTGAATCTTGGTTTGAAGAGCTAAAAAATCCCAACGCTGTGTCTTATAAAATCAATTTGAGACGGACACCAATGAAGGCAAGTTTTTTAAAATGACTCGTATCAGGTTAAGTAATGGCGTAACCGTTATTTTCGGCACTGTACCAAATTAAAAGAAACGCAACAATTGCTAATTAACGCAGTAAATGACATAGAAAAAGTTGCCAATACCGATCCACCTAAATTAGGGGGGAAAAAACTGTCTTGATGCATTTCGTCATTAACGAAAGCTGAAACAGCAGCAGAAGGCACAAAGCTATCCTGCTGAGCAGGTTTTAGCATATTCATAGTTAACTCTCTGTATTAATAAAAGTTAATAAAGTAGTATTTCTTATTGAAATAAGGAGGAATTGTTAGGGGAATATTAAATTACCCTAACAATTTTAATAAGAAAAAGCGGGTTCTAATCCAACAGGAACAATACCGTGAGGGTTACGCAATGGGCTGACTGAATTATATCCATTGCGATAAACATCAAGCTCTATGGTTTTACCGACATTGGGTAAATTAACAACTTCTTGAAGGTATCGAGATAAATGAGGGTAATCCCTTAACGCTCGTAAATTACATTTAAACGCAGTGAAATAACCCACATCAAAACGCACCAATGTCGGCAATAAACGCCAATCTGCTTCAGTAATATTGTCACCTAAAAGGTATTTACGATTCGACAAACGTTGTTCAAGACTATCAAGGGCAGAAAATACTTTGACTACCGACTCATTATACGCGTCTTGCGTTCTGGCAAAGCCCGTTTGATAAACGCCATTATTTATATTTTGATAAATGAAGTCATTGAGTGAATCAATTTCCTCAGTAAAGGCGTCAGGATAAAAGTCATGCTGGTCGCCAGTAATGTCATTAAATGCACGGTTAAACATGCGGATAATTTCTGATGATTCGGTGCTGACAATTTTATTTTGCTGCTTATCCCACAATACAGGGACGGTCACACGGCCACTATAGTCAGGAACTGCCTTTACATAAAGCTCATGCAGGGCCGATAAACCCAACAAGGTATCGGTAAAACGAGAATCACCGTTTGTCGCCTCACTATCAAATACCCAACCCTCTTCGGTTCTTAATGGCTTGACCAGAGATAGCGAAACAACATTCTCAAGTTGTTTAACACTACGATAAATTAAAGTGCGATGTGCCCACGGGCAGTTAAGAGCGGCAAATAAATGATAACGACCTGTTTCCGCTTTAAAACCGCCCTCCCCTGATACTCCAGCACTGCCATCAGCGGTTATCCAGTTTCGAAATTGTGCTGTGCCTCGTTGAAATCGGCCATTGGCTGCTTTATATTGCTGCTGCTCAAATGTCAGTAACTCAGCATCGTTAAGCCAGCTACCATTAATTAACTTTCCCATGTTAAGCCTTCAATATTTCTGCTAACCGATGACAATTTATTACGGTCATGAGCTTGAGTAAAATCAATAAAGGGTCCTGCAGGTATAATACGGGTTGGGTTAATGGTTTCGTGGCTACCATAATAATGTGCTTTGATATAATCCATTGCCACGGTTTCAGCAATGCCAGGTACTTGATATAAATCCCGTACATAAGCCCAAATATTCGGGTAATCGACAATGCGGCGCAAGTTACATTTAAAGTGACCCACATACACAGCATCAAAACGCACTAAAGTAGTAAATAATCGCCAATCCGCTTCAGTGATAACATCACCGGTTAAGTAACGACGACTTGCTAAACGTGTTTCTAAAATATCTAAGGCATTGAATACTTCAACGACGGCTTCGTCATACGCTGCTTGTGTCGTGGCAAAACCTGCACGATAGACACCGTTATTAATGGTTGGGTAAATAAATTCATTCAATTCATCTATTTCAGCTAACAATTCTGGCGGTGAAAAATCACCGGGTAATGCTCCTACTTCATCAAACGCTGAGTTGAACATGCGAATAATTTCCGACGACTCATTACTGACAATAGTATTGGTTTTCTTATCCCATAAAATTGGCACTGTCACTCGACCAGTATAATCAGCTTGCGCCGCGGTATAAATTTCATGCACATTAATGGCATTGTGAATCGGATCTGCTATCACGCCTTCACCAGCTGCAAATGTCCAGCCTTCATCGCCCATAAAAGCATTTACTACCGACATTGAAATCATGTCCTCTAAGCCTTTAAGTTTGCGATAAATAATGGTGCGATGTGCCCAAGGACAGGCTAATGACACATATAAGTGATACCGGTTAGGCTCAGCTTTAAAACCGCCGATACCTGATGGGCCTGCGCTGCCATCTTTTGTTACCCAATTGCGAAAGCTTGGTGCTTTACGCTCAAATCGGCCGCCAGTAGATTCTGTATCGTACCATTCGTTTTGCCATTTTCCTGCAACTAAAAGTCCCATGGTTTACTCCTAAATTGTCTCAATATATAGTTAGCTAAGAGAAAGGTGATAGCGTTTGCTAGTATCACCAAATAGTTTATTCATTGTTTACCGAATAAAATAACGGATTAAAATAATGTTTTTGTACGATGGTTTAAGCGGCTTTTTGGTTAACACGGTTATCTAAGGAAAAAGCACCCGGACCATGAACAAATAGGGTCAAGAAACCACCAGCAATGGCGATGTTTTTCATGAAATTAGTCATTTCTGCTTGGTTACTAAAGTCTGCATGAAACAGTATCGCTGACAGTATGCTAAAACCAGCTAACGCGATGGCGGCATATTTTGTTTTCCAGCCTAAAATGATCGCTAGGCCGCCAACTACCTCGGTCAAAATAACCAGGGGTAACATAAAACTGGGAACCCCCATTGCCTCCATATAACCTTGTGTACCCGCATATTGTGATATTTTAGTTAGCCCTGACATAAAAAACATGATGGCTAAAAAGAAACGACTGGTTGGTGCTGCAAAAGTTTGTAATGTATTCATGGTAAATCTCCAAATTCAATTAAGTTAGTTAAGTAATAATCGTCTTGCCTTGTTGATGAGGTAATCTTATTAGTAAACAAAAAAAGGATAAACATAGTGAATGAGAAAACATTATCCCCATATTGAGAACAATACGGTGACAAAATAACTGGCTATTAGATAAAGCACTGCGGAGATGACAGCATGGGTCAAGTGCATTGGCAGGTTAAAAATGTCTATGCTTAGGGATAGGGTTTTACCGACGAGGAATTGACAATAGAGATAAGGCTGTGCGGCTAGGCTCAATAGACCTGCAGATTATATAGCTAAGCTAATTAACTAGCTTAGCTATATGGAATCAGTTTTATACTCCTAGTATTAACGATTATTTATTACTCCCGAAAAAGCAACGCCAGTTAATTCAGCAAGCTCTTTTTTCCAGGTTGTTAAATCCGCGATATTAAAACCGCTAAGTGCATCATGCCCACATGCTCTTGCCATCACTTGCATTAGCTGAGTTGAGGCAATAAGGAAACGCGCTAGCTTTTCTGCACTTTGCTCAACATTGATTCGTTTACGTAGTTCAGGATCTTGAGTTGCAATGCCTGCTGGACACATATTGGTATTACACATTCTAGCCCCGACACAGCCAACCGCTTGTAATGCTGAATTAGCCAAAGCAATGGCGTCGGCTCCCATAGCTAGAGCCTTGATAAAGTCGGGTGCGGTGCGTAATCCTCCGGTGATCACTAATGAAACATCATCAGCACCACATTGATCTAAATGAGCACGCGCACGCGCTAATGCCACCATGGTTGGAATTGAGATATGATCTCTAAATAATTGTGGTGCAGCGCCTGTACCTCCTCCTCTACCATCAAGAATGATGTAATCAGCACCTGCAGCCAAAGCAAAATCAATATCCGCTTCAATATGATTGGCAGAAAGCTTAAAACCAATAGGTATACCACCACTAATCTCTCGTACTTTATCGGCAAACACTTGAAAGTCTTTTACTGATTTTAGCTCAACAAAAGTAGCAGGGGAAACAGCATCTTCACCAGGAATTAAGCCGCGAACCTTAGCAATTTTATCGCTGACTTTATTACCGGGTAAATGTCCACCTGTGCCAGTTTTTGCTGCTTGTCCGCCTTTAAAATGAAAGGCTTGCACTCGTTTGATTTTTTCCTCGGTATAGCCAAATTGTGCAGATGCTAATTCATAAAAATAGTGACTATTAGCGGCTTGCTCTTCAGCTAACATTCCCCCCTCACCCGAGCAAATTCCTGTACCCGCTAATTCAGCCCCTGTGGCAAGCGCAACCTTAGCTTCTTCAGATAATGAGCCATAACTCATATCACTAACAAATAAGGGCATAGATAAATGTAATGGTTTTTTAGCGCGGGGGCCTATAATGACTTCAGTACCAACTGCAACATCATCTAATAAAGGCCTAGTTGCCAACTGTGCTGTGAGTATTTGAATGTGATCCCAATCAGGCAATTGATATCTGGGCACTCCCATAGCCACCATTTCACCATGATGCCCCTCTAAACCTTCATTGGCGAGTTTATGAATAATGGCTACGGTAGGCTCTTCTTTGGTTGGTATTGCTGATGCTGAAGATTTTACACCTGCAGACACTGAAATAGACTTGCCAATATCTTCGGCTTTCAGCGATTTATGACTACCATCGCAATAAGGCTTATTAGCCGACTGCTTACATTGACATAAATAAGCATCGCCATCTTTTTTTGCCCTAAATCGCTGCGGCTTCAAGCTAGTTCCTTTATGTGAACCATCACAATACGGCTGATTATTGGAACGACCACAGGCACAAAAATAGTATTCTTTATCTTTTTCCAACGTTGATTTTATCGGTTTAATATCAGCGACTATTGCATGACTCATAAGATTGCCTATCGTTTTTATTAGATTTTTTATCTACTCACCATTAAAACGTAGAGCAAAAAATTAAAAGTACAAGGTTATATCAAATTTGCTCCCAAAAAGATTATCACCAAAACGTTCAACCAAAAAGTCAATCAAAAAGTCAACCAAGCTGCGTACTTTAAGCGGCAAATGCCGGTTGGGGGGGTAAATAGCATAAGCATGCATCGTTGGCATTTGATAGTCAGCAAGCACAGGCACTAAGCTTTTCGTTGCCAGCGACTGCCAAACGATAAAAGTAGGTAAGAAACTGATGCCATGATCCGATTCCGCCAATGATTTAAGAAAATCACCATTATTAGCGATAAAGTGCGGCTCAATATAGACCACCAGCTCTTTGCCCTCTGTAGTTAAAAACTTAAGGCCATTTTACTCAGCCGCTTTGGTGATACTGCCCGTTTCAACTACCCGTATAAAATAGTCATATCTTCAAGTTGTCCCATATTGCCCGCCAAAATTTTTAAACATAAAAAACATAATTTAATCATTGAAAAGTCGTTTTATTATATTAAATAAGGAGCATTCTTATGTCTAAACTCACACACGAAATAGCTGAACAAATGACTGAAAGAAATACCATTAGAGAACTTACTAACATTTCACAAGGCCAAGCTGCTTCGGATGGCGACGGAGTAAAACTTACTCGCTTAATAGGTAATCAACAGCTAAACATGCTTGACCCTTTTTTGCTGCTCGATCTTTTTGAATCGGATCAGCCCAATGATTATATTGGCGACTTTCCCGCTCATCCGCACCGCGGTTTCGAAACCATCACTTATATGCTGACGGGGAAAATGCGTCATAAAATGAAGAACCAAATTTCATTGAAAGTATTAAAAAATCAGTCTTATGATAAATATCAGACTGCTTATTAAACAGAGTATATATTTCAATCTTTATTTCTTTATCGGAAATTTTCAGGCTACTTATACCAGCTCATTCAAATGATCATTGTGAAAATCAATCAGTACTTCGTTATTACGAATTTTTTCAACATAATCTGGATTAGCGATAAGCGGTCTACCGATAGCGATAAGATCGGCATCACCTTTTAATAGTGCTGTCCTGCCAGAGTCGGCATCATAACCACCATTCGCTATTAAAGTGCCCTTGTAGTGACTACGAATATATTGAGTTACCGTTGCATCAAGGTGCTCTTGGTGACTATCTTCAAACATGCCCGTATGAACATAGGTTAGATTGTAGTCATTAAGACGAGGCAGCAAATAGTCGAATACATCTTTATCACGTGGGTCGTGTTCAATATGAAGGTAGGCACTAGGAGATAGACGAACACTAACGTGGTCGATAGTCTGCTTAACCGCATCAATAACATCAAACAAAATACGTGTCATATTCTCTACACTTCCTCCCCAAGCATCGCTGCGCTGGTTAGTTTCATAATGAAGAAACTGATCGAGTAAGTAACCGTTGGCAGCATGCAGCTCAATACCATCAAAACCAGCTTCTCGTGCATTAGCGGCTGCTTGAGCGAATTGTTGGATCACTGCTTTAATTTCACCAGCTGTTATTTCACGTGGCATACCATAATGCAGTTCCTCAGTACGTGGTACACGTCCATTCAAGGCTACAGCCGAGGGAGCTACTGGCTTTTCACCATTAAGGTAAATTGGGTGAGAAACCCGGCCACAATGCCAAATTTGAGCAAAAATTTTACCACCATTTTGATGCACTTTATCGGTAACTTTTTTCCAACCGTCAATTTGTGCACGGCTATAAAGCCCTGGAGTATTTGGATAACCTTGACCCAATGGCGAAATAATTGTCGCCTCGGCAACAATTAATCCGGTTGCTGCACGGCGACCATAATACTCAGCCATAGCAGCCGTTGGCACTAAGTTATCATCTGCCATAGAACGTGTCATTGGCGCCATGACGATGCGATTTTTCAAGCTAAGCGTATCGCTCAATTTCGCGCTATTAAACAAAATATCTTGGTTGTTACCGGCTAGATTATCGGTATTCGTTTTCATAAATATTACCTTGTGAGGTTAAATCGTTGCTAACATTCGCTAATTACCGACCACCGCTTATTCATTGAACGCCTATAGCGCTTAAGTAACACCAACTGTTTCGTTATAGTTACTCATTATTTTGCAAGCGAAGATCATTTATTGCTCTATAGCGCAAATGGAGTTTTACTGGTATGTACCACGAATTGGATAGTTATTTTCAGGGTTACGGATAAAATCGAGACCGCTGAGCAAAACATCTAATTCAGGGCGGACAAAAGGTCCGTTAGAGATATCAATCACTTGCACCTGACCTTTAGCGTTAATGATAAATAAACCCGGCTCCGCAAAGGCATGGTCTGTTTCCTGTGCAGAGCGAGGCTTAGAAACATACAAGCCTAGCTGTTGCATTTGTTCGATAGTTAAACCGTAAGCGATGGGATAACTGCTGGTTAGCTGTTCCATATGCGCAACTGCCTGTGCTTCGTTATCAGCAGAGACGGCAACAATACTGATACCCAATTCAAGAAACTTGGCTTTACGTTTTTCTATTTCATTAAGGTAACGGGTACACATAGGGCAATGTTTACCACGATAAACCACCACCATTTGCCAATCAGCTCCTGAATGTGGTGAAGCAAGTATTACTTTTTCGCCATTGATGGTTGGCAATTCGATAACAGGAAATAAGTCTCCGGCTTTAAATTTATTTGCAGTCATTTTGTATTCCTCATAAGCAGTTGTTTTTTGATGAAAGAAATAATAGTGACTTTTACTTATAAATAGAACCACGCTAAAATGAATACCATCTATTCAAATATTGAATAATAAAAATTATGGATCAGTTAATCGCTATGCGAACCTTTGTGCGGGTTGTGCAAACAGGTAATTTTTCAGCAGCAGCACGCGAACAAAACAGTAGCCAAGCCAATGTCAGTAAACGAGTTTTAGGGCTTGAATCATTACTTGGCGCGAAGTTATTAACACGCACCAGTAGAGAGTTATCACTCACTGACATGGGCAGTGAATATTATCAAAAGTGTCTCGTTATTTTGGCTGAGTTAGATGAAGCCGATGCTGCGGTGCGCTCTGAAGCAGCTTCACCTAAAGGAACACTTAAAATTGCCGCACCAATCGCTTTAGCGCGTTTAGTTCTAGCCCCTTTGGTTAAAGCTTTTATTGAGCAGTATCCTGAAATTAAGATAGATCTTGCAGCAAGTGATGCTCAGGTAGACCTTATTGCACAAGGTATTGATATCGCTATTCGAGCAAAAAAATTGGAAGACTCATCCTTAGTAGCCAGGCATTTATTTGACAATCCAATGCTGTTGGTTGCATCACCTGACTATTTGCAACAAAGAGGAATACCCAATGTTCCTGAAGAGTTAAAACATCATAATTGTATTGTTTATTCATTATTAAGTTCGATAAATATTTGGCGCTTCTCTAAAAAAGCTAAAGAAGGTGAAAAAGACAAAGAATTTTCTGTGCCCGTTACAGGGAATTTTCAAAGTAGTAATGGTGATACTAATTTAGAAGTCGCGTTAACCGGACTAGGCATAGTGCAATTGCCAATATGGATGATTGATGAACATATAAAATCAGGTCGATTAACTCAAGTATTGACCGATTATAAAGCAGTATCGATACCTTTAAACGCCATTTATCCACAAAATCGTTATGTACCACTTAAAGTCAGATGTTTTGTTGATTTTCTTAAAAAGCAGTTGGCAAATAACGATATATTTACATAGGTAAGCAAGTTAGATTGGCGGGGCTAACCTTAACCCTATCAATAATATTCACTTCTATGAGCGCTCAAGAGCGGGTCATTAATATCGAGACTTAAAAAATGGCAAAGAGTGACAAGCTTATTGCCTCTCTTATAATATGACAAAGCGATAAAACAGCCACTCTACAGCTGATTTAAATAAGCAGATGCCCCAAGTAAACCTGGCTGAGTTTCGGTGATGACATAAGTGGGTGTTTGCTTTGTTAGTCCAGATAAACGTCCTTTCGTTTCAAAACGCTCTCTAAAACCACTTTGCGCTAAAAAGTCAATAAATCGAGGCACTATGCCACCCGCAATATACACTCCACCTAAACTATTGGCGGTTAGTGCTAAGTTGCCAGCAAAGCTACCTAAAACCTTACAAAATTGCTCTAGCGCTTGCTGACAAAGTGCGCAGCTATTATTTATTGCACGGCTACTGATGGTTTCAGCTGAGAGTTTTTCATCAATAATATTATGCTTGCTTGAATCCTGATTAATAGAAATTAATGCTTGGTAAATTTGTTCTAAGCCATAGCCTGACAATAATTGCTCATAAGAAACACGTTTTTTAATACCAAGAAGATAAGAAAAAATATTCACTTCTAATTCATCAACAGGAGCAAAATCCACATGACCGCCTTCACCACTAACACAGTGCCACTTATCATCTAATGGCACCAAAGTAGCGACACCTAGACCTGTGCCAGGTCCACACACTGAAATCACTTCACCTTTAACAGCCTCACCAGAGCCAATTTTAACTTTCTGATCACCAGATAAATAAGGAATAGCTAGTGCAATGGCTGTGTAATCATTTATTAATGTCAAACTATTGAGCTTTAAATGTTTTTTTAAATCTTTTTGGGAGAACTGCCAAGGTAGATTGGTCATAGAAATAAAATCGTTATCAACCGGGCAAGCAATGGCTAAGCAGGCGTTAAGGCATTTATTTTCAAGTTGCTTCTCTGAGATATACAAGCAAATGACATCAATTAAATTGTTGAATTTGGCACATTGATAAGTAGCAATTTCAGTAATTTCATTAGTTGCAGAAGCAATAGCTAATCTAATATTAGTACCGCCAATATCAGCAACCAAATTTACCACATCACCTTTAACGTTATTCATAATTTTTTCCGAGAATTTATGCAAGTTTAGTCGCTAAATAAGTGTTATGACTGCACCTATTTAGCTTTAAAATATAATTTATAGGGAGGTGTTTAGGAGTTTATCCCTAAACATTTACCGAAAAGAAAGTGTTCTACTGCAAGCCAATACGTGAGCCTTTTAGACCATAAAACATTATGTATAAATAGCAGAACATAGGAAGAACAAAAGCCATTTGAATACCTATAGTATCGGCTAATACACCTTGTAAAAGTGGAATCACAGCGCCGCCAGCAATAGATAGACATAGAATGCCAGAGCCCTGTCCGGTTGCTTTACCTAACTTATTTACCGCTAAAGTAAAAATTGTTGGAAACATAATAGAGTTACATAGACCAACAGCAAGTATTGACCACATAGCAACTTGACCTGAAGATGAGATGGCAATAGTAATGAGCACCACGGCAGCAATAGCATTAAATGTCAGGATTTTATTAGCGGCAACATAACGCATTAAAGCAGCCCCGATAAAGCGGCCGACCATAGCCCCGCCCCAATAATAAGCAATATAATTTGCCGCATCAGCTTCAACTAAGCCGGCAATATTTTCTTCACCTAAAAATGAGATAAGAAAACTACCAATAGAGACTTCAGCACCAACATAAACAAAAATACCTAAAGCACCCAAAGTAAGATGTGGCGTTTTCCATGCTGAAGCTTGTTCTTTTTCGGCAAGGTTATCACTACAGTCATCACTAGACTCAATTGATTCTATTTTTGGTAATTTTAACAAAGCAAAAATAGCTGCTAGGCCAAACAAAATACCGGCTAAGACTAGATAAGGTATTTGTACCGCTTGTGCCTCTTGCAATTTTGCTGCAGCTTGTTCAGCCACAGAAAGTTGTGCTATTTGCTCTGCCCCTAAGGCAACAGCAGAAAGGATAAACAAACCACCAAAAAAAGGCGCCACCGTAGTACCTAATGAATTAAAAGCCTGAGTTAGATTTAATCGACTCGATGCTGTTTGTGCACTACCCAAACTGGCCACATACGGATTGGCTGATACTTGTAAACAAGTAATTCCAGAGGCAAGTACAAATAATGAAAATAAGAATAATGGGTATGATTGCATGCCCGCAGAAGGATAAAACAGTAGACAACCTATACCCGCAATAGATAACCCTGAAACGATACCAAACTTATAACCAACCTTTTTGATTAGTGCCGCAGCAGGTAGTGAAACAATAAAGTAAGCACTAAAGAAACAAAATTGAATCAACATGGCTTGGGTGTAGTTCAATGAAAAGACGTTTTTTAAATGCGGAATTAAGATATCATTCAAGCAGGCAATAAATCCCCACATAAAAAATAACGATGTCAGCACCACCAGTGTAAAATTATAATTTTGTTTTAAATCGCCTTGCGCTTTGAACTGTGACAGATCTGCCGAACTACTAACAGCCATGTACTTCCCCTTGTATTATCAATCATTATTATAGTTAATATTTAGTAAGATTTTACGGTGAAGGTTACCCTCAACATAACTTAATAGCATAAAAACTTCTTTCATTATGCTACTGACAATAAAACTTACTGACATCGATGTCAAGCCAAATAAAAGACGATTCTTTATTTACTGATAAACTTAATAAATAACAATAACTTTTAATTTAAGGGTAAATAAACAGCGCCACAAGGCTATTATAGCTACCGACGTACCATGCTTTAAGCTCATATTATTAGAAGATCTTTTCACTCTCAAGATAACACCAATGAAAACAAAAACTCAGCAAAGCTAAATTTATAGCTCTTGGGTTAGCTATTTTATTTTGGCATTTTCTTTGCCACTTTTAGCTTTTTGTTCGTTTGTTCGGCTGCCTTGTGGCTACCTCCTTATCAACTATAAAAACAATAAGACTGACGATATCAGAAACTTATAAGCAGCATAAAAAAAAAATAATCGACATAAAACGCATGAATAACAAGTAATTGATAATCACTCCATATTAATCACTTGTTATTTTTTTACAAAACAATTGATATCGTTGTCAATAAGTGTTAAAAATTGTTCAGCTTTAAAAATCACACAAGCGTTTTCCTAAGCTTTGCATTAAGAGTTTATTAAAACGTATTACAACATTATAATTCAAACAATGATTTTATGGGGATAGTTATGTCATACAGAAACAACAAGAGTCTTAATTTTAAAGGTATTCAAGGCTATACACTAAAAGCAGTTGCGGCTGGTGTTATTTTGTCATTAAGCTCAGGGGTTTATGCTGCTTGTGATTATACAGCAGGTGATGATTTTGATAACGATAGCATAGCTAACCTGCAAGATGGTGCTCCTTGTGACGCAGACTTACAGAAAATCACTATTAACCATATTATTAATGGTAATTTTGAAGCCGGCGCTAATTTTTGGGCTCCTATAAGCCAAGATGCTAGCTACTCTGAAGTAATAAGCTTTGATGCCTCAAAAGCAATAGCCGTTACCACTACAAAAAATAATAAAGGCTTAGCGGCACCTGATATGCAAGCAGATGGCATTAACTCAATCACTGTAAGCTTTTGGGCAAAAGCGATTACCGTAAATGACCACAGTACACCACTTAAAGTTAAACTTACTTTGAAAGCGGAAGATGGCAGCCTGAATGGCAAGGGCAAACCAACCACTGATAAATTTTTAACGCCTGTGTTTATTGATAATATTGACGATGCCGACTTAACTGATGAGGTTATTATCTATAATGCTGCAGAATGGACTCCAATATCATACACATTTGACTTAACAGCAATACAAGCCGAAGCTGTCTTAGTCATTGCTGATCCGGGTCCTGAGGGCGGATTAACCAACGGTACTAAAATAGCGCTAGATGCCGAAGGCAACTATAACGATATTATCAAATTACAAATTCAACCGGCAAAAGCTGGCGATGAAATCCTTATTGATAACATCACTCTTTATACCAATAAAGACAAAGCTGCCATGCTTGCTAACGCTATTACTGATACTGATGACGACGGTTTAATGAATGATGTTGATGCCCATCCAACACAGGCATATTTCACCGAAACGAAACCTAGTGATGATTTTGACGGTGATGGTATTATCAATAGTGATGATACTCACCCGTACAGTATCACACCGGCAACAGATCTTAATAATGACGGCTATGACGATGCCACAGCGCCGTTAACCAATATTTTAGCGTCATCAGCAAACACTCTTGAATTTACCGATGCTGAACAAGACAACTGGGATGTTGTTAAATTTACCTCTTCAAAAGACGCTAAAATTGGCGATACTTCTTATAAAGTAACCAATACCGCCACGAGTAAAGCTAATATCATCACTATTGCGGCCACAGAACATGTTGCTTTTGGCTTTTGGGCGAAAACAGATACCGCTGGTTTCACCACTGGCGAGGCCTTTACCGTTAAAGCGAGATTAATTGCTGCTAATGCCGATGCTAGCGATATCCATATGACCACTGTGCTTGATGACACTAATCTAACTGATCAGTGGCAGTACTTCCAAGTAGATAAAAACCTTGATGAAACGCAAACAGCCGCAGATGTTGAAATTATCCTATTAAAACCGTCATTAGAAAACGTCGCTAATATTTGGATTGATGGTATTACCTTATTTGCCGACGCTGATGCCGACGCACTAGCAGCCACCAGTAGAGATACCGATAGCGATGGCAT
>MAAB01042130.1_pt1 | contig 18923 bp, 18 predicted proteins | sample 1115991 | NCBI WGS metagenome assembly MAAB01 (sample SAMN04961124, study PRJNA320927) | seawater metagenome | isolation source: sample BD02T18 sea water enriched with oil for 18 days | place: USA:Gulf of Mexico | collected 2013-07-27
CTGTTAAAAAATGATTTAGGTATATTGGCATTGGGTCATAAGGAGCAAGACTATTTTAAAAGCAACATGGATACGTTGTTTTTAAACTATGTGAGTGAAATTGTCAGCCGCCGATTAGATATCTTGCTATAGCGCGTTAATATAAAACGCCATTATCAACAAGAGCATAAATAGTAATTGAATCAGTGGCTGTAAAACGCCGCTGCCACGAGTCGTTGCCACTATGTTAAATCCAGCCTTAGCTCATATTAAAGTGATTAGCTTTGATTTAGATGACACCCTTTGGGATGGCACCGCCGTATTAATACATGCCGAAAAAACCATGACGTCATGGATGGCAAAACATACTCCAAAAATTTTTCAGCAGTTATCAAGTGATCAATTGCGCCAACGGAAAATTAACTTCATAAAAAATAATCCACATTTACGCTACCAAGTTAGCCAAGCCCGTGTACAGTTTTTGGCGAATTTATTTACTGAGTTTGATTATTCAAATGCAAAAGAACTGGCTAATGAATGCTTTGATGTTTTTTATGTGGCCCGCCAACAAGTAACTCTGTTTGATGATGTGATTAAAGTATTAAGTGAGCTTAAAAAACACTACAAATTAATAGCCATTACCAATGGTAACGCCAATATAGGTGCGGTGGGTTTAGATGACTATTTTGATTTTTGCTTAAATGCTGAAAGTTTTGAGTTACCCAAACCCCATAGTGAAATATTTGATACAGCGCTGTTACAAGCGGGTGTGAGCAGTGAACAATGTTTGCATGTGGGCGATCACCCTGTGCATGACATGCAAGGGGCCAACGAGGTCGGCATGTTAACCTGCTGGCTAGAAGACGGCCGTCATGATTGGCAACTTCCGTTTAGGGCTGATTTAACTATTCGGCATATAAGGGAAATACTACCCTTAATGGGTTATTCGGATACGCCAGTTTACATTAAACCTGATTAATACCCTCGGTAAGCAAATTCACTCATATCAACCTCAGCCACACTATTTTCAATGGATGGCAAACTCACCACTACTGTTTCTTGCGTTTTTGTTTGCTTGCTACTGCAACCGGATATGGATGCCAATAAAAAGATTAAGCCACACATACGATATTTCATTGTTGTCTCCATGATTAATGTGATTAATGCCGGTGGTTACGTCATTTCAATATAGGTGCTGGTAGTAATTGCACCATAGGTAAGGGTGCAAGGTGAGATGGGGTTGGCATAAAACGTATTCTCTTATATCAGGCAGTTATTGAACACTAGTCTAAAGCGCCATACACCGTCTAAAAACTCGTTTTTTGCTCATGAACTTAAAAGTAATGTGAGGTGCTCTAATGTCACATAAGGGCTATTCCCTTATGTGACTTTTACAGAAGTTTAAAGCGTGGGTATGTTTAAGACCGACTGCTTGGAGCTTGAAAACTCAAAGTCCAAATTATAATTCACACTAGTAGGGCTTTGATACTGAGGATCCTTAGTATCTATGGCCAACACTAAGCGATGACCTTTAGGAATATCATAGGCGGTAGTCACCAAATCAAAATCCACAGTAATTTTTTTGCCAGATTGTGCATTGGGCAAAGTAATGACGCCATGGGTAATTAACTTGCCGGTACCCAACCAATCCATGTCATAAAGATAAGCCACCAGTTGTGCTTGTCCATGTTTAGGTTGAATTTGCAGGGTAACACTAGGAGCGCCACGAATTTTCATCTTACTGCCTAGATAGCCACTGTCAAAATGAATGCTGCGCACATCAGACGCCAAGGAAATATCGGCGAAAATAGGAATTTCTAATTGCTCCAATAGTTGTGACAGTAATGGAATTTGGGTGCTGAACAACGTGCCTGCCCAAGCATTAATGGTATTGTCTTTGCCAAACCAGCTTTGGTAGCTATAAGTTTCTAAGTCACCTGTGTCTAACAAGCTGCGTGGATGCAGGTAAAATTTTTCATTGCTGGTTTCGCTAATAGGGTAGTCGTCAAAGCCTTCATATTTATCCTGAAACTTTATTTTCATCTGCAATGGCTTAGCGGTAGCAATATCGCTTTGCTCACCCTTTAAATGTAAATCAAACCATTTATAAACATTTTCCCAAATAATATTATCGCCGATGCCTACTAGGCTAGGCAGTAGTTCGGCGGTGGCATGGGTGCCGGGTAATACATCCACATGTTTGGGGCCAGTGAGCTGTGAAAACATATCTAACAAAGAGTTAGGTTGAAACAAGTTATCGCCATAAGCTTTAGATAAATAAACCGCAGTACCATTGGTATTAAGCTGATCAACAAAATGTATAGGTGAGCGTCCATAGGCCCAATCTAATACTGCAGGAATGTCGTCTAGGTTCTGATTTTTAAGTGTGTCCCAATGTTGGGACAAAATAGGGTCAGGACTGCCGGTTAAACCCCCTAGTAAAATTAACAACTCAGTCCAAACCAAACGTGGGGTTTGGTTGCCATAAAGTGCCTCGGCGATATCGCCCCAACTGCTCATAGCGGCCACGGCTTTCACTCGGCTATCTTGCGCCGCGCCAATTAAACTAATACCCGAACCATAAGAGATGCCGCCCGTGCCAATCGCTTGCGGGTTTACTGGGTAGTTGGCTAACAGGTAATCGATGACTGTGCTGTAATCGCTGATGTCTTTAGGTCCTACCGTGTCAATAAGCCCGCCCGACTTTCCAAACCCTCGAGTGGTGTAACTTAAGACAATGTAACCCTTTTTAGCGAGGTCGTTGGCCTGTTGTAAATATTCATATTCATTTAGACCCCAGCTGTTAATAAATACAATGGCGGGTGCTAACCCGTCTAGGTTATTGGGTACAAAAATATTGGCGGTGAGATTTACACCATCAAAAGCGGTGATGTTAATGTCGTCGTCGGTGGTGTAATCATCCGACGTGGGCATGATGCCTACATTTAATAAACCCGCGGCAAAGCTGATGATAGGTAAAAAGGTGTCGGCGTGACTGGTGTGAATAGGCAATGCCAGCCACAGGCTTAGCCCCAAGGTAGTGAGTAGTTTTTTATACATTTGTAATCCATTTTTTTATTGTTGAAAAATAGCAGGCGCAAAAAGACTAAAGCAAGATTGCTCTGTATTAATAATCATAGATCGACTGTAACAATGAGTGTGTTTGTACGGGACAATCTCTTGCTTTAACGGGTCAACTGAGGAATTATTTGTTTTATGCTTTGACAATCTTTACTTAAGTTAGATATAAAGCGCCGCCGATAAATGTAATAAGTAAAATAATAAATATAAATAGCAAGGAGGCCACATGGATCCATTTTCCCGTGCTCCAGGAGTTGGCAAGGGTTCTGTTGAAACTTTATTACGGTTCAGCCTGCAGCAAAAAATGGACATCACTCAGTGTTTAAAAGGCTCGGGCATTGAATATGATTTTTTGGAAAATCCTGTTGATGTGACAGTTCCTCAAGAATTAATTGTAATTGCAAACGTTTTAAAATTTATGGGTAAACCTGTGGCCACTGGTTTCGCTGTGGGTTTAGGATTTCGAATAATAGATTTGGGAATGGTGGGTTTAGCGCTCATGAGCAGCGAAGATGGTGCACATGCGGCCAAAATCATTGGCCGATATGTTCAAAACGCCTATCACTTCAATCATTTTTCTTTGACAGTAAAGCGGCGTAAAGTAACCGTAAGTTTTCAAGCCCATGAGGAGCTAACAGATCCAGTGGCTCAATTTGTGGTTGCCAGAGATCTGGGGATTTTTCATATGATACAAAGTTATGCTCTACGTGGTAAATCTCGAAAAACATTTGAGATTGGATTCGGCTTTGATTTTTTACAAGGAATGGAAGACGTCGCTAAAGCATTTTCATGCCCGGTTCGTCATAACCAAAAAAGTAATTACCTAGTATGCGATATTCGTCAGTTACGGTTGCGCCCACCATTAAGTAACTCTATTAACGCCTTAGCAATCGAGAGCGCCTACCAAATGGAATTGTCGGTGCCCACTTATGGCGAAAGTTTAGTCGCCAAGATAAAAAAATATTTATTATCTCAACCACTATTAAATATTAAAAAAAATAATGTGGCACTGCACCTGAATATGTCCGAGCGTACTCTGGCCCGACATCTGGAAAAACAAGGATTAAGTTGGCGCAAGCTGCTTAGTAAAGTTCGCTTGCAAAAGGCGGAAAATTTGCTGATGAGTAGTGAGCAATCTTTGCAAAAAATTACCGATGAGGTGGGGTTTTCTAGCGTCAGCTCATTAAGTCATGCCTTTACCAAAGATAAAGGCATGTCACCTAGTGAATTTCGTAAATCGCTTAACGGTACGGCAAAAAAAAATACGGCTACAGTTTAAACCACTGCCAAAGCAAGCCAATATATTCGTAAATGGCTCGTTCGCTTTTTAAAAGTCCGCTGGATTCAAATCGTAAGTTGCTTGATTGAGTCTTTTTAGCAAGATAAAAAGTAGGGGCTGGAGTGGCATTGAGGTGTTGTTGCTTAAAAAAATTAAACGCTCTGGGCATATGACTGGCGCTGGTGACCAGTGCCATGCTTTGGTCAGCTATGATGTTTTTAACGGCAATGGCTTCCTCTTCAGTATCCCTTGGCGTTTCCAGTTTAATGATACGGCTGACATCAACACCAAAACTAATGGCCATGTCGGCATATGCTTGAGCACAGCTAATAGTGTTATTGCCCTTATAGCCACTTACAATCAACATGCTATGGGGTTGTGATTGGGCAATGCGAATACCTTCCAATATGCGTGCGGCTCCGCTAGAGGATAGGTGACTATTTTTAGGTACGGTTTCATCACTTGCAACACCATTTCCTAGCACCACAATATAATCCACTTTTTGCTCGGTATTAAAACCGGAATAAGATTGTTCGATTGGGCGCAGCAGTTCAGTGGCCACTGGCTGCCAGCTAAAAAGCAGTAAAAGTACTAGGCCAGAGGTTGTGAAAACCTTGCCCATGGTTTGCCGTTTGCTAAACCACAGCAGCAGCAATCCCAGCGTAATGAGTAAAACACTCATGCTTAAGGGCATGAGCCAAAAGCCAACTATTTTTTTAAGTAAAAACCCCATTTAATTTATTTAACGGCCTGAACTTGAGCCTGTCCGGCCGCACGCCTATCGGATGCCGCGGAGACTTGTCCTGTTTTTTTGTTTAATAAAATAGCGTGCATATTGCCGTATTGGCGATTCACGTTTTTAAGGGTGTGACCTTTTGCTTTTAAAACCAATTTAGTTTCATCTGAAAAGGTATTAGGTTCGTGCTGAATTACGTCAGGCAAATACTGATGATGAAAACGTGGACGATTCACCCAGTCTTCAACAGGCTTACCTTGTAAGTGCTCCAGTAAACCTAAAAACACCATCGTAATAATACGGCTGCCACCGGGTGTGCCCAGAATGGCAATTTCGTTTTCGCTCTCTATGAAGCTTGGGGTCATGCTTGAAAGCGGGCGTTTTTCAGGCTCTATAGCATTGGCCTCGTTACCGACTAAACCATAGGCGTTGGGTGTGCCGGGCTTTGATGAAAAGTCATCCATCTCATTGTTCAATAGCACTCCGGTACCTTCGGCCAAATAGCCACTACCAAAGGGCAAGTTAATGCTTAAGGTGGCACTCACTCGATTGCCTTCTTTGTCTAATACGCTTAAGTGGGTAGTATGAAAACCTTCTAATATTTGCACCATGGAGCCTAGGCTCGCGCTGGGTGTCGCCTTGTTCATATCAATGCTGCTAGCAATTTCTTGATTGTATTTTTTGTTCAATAATTTTTGTGTAGGCACATCTACAAAATCTGGATCACCTAGGTAATGGGCGCGATCAAAATAAGCGCGGCGCATGACCTCACTTAATAAATGTACTTGGTCTGCTTCGTTTAATGTTTGCCATGGATTAGCCTGTGCTTGGCTATCCAGCATGTTTAGCATTTGTGCGATGGCAATGCCGCCAGAACTTGGTGGTGGTGCACTGATGAGTTTAAAACCCTGATACTCACTTTCAATTACATCACGTTCTATCACGTTATATTTTTTAAGGTCATCTAACTGCCAAATGCCGCCGGCCTTTTGCACGGAATTTACTAATGTTGCAGCCACATCACCCGCATAGAACCCCTTTAAGCCTTTTTGTGCGATGGCGTTTAGGGTGTTGGCTAGATCCGGTTGTTTGATTAAATAACCGACCTTTGGATTTTTATGGTTTTTATCTAAAAATACGTCGGCAGCGGCTGAATATTTTTGTAAGGTTTTTAAGCGATAGCCCACTAACTTTTGGTAGTGTTCGTAAACGGGGAAGCCGTCTTGTGCAATTTGAATAGACGCTTTTAAGCTGGTACTTAAAGGCAGGGCACCATAATTCTCAGCCAAGTGAACAAAGGCGGCGGCTTGCCCAGGAATCCCTGCGGCCATGGGACCATCAATAGATAACCTTGGAATGACATTGCCTTGTTTATCTAAGTACATATCGCGGTGAGCGTTTAGAGGGGCTTTTTCTCGAGCATCCACAAAAATATTTTTGTTTTGCTTGGCATCGTGTAATAGCCAAAATCCACCGCCTCCCATGCCAGCGCTGTAGGGTTCAACGACTGCCAGCACGGCCGCGGTGGCCACGGCTGCATCAAAGGCATTTCCACCTTTATTTAAAATATCAATGCCAGCTTGTGTAGCAAGTGGGTGTGCGCTGGCCACAGCACCAGTGTGATCTTGAGTCTTACTCTTAGGCGCAGGTGTACTTGAATCGGAGCAGGCGCTTAAAAATAGGCTAAGTATGATTAGCAGGGGCAGCAGTTTCATGGGGCAGTCCATTGAGAGTCGGTATAGGGTTTACTGTAGAGTAATCGTTAAAAACAAAAAAGCCCCTGAACGGGGCTTATTTTAAAACAGATTGGTGCACTAAGCGGTAAGGCGTTCGTATTTAGCCTGTAACTCGTCTTTGCTTTCTTCGTTATCCGGATCTAGCGGAATGCAATCTACCGGACATACCACTTGGCACTGAGGTTCGTCGTAGTGACCTACACACTCAGTACATTTACTGGAGTCGATTTCATATATTTCGGCCCCTTCAAAGATGGCCTCGTTAGGACACTCTGGCTCGCATACGTCACAATTGATGCAATCATCGGTAATGATTAGCGCCATAGTGTTACCTCTTTCAATTCTGTTACAGCGGTGGGCGTACTTACATTGGTAAGTTTACGCCTTGCTGTGAAATTTCTCTATTAAAGCTTTTTCTACGCTAGGGTGTACAAACTTGTGTACATCACCTTCTAAGCGAGCAATTTCACGAATGAGAGTAGAGCTAATGTAAGAATGTTTTTCGTCGGGTGTTAAAAATACGGTTTCCAACTCAGGCGCTAAGGCACGGTTCATGTTGGCTAGCTGAAACTCGTATTCAAAATCCGATACCGCACGCAAGCCACGTAAAATAACTTGGCCACCTTGTTCTTCTACAAAGCGCGCTAATAGAATGTTAAAACCCACGACTTCCACGTTGGGTACGTGGCTAAGCACGTCACGCGCAAGTGCGCAGCGTACTTCTAGGTCTAGTAATGGCTTCTTGTGAGGGCTTTCGGCAATGGCCACCACGATGTGATCAAACATGCGTGAAGCACGTTCAATAATGTCCATATGACCGTTAGTAATGGGGTCAAATGTGCCTGGATAGATAACTTTTGTCATGAATCTGCCTTTGTCTGGCTCTGTGGTCTGGCAAAATTGTTGGCGGGCATGGTAATCAATTTGCTTTGTGCACTCAACCATCAGTTTGTCGTAGGCTTAAATGCCCAGTGTTTTTGGCCATTCAGCCACTGCCTTTTGGGTTATCGGCCACTTTAAAAAGAGTTTAAGGGCTGATGGGTTCAGGCAGGGATATGGGCTTTTTTGGTCTAATGTTTCACTCATCCAGCAAACAGTGCCCACTGAATGAGTGGTTAACTAGCTTTGAGTGATGCTTTTTGCCAATGCACTGGCCTGCTTAAGGGCAAGGGCATAGATTGACAGTTGGGGGTTGGCACCAATGCTAGTAGGAAATACCGAGCCGTCGATAACATAGAGGTTATCGGCGTGGTGAAAACGCCCTTCGCTGTTCACTACGGACGTTTGTGCGTCTTCTCCCATGGCACAGCCACCCATTAAGTGAGCGGTGAGCAGGCGATGACGCATTGCATCATTGGGCAGGCTATCAATGGCCTGTTTGCACTCTTTTACGTTGGAATAAAAACCAGCATCGTGGTGCAAGGGCATAACACTTTTTGCCCCCGCGGAAAATTGCAGCTCGGCCATCTTGTGGTGTGCTTTGCGCAAACCTTGCCACATGTAGTCGGTAACGGGGTAATCCAAAACGGGTTTTCCGCCGTGATCCAGTTCTACGGTGCCACCTACGCTGTCCTCATGGAAACCGTCGCGCATTAGGGCGATGGTGCTTTGCAAGTTCGATAGTTCTGCCATGGTCTCCACTAACTTAAAGCCGTGTAAACCCAAAATTTGTGCCCCCATAACTGGCTGCATGGGGGGGACTTCTAGTTTAAAACCCATATCCCCTTGGGTCTGCCATTGAAAGTGGTCGGAGTAAATGGATTGTGGTGCGCCGTAAAACGGATTGGTTTTTTCATCCATCTTAGCAACGCTGGCATTTACTGGGTGAATCATCGTGCGTTTACCAATTCGTCCATGGGGGTCAGGGGTATTTGAACGCAGCAATAAGCCTGGGTTATTAATGGCACCGCCGGCCAACACAATGTGCGGGGCTTTAAAGTGAACTTTCACACCCGTGGGGGTTTTACCATCCGTGCCTATGGCCACACACTCTACGGCTTCTACCTTGTGTTCAGAAAATATTAGGCGTTCGGCACTGCAACGGTAATAAAGTTGTGCGCCATTTTTTAACGCTTCAGGCACTGTGGTGACTAACATGCTTTGTTTGGCATTGGTGGGGCAACCCATGCCGCAATAGCCTAAGTCCCAGCAACCAGACACGTTGCGCGGTATCACCGCCCAGGTCCAATCATTGGCTTGGCAGCCTTGTTTTAAAATATCGTTGTTGGCGTTTGGCGGCATAGCCCACTTAGTTACACTGAGGCGTTTTTCCATCTGCTCAAAATAAGGTGCCATTTCAGTGGGGCTAAAACCTTTTACACTGTGATGTTTGCCCCAGTGATCAAGAGTGGGGTCGGGGGTGCGAAAACTAGAGGTCCAGTTTACTACTGTGGTGCCGCCCACGGCGCGACCTTGAAAAATACTAATAGCACCGTCTTTGCTCGCTCGAGCAGCACCTTCTTGATACAAATCACCATAGGCCTGCAGCTCGTCCATGTTGAAATCATCCGAGGTGAACAAGCCACCCTCTTCAATCATCACCACTTTTAAACCGGCCTGGCTTAAAGCTTCAGCGCTTACGCCACCACCGGCGCCGGTGCCAATAATAATAACGTCGGCTTCTACCGTAATATTTTTATCTAATGTGCCTGCATCGGTAATGTTCCAGTTTTCACTTTTTGCGCGGTTTTTAAATGTATCGGCTATGGCCATGAGGGCACCTTTATAATGTTTACCGCAGGTTTAGCTATTGCTGGGTTTTGTGATGAGGACGTCGGGATAAAGCGGACCTGGGTAGCCAACTTGCTGCCACGAGGTTGATTGACCATACCAGGTTGCACACAAGAGTTTATTGATGCCGTTGTACGCTAGGTTAAATAACGCTAGGGAGCTTTCGCGCCAACGATTAAGGAAGTTTTCAATTTCTTGCTCGCTTGCCTTGTCCCAGTTGCTCCACACACCTGTGGTTAAACCACGGCTTAAACCAAAATTCAGCAAATCAAACAGCTCTTTCATTTGCTTGGCATTGTGCGGACCTAGTTTAAAGATGCCTGCGTCGGTATTGGTAAGAATATTGTTAATGGCGAGCTTGCGCGCTTTAGGGTCTTCGGGTAAAGCCCCTTTAAGCATCACTGGCGCCACCGCGCTTAAAAATACGCGGTCACTTGGACGTAAGGCTTGCCATTGAAAACCGTTTTCTGGGGAGAGAGGCAAAGGTTCGCTGCAGCCACTTAACGTGGCGGTAACGCTAACCGCCGTCAGAGCAGCCGAGCTGGCTGCCCCCAGTTTTAAAAACTGTCGACGATCCATGGTTATTTACCAATCATGAACTTGTAGATGATCTTGTGCATTAAACGCCCGTGGGGGGCATATACAAACTTGCCGCTGTTGAAACGACCTTTAGTGTGAATAGACTTAGCATGGCTTAACGACAAGAAGCCTTCTTTACCGTGGTAATGACCAATACCTGAATCACCTACGCCACCAAATGGCATGTCGTCTTGGGCAATATGGGTTAGACAATCGTTAATAGAGACGCCACCTGCATGAGTGGTTTTCACAACATGGTCTTGCTCTTTTTTGTTGTGGCTAAACAAGTACAAGGCCAACGGACGTGGACGTTCTTTCACGTATTCCAGTGCTTCATCCAACGATTTGTAAGTGACGATTGGCAAGATAGGGCCAAAAATTTCATCCTGCATTACTGGCATTTCGTCTGTGGCTTGGGTAACCAGTGTTAGCGGAATCTTACGCGTGCCGCTGAAGTCTTCGTTGGCATGGTTTAACGGCTCAACGTTGGCGCCTTTTTCTTTGGCATCTGTGATCAAGCCCTGCAAGCGGTTGAACTGACGCTCGTTAATGATCGCCGTGTAATCTTTGTTCTCTTTAAGTGTTGGGTAGCTGTTTTGGTAAGAAGTAGCAATTTGCTTCTTCACGTCACTCAGCATATTTTCGGGACATAAAATGTAATCGGGTGCGATACAGGTTTGGCCCGCATTGGTGGCTTTACCAAAGATAATGCTGTCGGCAGCGCCCTTTAAAGAGGCGTTATCGGTGATGATACAAGGGGACTTACCACCTAGCTCAAGGGTTACCGGTACCAGGTTTTTACCGGCAGCAGCCATTACGTGGCGACCTACCATAGTAGAACCTGTGAAAATAATATGGTCCCAATGTAGGCTAGTAAACTCAATCCCAACAGAGGCTTCACCCAATACAACCGCAACCTGGTCTTCACTGAAGGCATCCGCAAACATGGCTTTTAAAACTAGGTTAGTGGCGGGTGTGAATTCAGACAGCTTAATCACGGCACGGTTACCGGCAGCCAAAGCAGCAGCAAGGGGAGCCACGGTTAACTGTACTGGGTAGTTCCATGGAGCAATGATGCCCACAACGCCTTTTGGCTGGTATAAAACCTTGTTAGAGGCAGGTGCAAATAATGCGCTCACGTGACGTTTGCTAGGCTTCATCCATTTTTTAACGTTTTTCTTGTTGTACTTGATGCCCTCTAGGGTGACCATAATTTCGGCCAGTAGGGTTTCGTCTTTAGAGCGGCTGCTGAAGTCTTGGTCAATGGCGGTGGCTAATTGATCTTTAAATTTAACCAAAACAGACGATAATTTGTCTAAATCTGCACGGCGCTGCTGTACACTTGGGAACGGTTGCTTGGCGTAGGCAGCCTTTTGCCTAGCAAACACGTCGTGTAAATGGGCAATGTGTTGTTGTTCGTCCTGCATCGATGCGGCTGTAGCAACCATAGTGTTATCCTCGAGTGGGCAATTCGTTATTATTTATGTCATTATTAGAGTTAATACTCTAAAGGTCAATGGCTTTTTATTGTACAGTTATGTCTGTTTTTAGATCCTTGCTTTGGATGTTGTTACATTTGTCACACATATAGGTGTTTTTACCCATGAAAACTCGCGATCGCATCATTCAGGCTAGCCTAGAATTGTTCAATGAGCAGGGCGAACGCAATGTCACCACTAACCATATCGCATCGCATTTAAGCATTAGCCCTGGTAATTTATATTATCATTTCAAAAATAAGCAACAGATAATCTACGATATTTACCTCGTGTATGAAAAGCAGGTAGATATCCATTTATCGGTGCCAAAGGACCGCCCATTAGTAATAAACGATAAGCTCATCTATTTACAGCGCATTTTCCAAGGCTTGTGGGATTACCGTTTTTTACATCGTGACTTACAGCACTTATTACAAAACGATGAAGAACTGCGCAAACGTTACAATATCTTTTTTAAGCGCTGTCTTATTTCCATTCAAGATATATATTTTGGTCTGCGCGAAAGCGGCATGTTAGCTGCGAATGATGAAGACTTAAGGGCTCTAGCATTAAATACGTGGATATTAGTGACATCTTGGTTTGGTTTTATCCACAGTAACTTACTGGTTGAAGACGGACAGGAAGAAAGTCGGGAGCTATTGAATGCGGGCATTTATCAGATATTTGCAATGGAACGCCCTTACCTAACAGAAGAGTTCCGTGAGCCGGTGGCTAAATTAGCGGCGCAATTAGGGCAATCATTGGAAGATGTGGTGACGCTACCCTCGTAATTAGCATGCCATCTTAAGGGCAACCATCGGAAGATGTGGTGACGCTACCCTCGTAATTAGCATGCCATCTTATAGGGCAACCATTGGAAGGTGTGGTGACGCTACCCTCGTAATTAGCATGCCATCTTAAGGGCAACCATTGGAAGATGTGGTGACGCTACCCTCGTAATTAGCATGCCATCTTAAGGGCAACCATTGGAGGGTGTGGTGACGCTACCCTCGTAATTAGCATGTCATCTTAAGGGTAACCATTGGAAGGTGTGGTGACGCTACCCTCGTAGGTAGCATGCCATCTTAAGGGCAATCATTGGAAGATGTGGTGACGCTACCCTAGTAATTAGCATGCCATCTTAGTGGGTGTTGATTAACTAAGATGGTTTGCTCAATTGTCTGCGTTGTTCTTAAAATAAACAGAAATGCTGCAAATAACTTACTCGCTTCAGCCTTGCAAGGTGAGCGGGTATCACTAACTTTGTTTTTGATACAGGCAAAGCCTTACCTGTCCTGCTTTTTTCTCTCTATGTAATGCCCAGCTAGTCGGTAAATTTAAGCTGGCCAAATCCTGTTCGCTTTCAATATAAATCCAGCCGTTATTGGCTAAGAGATCATTGTCATCAATGAGCTTGATACACTCAGGCAATAAACCCTTACTGAAAGGTGGGTCCAAAAAGATCAAATTAAAAGGCGCTTGTTGCTGGGCCAAATACTGCAAAGCATCCGTTTGTACTACCCGAGCGTCGCTTGTTTTAAGGGTGTGTATATTAGTGGTGAGCTGTTTAGCTGCCTGAGCATTTTTTTCAATTAACGTTACATGTTGCGCCCCCCGCGACAAAGCTTCAAAGCCAAGCGCGCCGGAACCTGCAAATACATCTAACACGGTAGCGCCATGTACCATGGATTGCAGCCAATTAAATAACGTTTCACGCACTCGGTCGGTGGTGGGGCGTAGCCCCTCTACGTCAGGGAAGGGTAAAAAACGACTGCGCCATTGCCCGCCAATGATTCTTAAGCGATTGCCTGTTTTTTTAGCCATGATAGAACCTTAATATAATTGTGGCGCATGATGCCATTGCCCCCAGCTAAATTCTTAAGCGATTGCCTGATTTTTTAGCCATGATAAAACCTTAATATAATTATGGCGCATGATGCCATTGCCCCCGGCTAAATTCTTAAGCGATTGCCTGTTTTTTTAGCCATGATAGAACCTTAATAAAAATAAATAGCAAAGCCCCCTTACAGTGAAAGTTCATTCAGCTGAGTTTGGTAATACTGCTGCCAAGCAATCATCGTGATGGCCTGCAAGTGTTTGAGGTTTTGGTTCATGTGATTGACGGGTAAATTATATGCATTCAAATGAACTAGGTAACGACTCAGGGCGGGTGCCCCTTCCACTTGCTGTAACCATTGACTTGCCAGCTGGCGTTTTGCGCGCAGTATCATATCCCAATCTGGGTCGTCTCGCATGTTTTGTCTAAATTGCGCCAGTTGTTGTAAGTAAAGAGTGTTGTTGCTGATACCTGTGACCCATTTGCTTTGGCTGGGTTGTAGAGTGTGCAGCACTTGCATGAGCAAATAGTCTTTCACCAACCGAACTTGTTGTTTTTCAGAGTGTAAATTATTTAGACCTGGTTTGACCAAAACAGCCATTTCACCTTGAATGGCGTAATTTGATTTGAGCGATGTAAGTGGGAAATCTAATGCCTGTGTATAGGGTGAAGAGGGCAGCAATGTTTCCATTATTATGGCGGCACTGCGCTCATTAAGGTCACCGACGATGCTGGCAACTAAGCGTTTAGGATGAAAATATCGGTGGTGATATTTTTGCAAGTCGGCTCGGCTAATGCCATTAAGGGTTTGTGTGGTCCCTTGACGAGGGCCGGCATAGGCGTGCTCGCCATAGGCTTCTAGGCGCAAATCTTGGCTTAAGCTTAAGTTGGCGCGGCGTAATTTCTTAAGTAGCTTAGGGCTTAATGTGGGGTGGTGTAGGAGCGCGACCGTCTGATCAATTTGCTGCTTCAAGCTGTGAACAGACTTACTTAAATGCAAGGCTACTTTAATAAAGTCCTGATCTAAGGATACCTCCAATGGCAGTTTGCGCTGGGTGCTTTCGTATTTAAGTAATTGGGCTAATAAGTGCGCACGGCCTTTGTGTACGCCATCGTGGCCGAAGCCTGCTTTAAACCAAAATTGTATTTCAATAGTGTCACTAAGCATAGGGTGAAACCATACTTGGCTACCGCTGTCGCTGAGCCATATTTTAGTATTCAACACAGGTGCAGAAGGCAGTGGCTCATTGGCGTATTCAGGAGCGGGTTGATACAAAATAACAATTAATACAATCGAGACCAACATTAAGACATTAATGCTCATGCGACTGAATTGAGTTTTTTGCGGAGTGTTCATGCACGATCCCTTTTGTAGGCCGTATTTTTATATTGTCATACAGTTTTTGAAGGCCACTGGTGTTAGAATAGCTGTTTTATTTTATTAGGTGAGATTGCGTCCATGTTTGGTTGGGGTAAATCTAAGAAAAAGGCAGAGCCAAAGGCACCTCAAGCGGATGCTGCCAGCGAAGAAGTCTCTATCGAACCTGTAGTGTCTGAACCTACACCTGCTGAGCCTGTAGATGTCGAGGCAGAGATTGATGTTGAAGAGGCACGGGCGCCTATCATTGAAACAGTGGTGGTAAGCAAAGCCGAATCCAAAGGTTTTTTCTCGCGCATTAAGACGGGCTTGTCTCGTACTCGTAGCAGTTTGGCCGGCGGTTTAGGTACTTTACTGCTGGGTAAAAAAGAAATCGACGATGATCTTTTAGAAGAAATCGAAACTCAGTTACTTATCAGCGATGTGGGCGTAGCCGCTACCCAAGAGATCATTAACGATTTAACAGACCGTTCAAGCCGCAAAGAATTAAAAGACAGTGATGCGTTATACGAGGCCCTTAAATTAAGCCTTAGTGACATGTTAAAACCCTGCCATGCGCCACTGGTCATCGATACCAGTAAAAAACCGTATGTGATTTTAATGGTGGGCGTAAATGGTGTGGGTAAAACCACTACTATAGGCAAGATGGCAAAACGTTTTCAGGGTGAAGGTCATTCGGTTATGTTGGCGGCGGGCGATACCTTCCGTGCAGCAGCCGTAGAGCAGCTACAAGCTTGGGGGGAGCGTAATGACGTTCCAGTTGTGGCGCAGCACACGGGTGCTGACAGTGCCTCCGTTATATTTGATGCGGTACAGTCTGCTCAAGCCAAGGGAATAGACATCGTTATAGCGGACACTGCCGGGCGCTTACAAAACAAAGCCCACTTGATGCAAGAGCTTGAGAAAGTGGTGCGCGTCATGAAAAAATTAGACGACACCGCTCCCCATGAGGTGATGATGGTATTGGATGCCGGCACGGGTCAAAACGGATTAAATCAAGCTAAGACGTTCCAGCAAGCGGTAGGGGTCACCAGTTTAAGTGTGAGTAAATTAGATGGTACCGCTAAGGGTGGAGTTCTTTTTGCCATCGCTAAAGAGCTGGCCATGCCGGTGCGCTTTATCGGAGTGGGTGAACAAATAGATGATTTAAGACCCTTTGACCGTGAGCAATTTATTAAGGCACTGTTTTCAGATAACGAATCTACTGATTAAGCGCTAAGAAAATGCATTACACCCTTAAAAATAACAACAATCTGGGGAATTGAGCCTTGGCCCATGTTCGCTTCGACAATGTCAGTAAAAGTTACCCAGGTGGGCACCAAGCTCTGAGTGAATTGAGCTTTGAAATAAACCAAGGCGAAATAGCGTTTCTAACCGGTCATTCAGGGGCCGGTAAAAGTACTCTGCTTAAACTAATAATGTTGATGGAAAAAGCCAGCCAGGGCCAAGTGCTGGTGGATGGCGTTAACCTTGCGCGCTTGTCTAATGGGCAAATTCCCTATCATCGCCGCAGAGTGGGGGTGGTCTTTCAAAATCACCAGCTATTGTTTGATCGCAGTGTTTTTGAAAACGTCGCCTTGCCTTTGCGCATCAGTGGTTACACCAGCCGAGATCTAGAACGCCGTGTACGGGCTGCTTTAGATAAAGTGGGGTTACTGCGTTATGAAAAAAAATCCCCTATTGAGCTAAGTGGTGGTGAGCAGCAGCGTATTGGTATTGCCCGCGCGGTGGTGAATAAACCTAGCCTAATACTTGCCGATGAACCCACGGGTAACCTTGACCCTAAATTGAGCCGAGAGATCATGAATTTGTTTGAACAATTCAATGATGTCGGTGTTTCGGTATTGATTGCTAGCCATGATGTAAACCTAATTGGGCGCTTAAATCACCGCGTCATAGCCTTGAAAGACGGACGCCTTTTTGGGGAAAGGGCAGCGGGTGAAAAAGCCGCCGCTGAACAAGGCAGCAATGAGTCAGGTGAGGGTGTTGATCGTGGCTAAAAATAACCTTTATTCAAAAGTCACCGCTGGCGGCGCTCAGCAAAGTAGAATCACATTGCAAAGTCGCGGCTCAGCCTATTTACAGCACCACAGGTTAACCGCGATAGAAAGCTTAATGCGCCTGCTTAAATCGCCCGGCGGCAGTGCCATGACGTGGGTGGTGCTGGCGATCGCGTTGGCGCTCCCCATGACGCTGTACGTGTCGTTAGAAAATGTGAAGCAATTGAGTCGTAGTTGGGATCAAAGCAGTCAGATTAGTGTGTATTTAAAAGCCAATACGATCCCTCGATTTGCTCAAGATTTAACGGCGCAAATAAAAAGCATGCCCAACGTTGCCCAAGCGGTGTACATCAGTCCTGAACAGGCGTTGTCAGAGTTCAGTGCCTCAACGGGTTTAAGTGATGTGGTGCACGGCCTTGAAAACAATCCACTGCCAGGGGTTATTAGCGTCATACCTTTGTTAGATAGACAAGGCAGCGGTGCAGTGGAAGAATTAGAGCAAGCTTTGTCACAATTAAGCCATGTGGAGTCTGTACAATTAGACCTATTATGGGTGAAGCGCTTATTACAGTTCATGGAACTGGGACAGCGTTTAGTGTGGGCGCTGGCAGCGTTATTAGGTTTGGCGGTATTGTTGATTATTGGCAATACCATACGCCTGTCTATTGAAAGCCGGCGGGATGAGATTTTAGTGGTGAAATTGGTGGGGGGCACCGATGCGTTTGTGCGACGACCCTTCTTATACACAGGCATTTGGTTTGGATTGGGTGGCGGAATTATTGCTTGGTTGCTGTTAAGCATCGGGCTTTATTGGCTATCTGGCCCAGTAGAGACCCTTATTAGCTTATATGGCAGTGATTTTGTGCTGCAAGGACTGAATCTATCCGACAGTTTAATGCTGATTTTTGACGGTGTGATGTTAGGCTGGTTTGGGGCTTGGTTAGCCGTTTCACGTCACTTGGCCAAAATTAAGCCTTAAATAGAGTGATAGTTGCGCAAAATTAATTAATCACCCGAACTTGCAGCTCATTATGAAGTCCAACTAAGTAATGTTGCCTAGAGGGAACAATAAATTGCGTTAATGTGTCGATTACGGCCTTGGCGCTTAAAAAAGGCGGTGCTACACTGCCAAACAGTTAAATAAATGAATACTTGTTTAAAACGAGTGTTTCGAGGAGCTAATAGATACATGAACACCAGCCTTATGGCCCAAAACATCGCTAGTTTAACGCCGGGTCGCGACATCGATGGCTATTTAAATGCGATCGGCGGCATTGCTGTGTTAACTGCGGATGAAGAAAAAGAAATCGCCGAACGTCTGTATTTCGATGGTGATGTAGAAGCTGCCCGCCACTTAGTGGTATCACACTTACGATTTGTGGTGCATATAGCGCGCAGTTACAGTGGTTATGGTCTTAATCAGTCCGATCTCATTCAAGAAGGCAATCTGGGCCTTATGAAAGCGGTAAAACGTTTTAACCCAGAAGTAGGTGTACGCCTAGTGAGCTTTGCTGTTCACTGGATTAAAGCCGAAATTCACGAATACATTCTGAAAAACTGGCGCATCGTTAAGGTCGCCACCACTAAAGCTCAGCGTAAATTGTTCTTTAATCTGCGTGGTGCTAAGAAAAAGCTAGGCTGGTTAAACCTAAAAGAAGCGCAAAACATCGCCGATGATTTAGGTGTGAAGCTTAAAGATGTGCATGAAATGGAAAGCCGCTTAACGGCTTACGATGCTACGTTTGATAGCCCAGTCGCCGATGAGGATGACGCCGCCTTTAAAGCGCCGGTGAACTATTTGGAAGATCATAGTTTTGAGCCTGCCGCTATGGTCGAACAAGAAAACTATGAAAAAGACTCCACGGCCCGCCTACAAGAAGCCATGTTGGAGCTAGATGATCGCAGCCAAGATATTTTGATGCGCCGCTGGCTACAAGATGAAAAAGCCACGTTGCACGAACTGGCCGCTGAATATGGTGTTTCTGCTGAACGTATTCGTCAGCTAGAAAAAAATGCCATGAATAAAGTAAAAGGCATGTTAAGCGAAACGGCTTAACGAGAGTGTTTGAGTTATAAAGGCTGCTTCGGCAGCCTTTTTTATGCCCAGGGA